>VFQS010004089.1_pt1 | contig 10751 bp, 7 predicted proteins | sample 3512361 | NCBI WGS metagenome assembly VFQS01 (sample SAMN10412375, study PRJNA504923) | tailings metagenome | isolation source: Relicate 1 Philex TSF3 active mining | place: Philippines | reverse complement strand
CACCCATTCCGGGTGATCAAGCAGCAGTTCGGCTTTCAGAAGACCCGGCTTCGTGGAATGACCAAGAACCGCTACAAGGTGTTCATACTCACAGCGCTCACCAATCTGTTCTTGGGCTGCCACCGATTGATGGCAACGCCATGATTAGGGGAGTCGTGTGCCCCGATGAGATCTATCACTGGCAAAAAGCTCAGAAATCAGCTCGGATCAGGCAAAATTAGCACCAATCGATTCCATCAGCTGAGACCGGGAAGAAATTCGGAGCCGTCCCGGCTCAGCTAGGGATCGGCGACCTGCTGCCCAGATCGTCATTAGCATCTGTTGCCAGAATTTACAATGGCCATAAGCGGCCTTGCCTGCTACGATAATACGAATAAGAGAGAATAACATGTCACATCAGAGCGACTGCCCAAAGAGAATAATCGCCCTAACGGCATACAACCGTCCTCGGCTACTAGAAGCGTGTCTTCAGAGTCTTGCCAAGGCCCAAAATATCACGGACTGGGAGATCAGGATCTCAGTTGATCCCAGCGAAAGAACCGAAGAGCTAGAGCGGATTATACTCAGTGCTATGTCAAATGGATTGCGAATAAGTCATAGAGTAAATACGGCCAAGCTTGGCGTGAGGGCAAATCCACACTCTTTACTCCAGTGGTGCTTTAAAGACAATGCAAAGCTAGTCCTTTATCTAGAAGATGATATTGTCGTAAGCAGCGACTGCCTCGTCTTTTGCGACGCGATTGGCTCGCTATTCGACTTCTCCAGCGAGTACCTATGCGGCAATCTGCTTACAACGACATGCAATTCGCATTCAGTTTTTTGTCCACCTCCCGGAAGTGGTTCAGAGCTAAAAGACTTTGTCATAAAAAATAAGTTCTTTTCCAGCCTAGGAATCATTCTCAACCAACAACAGTTCCTCAGTCACTTTGAGCCCAACTGGTTTAGATCTCCACTAAAGCTAAGGGGTTTTCAGGGACAAGAAGCTGACGGTTGGGATTTAGCAATAAATGATTACCTGCTGTCAAGGCCGGATCTTTACGCCCTTCAGAGCTTAGTGCCAAGAATAACGCACAAAGGAATTATTGGTACTCATTCAAATGAGGACTTTCATCATTCTTCGTACTCACATGTAATGGAGTACGAGCCGCCTATCGATGAACTCTCCGCGACAAGCCAGCCATTAACAATTCAGGTATTAAGCCGAGAAGAAATGACGGCTATCGATAGTGCATCCTGGCCTTATACAAAGTCATTTCTTAATCTCGCACACCATTTGACAGATCTTCAGAGTTTTTGCATGAGCCAAGAATCACCAGAGGTTCGCGAATTAAAAATAGCCTTAAAAGATATGGAGGCCAGGCTGGAAGAGATTTCATCACGATTGAACAAAAGATCAATTAGGCTTGCCGAAAAGATTGCCCTCAGCATAAAAAGCATTATCAGAAGATAAAGCCAGATCGCCACCAGCGAGATGCCAAGGAAATCCTGAAAAATCTTGGGAAATGCCCCAGGCCAAGGCCAAGATCCCAGTGAGGGCCTGCAATGAAGGCGGCTTAGTGCGGGTTTTTCAGAGCTTCCCTAAGCTTAGCCTGTTTCGTTTAAATCCAATTCGGTCATCAGAAGGCGAAAGATGCTTGCAGTCTTCAATGGAAGCTACCTTGACTTGCGCCCAACCGGCATCGGAGTCGCAGCTAAGGGCTTGGTGCAAGCACTTAACCCCGAATTTGTACCATTACTAGATCCATTGGGAGGAGCACGCCAAGGCAGCCTGCCGATCCCGTCAAACCTGTCACCCAAGCATGGCAGCAGGGGGCACCTGCGGCGGTTGGTCTGGACCCAGCAGGAACTGCCGCGGCTGATCAAAACCAGCGGAGCTCCCCTTCTCCTTTCGCCTTTACCGGAGGCGCCATTATTCCGTGGCGTGCGCTCCGTGGTGATCGCACACGACTTACTCCCCCTTCGCTACCCCCAACTTACCCCGCTTCTGGCCTATCACCTGGCCTACGTGCCGCTGGTATTACACCGAGCCGTGCGGGTGCTCTGCAACTCACACGCCACCGCCCGCGAAGTGCATGGGCGGCTGGGCGTTCCGCTGCGCCGCCTGGAGGTGATTCGGCTGGGCTTCAACCCAGGCAGCCTGCGACCTCTCCTCCAGCCCCGCGAGCCTTTCCTGCTGGCCCTGGGACGCCATGATCCCCACAAAAATCTGGGGCGTGCTCTGCAAGCCTTTGCCCAGGTGTGTGCGGCCAACCCAGCAGTCACACGGGATCTGGAGCTTCGCTTGGTGGGGCCGCACGATCGGCGCTACACCCCACGCCTGCGACGTCAGGCCGCAGAACTGGGCATCGCCGACCGCTGCCGCTGGATCCCCTGGGTGAGCGATGAGGAACGGCTGCAGCTCCTCAACCGCTGCCAGGCCTTGCTGATCGTGAGCCTCTGGGAGGGCTTCGGGCTGCCGGCGCTGGAGGCCATGGCCTGTGGAGCAGCCGTGATTGCCGCCAACGCCGGAGCTCTGCCTGAGGTGGTGGGCGATGCCGGCCTGCTGGTGGAGCCGCGCCGGCCAGAAGCCATCGCCGCTGCCATCAACCAGGTGCTGCGAGATCCGTTGGTGCAGCGGGATGCCGCTCACCGCGGCCCCGAACGGGCTGCGGAGTTTCGCTGGGCTACCACGGCACGGCAGGTGGAACAGCTGCTGGCCCAGCTGGCCTGATGGCCGCTCACACCTCCAGCGGTTCGATCGGAGCAAGGCGTGGATCCAGAATCTTCGGGCCCATTCCTTCGAACTTCACGGCGATCGAGATGCGCTCGCCGCTGCCGAACAGGTGGGTCACGAAGCCTTCACCGAAGGAGGAGTGGCGCAGCCGGTCGCCCACAGCCCAGGTTTTGCCGGGGGCCGGGCCCGCGTTGCGGCGCCGCAACGCATTCGCTGGGATTCCGGCAGACGCCACCCGGCGGGCCTCCTCGCGATCCACACGGGTGAGGCGGTCCAGCCGCTGCTCACGGCGGATGGCGGCTCCGCCGCTGCGGGGGATGTCGCCCTGCACCAGCTCGTCGGGCAATTCCGATAGGAATGCGCTCGGCACCGCCGGCTCGCGCATGCCGCCCCACAGCCGCCGCTCGCTGGCATGGGAGAGGAACAGGCGTTCCTTGGCGCGGGTGATGCCCACATAGCAGAGGCGCCGCTCCTCCTCCAGGGCCGCCGGATCCTCCAGGGAGCGGTAACTGGGGAACAGGCCCTGCTCCATCCCCACCAGAAACACCACGGGAAACTCCAGCCCCTTGCTGGCGTGCAGGGTCATCAGCGTCACCCGGTCCTGCTCGATGTCCTTGCTGTCGGCATCGCTGGCCAGGGCGGCCGATGCCAGGAAGTCGTCCAGGGAGCCCTCCGCGTTCTCCTCCTGGTACTGGAGCGCGGCATTCACCAGTTCATTGAGGTTGCGGCGGCGGTCTTCCGCCTCGTCAGTGCCATCGGCAATCAGTTCGGCCAGGTAGCCGCTCTGCTCCATCACCCGCTGCACCATCTCAGAGGGCGCAGCGTCCTGGCTGCAGCGCTGCAAGTCGTTGATCAGTTCACAGAACTGCAGCAGTCCCTTGGCCGAGCGGCCACCGAGCGAGCGCACAGCCTCCGCATCGCTCACCACATCCCAGAGCGGAATGCCCAACTGGTTTGAGGCATCGGTGAGCCGCTCGATCGTGGTCTTGCCGATGCCACGCTTCGGGGTGTTCAGAACCCGCAGCAGGCTCACCGTGTCGGCCGGATTCACCAGCAGCTTGAGATAGGCCAGCACGTCTTTAATCTCGCGCCGGTCATAGAAGCGCAGGCCGCCCACCACGATGTAAGGAATGCCCCAGCGCACCAGCGACTCCTCCATCGCACGGCTCTGGGCATTGGTGCGATACAGCACGGCCATATCGCCCCAGCTCAGATCGGGATGGGCCGCCTCCAGCATGCGCATGCGATGCACCACCGCTTCCGCCTCCGCGATTTCGTCGTCGCAGCGGGTGAGGGTGATCAGCTCGCCTTCGCCGCGGGTGGGCCGCAGCACCTTGTCGATGCGCTCGGAGTTGTTGGCGATCAGCACGTTGGCCGCCTCCAGAATCGTGGCGGTGGAGCGGTAGTTCTCCTCGAGCTTCACCATCGTGCGGGTGGCGTCATCGGCCGCACCGTCACCGAAATCGTCCTGAAAACCCATCAGAATCGTGAAATCAGCAGCACGGAAGCTGTAGATGCTCTGGTCAGCATCGCCCACCACGAACACCGAGCGGTTGGTCCAGTCGCTGAACACCTCGGGATCAATGCCATCGGTCACCAGCAGCTTGATCAGGTCATACTGGGTGCGGTTGGTGTCCTGGTATTCATCCACCAGCACGTGGCGAAAGCGCCGGTGCCAGTAATGACGCACCTGCTCGTTCTGGCGCAGCAACTGCACCGGCACAAGCAGCAGATCGTCAAAATCCAGGGCGTTGTTCGCTGCCAGGGCGCGGCGGTAGCACCGATAGGTTTCAGCCATCAACTTGCCACGTTGCCCGCCAGCATCCGCCTCCAGCTGCTCCGGCATCCAACCCTGGTTCTTGGCGTTGCTGATCGCCCAGCGCACCTTCTTGGGCTCGAAGCGCTTGGGGTCGAGCCCAAGCTCCTGGGTCACGATCTCCTTCACCAGGGTCTGGGTGTCGCCCTCGTCGTAGATTGAGAACTGACGGGTCCAGCCCAACCCCTCAGAGTCTTTGAACTTGTCGATATCGAAGCGCAACAGCCGCGCGAACAGGGCATGGAAGGTGCCGATCCACAGATCCTTGATCACATCGCGGTAGATGCGGCTGCGCAGCTGGCGCTGCTCCACCGGCGGCAGGGTGCTCCAGGGCTGGCCGAACTGGCTCTGAGCCAGCTTCTGGGCCAGGAGCAGCTCCAGACGCTCCTTCATCTCGCGGGCTGCCTTGTTGGTAAAGGTGACCGCCAGCAATTCGGCCGGATCCACCCCGTGATGACCGATCAGGTGGGCGATCCGATGGGTGAGGGCGCGGGTCTTGCCGCTGCCAGCCCCTGCCACTACCAGCAGGGGCCCGGTGTGATGGTCCACAGCCCGTCGCTGGGCGTCGTTGAGGCCGGCAAGGAAAGTGCTCATGGAACTGCTCTATCTCTTCCGTACCTGGTTCTCAAATGAGGCGAGGTCGTGAAACGTCTTCGAGTGCTGCCGCAGCTGATCAAACGTACCAGACGCCTTGATGCGGCCGGCTTCAAACTCATAAATGCAATCCGAACGCATCACCGTAGACAGACGATGGGCAATCACAACCAATGTGCATCGCCTGCCGATCAGCTCAATCGCATCCATCACCTCGGCTTCCGTACGATTATCAAGAGCACTGGTGGCCTCATCCAGCACGAGGAAGCGAGCATTGCGGTAAAAAGCCCGTGCCAGCGCCAGGCGTTGACGTTGCCCCCCAGACAGACGGATGCCATTATCCCCGATCGGGGTATACAAGCCCATCGGCAGCTCGGCAACGACGTCAGCGAGCTGCGCTGCCTGCAGGGCATCCCACACCTCATCTTCGTTGATCGTGTCGGATTCCTGGGCATACGCCACGTTCTCGATCACATTGCCGTTGAGTAACGTGATCGTCTGAGGAACGTAGGCACAATTCGCCTGCCATGCAGGCACATCGGCTATGCTCACATCGATCCCATCCAGCTGAAGGGAACCACTCGTAGGGCGTAACAAACCCAGCAACAGATTTGCCGTGGTGGTCTTGCCGCTGCCAGTCGTCCCCACCAAGGCCACGCGCCCACCCACGGGGATAGAGAAATTCACATCATTGAGCACCAGCCGCTCAGCGGTGGGATAGCTGAAACTCACATGATGGAGGCGAATACTGTGGCGTGGCATCACGCCTTCCGCCGTTGGCACCCCCGGTGAGCGAATCGTGAGCCGATCCACCGGCAGCTCGATCAGGCGCAGGGTTTCCTCCAGATCCGGCAAACCTGCCCGCAGGGCGGTGATCGAACGAAAGCAGTCCTGCAGGGGTGGGGTGAGCTTGAGCGAGGTGATCGCCACCGTGGCCAGGAACGGAACAACCCTGGCTAGGCCCGATACATCCGGGCTGGAGAGCAGCGGCAGCATACCGATGGCGAAGATCAGCGTGATGCCGAACGGTTCGATCAGCGCCCGTGGGGCCTCCGGCAGCACCTCTGCCTTCCAGATGAACGGGATGGCCGTGCGACCAGCGTTGGCATAGCGCCGCTCGAAATAAGGCTCTGAACCGGTGAGCTGCAGATCCAGAATCGTGCGCATCGATTCATTGAGCACGTTGTTGGTCTGGATATCGAGCGCGATCCGCTGCCGGGTGGCGAAGCGCAGAAAAGGTGTAATCGCGAAGGTAAAACCGAGGTAGGCCAACACCAGGGTCACGATCAGGGTCACAGCGATCCATTTGCCCACCGTGACCACCCCGAGCGAAAGCAGCAGAATCACGAACAAGCCGCTGATCAGCTGAAGCAGCGGCAGCACCACCACATCAGCCACGCGGGCCACGTTGATCAGCACCGTGGCCGAGAGATCGCTGTTGGCCTGGCCGAGGAAATAGGCATAGGGCTGCGCGAGCAGCTTGTGATGCGCCATCTCGGAGAGATCGCGCCAGATACCACTCTTAAGACGCACCTGCGCCGCCCGCAGAAACAACTTCGAGAGGGAGGAGAACCAGCTGGCGGCGATAAAGGCCAGCACCAGCCCGATCACCCGCGCCCGCGGATCCTCCGGCACCAAAAATGAGAACGGCACCGACGGCCGGTTGGGTTCGCCCACCATCGCCGTGAACAGGCGGGCCACCAGTGCTACCACCAGGAGATCCGAAAGACCCGCCAGCAGGGCCACCGGCACCAGCGCCAGCAGCGTGCGGCGGCGGCGGCGCGGTAGCGCCCGCAGCAGACGCAACAGGCTCTTGGCGGTCTTGCTGGAGCCGATCATGCGACTGAAGCTAAAGCAATCAAGCCAGGCCCAATCCCCAGCCAACGACCACTTAACGGGCTGATTGACGCAGACACTTGGAAAAGCGGTCGAGATAGTCGCGGACTCTGATCTGCCAAACCGAAAGCGGACGCAGGGCGTTTGCAGCCCCATGCAGCAGGTGCCAATGGGTATCAATCCCGGCCAGGGCGGCTTCCCAGCGGCGCTGCAGGGCCTGCTCGCTGCAGGAGTCGAGCAGGGCACGCAGGGCGGCGGGATCGGCTTGCCAGGCGGCGGGATCAGCCACGGCAGCGGCGATCCGATCGCAGTCGGCCTCGAGAGTGCCGCAGCCGATCTGGTGCCCGAGCACACCAGGATCAAGGCTGTCAGCCAGGGCATGGTTGAGGCTGCTGAACACCACGCAGCCGCAGGCCAGGGCCTCGATCGGCGGCAGGCCGAAGCCCTCGCTGACGCCGCGGCCGCGCCAGTAATCCGCCGAGTCGTAGAGATACACCGTGGCGCTGTTGAACAGATCCACCAGGTCGTCCACCCAGCCGCTCTGCACCTCCACCCGCAGACCCCGCGCCCGCAAGGCAGGCACCAGTTGCTGGAGCACATAGCGGCTGCTCTTGCGCTGCTGCACCAGCACATCGATCGGCCGGCGCGCCGTGCTCTGGCGGGCACCCCGCTCCAGCCACTGGGGATCGAGGGCGTTGGGCACCAGGAACAGCGGATTGCGGGGGGCACGGTCGCCCCAGTAGCCAAGGGTGTTGCGGCTCACCGCAAGCACCGGCACTCCCGGGGGCAGATCGAAGCCGTAGCCACTGCTGTGGGCGTGGTAAGCCAGCGGCCGGCCCTTCAGCCGCCGCAACAGCTTCGGCACATCGAAACCCCAGCTCACGATCCAGAGTGCTGCAGCCGAGCTGGGCTCCGCCCGCAGCAGGTCGTCCAGAAAAGGATGATCCGGCTCCCGCTGCCGGTAGGTGACCACCTCCACCGGCGCGATCCGGCTCACCAGCCGGGCCGTCTGCAGTTCCACCAGCAGGCCGCCGCAGCGGAAGCGACCGGTGGTGCCCGGAACGAGAAAACGAACCGGGCTCAGGCTCTGCAACGCCAAGCTCAGGCGGCGACCGCCTCGGTGCTGCCCGAACGCTGACGGCGGGTGAGGAAGCCGAACAGCACCTTGCCGATGGCGGCCACCAGGTTGCCCTCGAGCTCCTGGAACATGGTCATGTTCAGATGAAAGGCCTCGTTGGCCTCCGCCACGATCCGGTCGGCGGTGGGCTGGTCGATGGGCAGGTTGTCCATGGCCGCCCGGTAGGTGGTCTTGAAGGCCTTCTCGTCGTCGATGGCATCGAATGCGTAGAAGTTCAGACCATCGCGCTCACCCAGATTCATGGCCTTCTGGGCGATGTTCTTGAGGATCTGACCGCCGGAGAGATCGCCCAGGTAGCGGGTGTAGTGATGGCCCACCAACAGCTCGGGCGACTCGGCTGCCACCTTGCGAATCCGCTCCACGTAGGCGGCGGCGGAGGGGGAGGGCTTGATCTGCTGGCGCCAGTCGCTGCCGAAGTAGAAGGCCAGATCCTTCTCCAGGGCCTCGCGGCGGTTGAGCTGGGGGAAGGCGATCGGAGCCACCACCGGATGGTCCTTGAGCTTGCCGATCTCCTCCTCCATCGCGCCGTACACGAAATAGAGGTCGGCCACCAGGGTGCGGTAGCTGGCCTTGTCCACCACGCCCTTGAGGAAGCAGCTCACGAAGCCGGTGTTCTCCGCCATGGTGTGCGACTTCTTGGTCCCTTCACGCAGCTGGGAGGCAAGGGCGACGGGCATGGTGAGCGGGGCGCTGCGAACGCGTCTCAGGCAGGCCGATCAACGTAGGCGGGGCCTTTGCCGAGACGCGCTCAAGGTTGCGAAGGGTTACGCCGGACCTCAGGCCGCTGCAGCCCCTTGCTCCGGTGAAAACAGATCAAACAGCTCGCGGCAGAAGGCCTGCAGGGCGTCCACCACGGCCGGCTGGGGGAGATGGGAGCCAGACGGTTGCCAGTCGCCCACGGTGGCGAGGCGCCAGCGCTCGCTCTCATAGGTGAGGCCCCGGATCAGCACCCCCAGCAACCGGGGCCGGCCGCCGGCCCCAGGCGGCTGATCCAGCCGCAACTGCACCAGAAAGGAGCGGCACTGGGTGCGCGGACTCCAGCCCGGAAAGTGAAAGGAGAGATCGAGGCTCTCCTGTTCCGCGAACGCGCGGGTGAGCGGGTCGTCGCGCCAGGGGGTGAGATTGGGGCGGGCGTCGGGGAAATGGACGCGCAGCAGCCGCACCACCGAGGCAATCGCCTGGGCCAGCTCAAGGGATCGGGCCTGGTCCGCCGCATTCATGCCCCCCATCCTGACGTTCCCGGACTGATCCCCCCGAACCTTTCGGGTCTGTGCCGGGCCATAGGCTCCAGCCCAGTTAGGACCGCGCGCCGTTGATGGCCACCTACGAGAAGCTCACCGCCCCCAGCCAGGGCACACCGATCCGCTTCGAGAACGGCCAGCCGATCGTTCCCAACGACCCGATCATTCCCTTCATCCGCGGCGACGGCACCGGCGTGGACATCTGGCCCGCCACCCAGCGGGTGCTGGATGCGGCGGTGGCCAAGGCCTACGGCAGCGAGCGCCGCATCGAATGGTTCAAGGTGTACGCCGGCGACGAGGCCTGCGACCTCTACGGCACCTATCAGTATCTCCCCGACGACACCCTCACCGCCATCCAGGAGTACGGCGTGGCCATCAAGGGCCCGCTCACCACGCCGATCGGCGGCGGCATCCGCTCGCTGAACGTGGCCCTGCGCCAGATCTTCGATCTGTACTGCTGCGTGCGCCCCTGCCGCTACTACGAGGGCACCCCCAGCCCCCACAAGCGGCCCCAGGACCTCGACGTGATCGTGTACCGCGAGAACACCGAGGACATCTACATGGGGATCGAGTGGGAGGCCAGCGATCCGGTGTGCCTGGAGCTGATCAGGCACCTCAACGAGGTGGTGATCCCGGCCAACGGCAAGCTCGGCAAGCGCCAGATCCCCGCCGGCTCGGGCATCGGCATCAAACCGGTGAGCAAGCACGGCAGCCAGCGCCACATCCGCAAGGCGATCCAGCACGCCCTGCGCCTGGAGGGCAAGAAGCGCCACGTGACCCTGGTGCACAAGGGCAACATCATGAAGTTCACGGAAGGGGCCTTCCGTGACTGGGGCTACGAGCTGGCCACCACCGAATTCCGGGATGTGTGCGTGACCGAGCGTGAGAGCTGGATCCTCGACAATGCCGACCGCAACCCGGGGCTGAGCATCGAGGCCAACGCCAAGATGGTCGACCCCGGCTACGACAGCCTGACGCCTGAAAAGAAAGAAGCGATCTGCGCTGAGGTGAACGGCGTGCTGGATGCCATCGGCGCCAGCCACGGCAACGGCCAGTGGAAGTCGATGGTGATGGTCGACGACCGCATCGCCGACAGCATCTTCCAGCAGATCCAGACGCGCCCGGCCGACTACTCGATCCTGGCCACGCTCAACCTCAACGGCGACTACATCTCCGATGCCGCCGCCGCTGTGGTGGGCGGCCTGGGGATGGCCCCCGGCGCCAACATCGGCGACAATGCCGCCATCTTCGAAGCCACCCACGGCACCGCGCCGAAGCACGCGGGTCTCGATCGCATCAACCCCGGCTCGGTGATCCTGAGCGGCGTGATGATGCTCGAATACATGGGCTGGCAGGACGCCGCAGACCTGATCACCCAGGGCCTGAGCGCCGCCATCGCCAACCAGGAGGTCA
>VFQS010004088.1_pt1 | contig 10756 bp, 10 predicted proteins | sample 3512361 | NCBI WGS metagenome assembly VFQS01 (sample SAMN10412375, study PRJNA504923) | tailings metagenome | isolation source: Relicate 1 Philex TSF3 active mining | place: Philippines | reverse complement strand
TTGACCCAGAATTCTGGAATCACTCTGCGCTGACAGAGTGTTTGAATGACAGTTCAGCTTTTTCAACATTCAAGCTTTCCTTGGCATTCGAAATGGGAGCATCGCCTGCACCACAGGCGACAACAAACGAGGCACCGACAAAGTCTCATGAAAAGCCAATAACTTTTCGCCGGCGTAAGAGAACTTCAACAATGCGCGCTGATAAAAAGGTGTGTCTTCGAGTTGCTCATGCACAGCAACAGGTCCATCACTGCGCATGCGTCTGCCAATTTGCCAACCCGTTTTTCGCAGGGTTTGAATTGGCGCTACGGGCATGCTTTCAACTTGACCTTGCGGCGTGAATCGAAGCGACAACAACTTGTCTTCTTGATCGGGCCAGGCCATGTCATAAAACACCAAGCTGCTGTTGTCCTTCATCTTGGCGCGCGACCAGTTCCAAGTATGGAAAGCTTCGGTGATGGGTTCGTCTCCCTCGTTAGAGTCAAGATAAGCCTGGCCCTTCCACTGCAAATTGGGCTCAGTTAGATTGACTTCTACCCTTGCCGAAGGTGCCAAGGGTCCCCAACGATGTGCGCCCATCTGATCAATGGGCACAGAGAAGTTGAACAACTGTTCTGGCCAGACACGAATTTCACCTTTGATGCTTTTTAGCCAAGGTGCCGAAATTTCGTTAATTTGAATGCGCAATGAATCGCCATCCCAGATCACAGCACTTGGGCCGATCACAAATTCATTGCGATCTCTGCTGCAACTCTTGTTGCCGCGCTCGGTCATGGCCCAGCGACTTGCTCCTTTGCTGTAAATGGCCACATTCAAAGCGCAATGATTTTCGGGATCAGCCTGTCCTGAACGCCGCGCCCATGTGTAATAAGGCGAGAACACACTGCCCACAAATGCAATGAGTGTCATGCCGTGTTGTCCATCATCACTCATAGCGTCGATGTACCACCAGAGGTAGCCGTTAGGGGGAATAACTTGGTCAAACCGTGGCTGGCCATCAGTGCCTCGGCCGCCAAGCGTCCTGACATCGCGGCCATGGGCACGCCGGGTCCCGGGTGGACACTGCCCCCGGCTAGATAAAGGCCTGGCAGGGGCGTTTTCGATCCAGGACGAGAAAACAGGCTGGTCCATCCGTGCGTTGCCTGACCATAAAGCGCGCCCCCCGATGCCGGAAAGCGCTGATGAAATTCCGCTGGACTGGTTCGGACCGAATTGAAAGGAGTGATTTCCAATTTCAGACCCAAACGCGCTAAGTGTTGGAAGCTTTCTGTTTGGCATTGGGTTAAAGCCTCCTCGTTCAACAAATTCGAATCGCCCAGTGCGGGTGCATTGACCAGACACAGAAGTCGCTGTGGCTCGTCTTGCGAAACATGACTTGGCTGGTCTTGAGCGCACACATAAACTGTGGGTTGCTGGGGTAGTTTTTGATGCTTGAAGATGTCTTCAAACTCACTTGAATAATTGGCATGGAAAAAGACGTTGTGACGGTCAAGTGCAACGCCTTGTGCCTTGGCAAATACTGACCAAGTCATAGCAGACAAAGAACGGGACGGCGCTTTGCCAGGCACAGCATTCCGAATCTCGTCCGATAGCAAGCCACCGCGCAAAGCTGACGCATCGCCATTGAAAATCACTGCATCGGCTGGAATCACTTCGCCCGTGTCCAACATCACGCCCGACACACGTCCCTGAGTTTGCAGAATTTGCTTGCAAGGTGAGTTGAATTTAAATTCAGCACCGCGTGATTGCGACAAACGCATCAACGCAGTTGAAAGCGCTGTCATGCCACCTTTGACCGACCAAACGCCTGCCATTTCAACCTGCGCAATGAGCAATAAAGTGGCAGGAGCCTCCCAAGGAGAAGAGCCGCAATAGGTTGCGTAGCGCGCAAACAACTGACGCAAACGTTCATCTTTGAATTGTGTACACATTTGTTGCCACAGCGTTCGCATCGGGCCCAGTTGCGCCAATTGCCCTAAGCCGCGAGGGCCTAAACTGCCCATCAGTGACAGCATGTTGGGACGGGGCGACCGAATCACGGGCCCTTCCAAACAGTTGTAAGTCTCTTGGGCTGTTTGGCAGAACTTCCTGAACAGCAGAGCTTCTTCAGGACCGGACCACTGCTCGATATTCGCTTCGCTTTCCTGAGCATTGGCCGATAAATCCAGCGCACTGCCATCGGGCCAAAAGTGTCTGGCAAGCACTGACAAGGGTGTCAGGGTGAGTTCTTGGGAGAGGCTACTGCCCACTTCACGAAACAACTCCTCGAACACCCAACGCATGGTAAAAACTGTAGGCCCACTGTCAATTTTGACACCCGCCACCTCTCGTGTGTGAACCTTGCCACCTGCCACTGCTGCAGCCTCTAGCACTGTGACGTCATACCCATGGTGTGACAAGCGCAAAGCACTGGTCAGACCGCCCATGCCGGCGCCAATGATGACGACGCGTTGCTTAGACATGGGCTATCTCTTGAGCAGGCGATAGTTCTTGCACGCCTGATGCAGTTTGATTCAGCGACAAATCATCGCCAAAGTCATTGCCCATCCACTTACCACTCATGCCAAGTACTTGCATATGAACAAACATTGACTCAGAAAAGAAATCGTTCCGATACGCCGCCGTGATGGCGGCTTGGTGTGCGCCTTGAAACGCGTAATCGCGCATGGCCGATTTGTCTTTCCAAAGACTGAAGGTGCATTGCCTGACCAACGGAATTTCACCTAATCCCATCGATAGCAAACAGCCCTTCGTGTCTTTTAAATCTGCTTGGGCTGCAGGTGCATAGCGCCAAAAAGACATGGTTTTGGAGGGCACAATGCTGGCCCGTGTTAAAACTGCCAAAGGTTGCTGTTTGTTAGCAGACAAGACATCGCCGTACTTGCGGCTGAATTCATCGGTCAAAGGCCAAATTGCTTGATCCCAAGAACCGCGAGACGATGTGACAGCCAGCAGACCACACCAACTTTCACGCGATCTTTCGCGCATGCCACTGACGTGCGGGCCTTGTAAAAACTTGAGTGCAGAGTCGACGTTTTTAAATCGGCAAATGATGCCTTGATGAGAAGGACTCGGGCGAATGCTAAAGCCACCCCCATGACCACTGCCCATCACTTTTGCAAACAACAAGCCAGGCACTTGCTTAATGGCGGCAGGGCCTGCCACCAAGCGCATCCAACCCCAACTGCGGTACTGCCTTAAGTAGTCCACCAAAACGACCACCACCACGCCGGATACGTCTGTATTTACGAGATCAAGCGTGGTCATAGCGAATTGAATTCAAGGATTACTTGGTTGCAACTGTGGTGGTGGCTAGACCAGTTTGACCACCCAATTCAGGAAAGTCTTTGGCCATCTTGGCACCGTACAGGGGCTTGTATGCACCTTGGTGACAAGTTGCACAATTGACTTTGGCCACGTCTCCAAGTTCCCCTTTTCGATGTGCCGGAAAGGTCTCCGTTAAGGGCTCCATGTAAGTCAAGTTCAACTCACGCGCCATTCGAATGCCATACCAAGCCGTTACGCGCTGGGGCGGATTGCCTTTCCAGCTGGTAAACGATTGGGTGTTGTGACAGTAGGTACAGTTGACACCCAACGAGGTTGACATGTGAGTCATCAGGCCATAGGTCCACTCGGCTTGTTTGATCGACTGCACGTTGCCAGCAGGCAAAGCTGTGGTGGCACCAACCCGAATGTTTTCTTTGCCCAACAAAAATGGCGTAAAGGGATCGTTAGGCAATGAGCTTAAGTTGACCACTTTGGCAGGTTCATTTTGTCCTGCTTTGTCACCCATGAAATTGGAACCATAAGGTTGGTGATTGGCTTTGAACCAAATCTCCTTCGGAATGGCTTGACCGCGGTGGCACGTATGACAAGTGACACCGGTTGTACTGACATGCGGCTGCCATTCTTTGTTGATGGTGCGTGTCATTTCAATCATGCGACGCGCAACCACCTTGGTGTACTTTGTGTCTTCGGCAAAGTTCACAGGGTTGTGACAGTAAACACAGCCTTCCGTTGGCGCTACCCACGAAGTCATTGACACCATCAAACGCGTGAATTGACCAACGCTTAAATCGCCCAACAATTTCACATTTTTATAAACTGTTGAAGCTTTGGGCCCAGAACCATCCGCTGCTGGCAAAGCAAAGGGAGGTTCATTTTTTTCAGCATTCGCTTCAAGCTTACTCGGGTTGTAAACCTGAACCATGCCTGTTCCGCGATAACCGCTTTGAACCGATTCCATTGGGGGACGTTCGCAAGCAGTCAAAAGCAAAGCCAGCATGACCAGCAAAATCGCAGAAAACCCGCGACCCAACAAAGATTGGGAAGCGCCTAGTCCAGAAGAATGCGTGTGCTTCGTAAAATTCATGGTTTCACTCCTGATCCAATCGCTGGATCGACCACCATTGGGAATACGTCGGGGTAAGGTGGCGCCACGCCATGCTTGATGGCCCACAAGTACCAGTTGTCGACCACCGTGCCTGTGAGCAAAATGCCAATGCCACCGGTGATGGGACACAACACTGCAAACCACCAAGCCCAGCGGTGAATGGATTCCATCGTGGCGTTAAAACCCATGGTCCAGCGCCAGAACAAAGCAGCACGCTCGGATGCGGTACCGCGATCGGTAATTTGCTCAATTTCGCGCTCACCGCCAAAACGTGTCACCGCCAAAATGGTGGCACCGTGCATGGCGAACAACAAAGCGGAGCCATACAGGAACACAATCGACAACGCATGGAACGGGTTGTAGAAAAGGTTGCCGTAGCGCAAAGAGAAAGCAGCTGTCCAATCGAGGTGCGGGAAGATGCCATAAGGAACGGCCTCACCCCATGAACCCATCAAGATAGGGCGAAACAAACCCAAGACCAAGTACAGCCAAATGGCGGCTGCAAAGGCCCAAGCAATGTGAGTGCCCATGCCCAATTCACGTGCACGGCGATAGGTGCGCGCCCACCAGAAGAACAAGGAAGCCGTGAGGAAAACACCTGTGATCAACCACCAGCCGCCTTGATTCAGTGGCGGAATTTGCAAACCATAGCTTGGAGGTGGTGGCTCAAGGGCCAGCCAAAAAAGTTGACGTACAAATTGAATCGGATCGTAGTTGACGGACGCCAACATGTTGAAGCCGATGGTGACAAATGCAATCAGGCCACACAAAAGAGAGGCGATGCCTAGGCCACCCAAGTAAATGGGACCCAGTTGTGCATTGCCAATTTTGCCAATCCAATAATTGAGCATAGGCTGACCCACGCGTGGGCTATTGCCTTTACCCAATGGCACACCATCGTGAACGGGGCCGACAGCTTGAACAGTGGTGAACAGGTTTTGATATTGCGGCATTATTTCGCTCCTGTTTATTGAGTCACTGGCCACTGCGACCAGATGGGAAGGTTGAGCCACCAGCTCCACCATTCGGGCCAGCCTTTGCTCCAGAACGGACCGCTGAGCACAATGCACAGCGCGCTGAAGAGTACGGCCGCCAAAGCCAAGAACAAGCCCAAGCGGTGAATGCCCAAGGTACCAATGGAGTAGCCAATGATGTCGCGAAAGAATGTGTCTTCATGCTCTGGCGTGCGGACGGTGTGGCCAGGTGCAGGATTGGTAGAAGACAAAATCAAGCCACCGTGCAATGACAATGCAAACACGCTGGCAAAAAAGAAGCTCACCGCAATCATGTGTGCGGGGTTGTAGTGAAAATGCAAGTACTGATAGCCCACGTTGGACACCCAGTCCAAGTGACTGTAAATACCATATGGGAAACCGTGTCCCCATGCACCCATCAAGACGGGTCGAATCACAACCAAAGTGAAATAAGCAAAGATCGCAACGCCAAACGCAAATGGAACGTGATAGCCCATACCCAGTTTTCGACAAATTTCAATTTCTCGCAGCATCCACGAGACAAAGGCACCTAGGGCACAAACTGTGATCAGTTGCCACAAACCGCCCTCCAGCAATGGGGCGAAGCCAAGTCCATAAGAAATGTCTGGCGGTGCAATACTGATTTGCCATAGATTCCAAGTGGGCCCTTGCGAGGCACCCCACAAAATCATGGCCGTTCCTAAGAACGAAAAAAAGATGGTGGTGACCCCAAAGAAGCCCACATAAAAAGGACCGACCCAAAAGTCAAATAAATCCCCGCCCACCAAGGTGCCACCTCGGACGCGATATTTTTTCTCAAAGTTCAGCATGGCCATGGTTCGGTCTCCAGCTTTTTTAAACTAACTCAGGTGCTATTTGTGCAGGATGTACACAAACAGCACCCGTACTTCATTAATCCGATCAGGACTTTGCAGCAGGAACCGCAGCAGGCATTGGCGAGTTTTGCGCCGATGTTGCAACAGGTTTCTTTGCACCGTCTAACCAGTTAAATTTGTTGGTGCTGAGCAAAATGAGGTGAATCATTGCTGCCAGACCAAACAAGAAAATCCCTTGAACCACCATGGCTCGCAGGGGATCGAAAAGTCGCCAAATTCGCCACATGATGTATCTCCTAAATGATGTGGGACATGAAGGTATAAACCGCAGATTTCACACCTTGGCTCATGCTCTTTGCATCTTCAGCACCAGGCAAATAATTTCGCCAATGGATACCAAAAATATTTCCCAAAAGAACCAGCACAAACAAAACCGCAAAGCCCACCATGAAGATGGTCCAGTACGCTTTTGATTCAGTCTCGGTTGACTGCACAGAGTTGAGTGAGGGTGTTGATCTCATGAAGTTTCTCCTTCAATCGGATGAAAAAATATCTAACTTAGAACCAGGGTCGCCACGCCCAAACCAAGATGTGTGCCAATACAGCCACAGCCGTAAAGCCCACTGCACCTTGCATCCAGTAGTGGTGAAACTCCTGAGCTTCTTCGTCGGACAGTCCTGAAATGGATGTCTTATTCGACATATTTGCTCCCTTCAATACGGCCTTGCGGCCAAAGTGCGCACAGCCCGCGCAGATAGGCAGCCGCAGCACGAGGGCCACGACATCTGGTTTGGCTCGTCACACGTTGCGACGTGGCCAGTATTCAAACGATCAACTTTCAAGCTGTGCGTCATGCAGTGACTCCCATGCCCAGGGCATGACCCGCGGCTTCGACGTGTTCACGCGTGACAGTGTCACCGCCCGTAATGCGAGAAATTTGCTCAGACTGATCACGCAAACGTTTGGCGGCAGAAATTTGAACCAATACCGGTTGGTGTTGAATCAATTCACGCAGCAAGGTTTGCGCATCGTCTTGCCATGTCGCGTTGGGCGTTACCAAGCCACGCGCTTGCGTGGGCTCTGCTTTGTCCATGTCCGTTCCCAAGGGCAAAATATGGAACAGCGCATCAAACAAAGCGTTGCAAACCTCTTGAATCAAGTAAGTTGCGCCGCTATAACCCATGAAAGGGGTACCGGTATGACGACGGATGATCGCGCCGGGAAATGAAGCAGGAATGTAAGAAGGCTTCATGGGGCCTTGGCCAGCCATTTCGCTCATGTACATGCGCTCGTTGTAGCTGCCAAACAGGATAAGCGGTGTTTGGGTATGCACCAACTCACGCACCTTGGCGTTGTCTGTTTTGTTGCCTGCTGTGCGCGACACACTGAAGCGGCAAGGCAAGCCCATCTCGGCTTCTAAAAAGTTTTTAAGCCCTCTGGAGTAGGTCTCACCTGCAACCACCGCAAAACTGGCTGTGCTGAAAAAGTCCTGCGTCACCGAACGCCATAGATCCCAAAGAGGTTTGAGCGTGGTATGACGTTCTCGTTCGATGAAGGGCTCGGGATCGATCTCGAGCATCTGCCCAAGCTTGCGCAGGAAACGCGTGGTGGTGTGCAAGCCAATAGGCGCCTGCAAATAGGGGCGCTCTAATGCTTCACACAGCATGCGACCGAACTCGCGGTACATGCAAACATTGACATCGGCATCGGCCAATTTGGGCACATCGGCCAAGTGGCTTCCTAATGGGAACACCATGTTGACTTCGGCACCAATGCCTTCGATTAAGCGGCGAATTTCTGCCAAATCACTGGCACTGTTGAAGGTGCCATAAGATGGGCCAATGATATTGACGCGAGGCTTTTCGCCTGCAGGTCTTTCACTGAAAGGCTTGCGTGCTGGAATTTTGCGCAGGCCATATTCACTCCACAACCAATACATGGCGCGGTTGGCACACTGCCATTGGTCTTCGTCAATGGTTCGAGGCAAGAATCGCTGAATGTTAGTGCCTTCTGGCGTCACGCCACCACCAATCATCTCGGCAATGGAGCCTGTGACCACCACAGCTGGTAAATCAGGATCTAGCGTTGCATGCGCACGCTTCATGGAACCCTCGGTACCCTCACGGCCCAATTGCTCTTCTGCCAAACCTGTGACCACAATGGGTAATTCGTGTGGTGGTAAGCCATCGGTGTAATGAAGTACGGAGGTCACTGGCAAGTTTTCGCAGCCTACAGGGCCGTCGATCACTACCTGCAATCCTTTGATGGCGGTAAACACGTAGACCGCACCCCAATAACCACCTGCGCGGTCATGGTCCAAAATGAGAGGAGACTTGACGGCACTCATGTTCCCATTGCCTCCGATTTGCGTTTTTGAATTTGCTTTTCAAGCAAACGACGCGTTTCTTTTTTGAACTCGGGTCGATCAACGGGCACTGACTCCCAAACGCCAGCGTTAGGGCCTAAGCCCACTTCACCGAAGAAGGCTTTCATTTCGTCAAAGCGGTGTTGATTGCCAATGGCAGACTGCACCACTTGCACCAATGAGCCCGCACCCGCAACACCCATCAAAGGACGTGCAGAAATCAGGTTGGTGAAATACAAAGATGGAATGCTGAGTTCTTTGGCAGCTTGAACCAAGGGCGTGGTGCCAATGGCCAAGTCGGGACGGAACTCATGAACGGCCGCCATGTCTTGCTCAAGCGATGCGCGCATTTGCACTTGCACGCCGTGCGCTGCCAGCCATTGCCTGTCGTGTTCATTCCAAGGCGTAGCGGGACATGCAGAACCCACATAACGCAGATCTGCACCGCACTCCACCAACAAGCGTGCCACCAACAACTCAGAGCCTTCATAACCACTGAGCGTGATGCGACCCTTGATAGGCTTTTGCGACAACAAGCCGCGCATGGCGCCCAGTTGTTGATTGCGTGCAGCATCAATTTGGTCTTGGGCAATACCAGCCGAAATACCAATGATTTGCAACCATTCTTGCGTACCTTCTAAGCCCACAGGTGCGGATCCAACAACAGGACGACCTGCTGCTTGGAACTCACGCACACTGGCGGTGTAAAACGGATGAATGGCTGCAGCCACGGCACAATCCAGCGCGGCATACAGCTCGCGCCATTCACGGGTTGGGACCACAGGACCTGCGGCCAAACCCATTGGCGCCAGCATTTGACCAATGATGACGGGATCAGCCGGGAACATCTCACCCAGCAAGGCAACTGTAGGCACCGCAGAGCGTCCTCCTTTGGGCGAAGCCACGGGACCATTCATGACCTCTTCACGTGCGTACTTCAACATTGCGCCAGCCAACACGTCTTTGGCTTCTGCGTGCGTGGGCACACCAAAGCCTGGTACATCGATGCCGATGATGCGAACGCCGTTGATCTCTTTGGGCAACAACTGAAGCGGCACGCCACTGGCGGTAGGCACGCACAAGTTGATGATCACCACGGTGTCAACTTTGTTGGGATCGGCTTCTGCGTGAACTGCTTCTCGTATGTCTTCAAACAGTTTGCCTGTGACCAGTGTTTCAGAGTTGAAAGGCACGTAGCCCACACTGCGTCTGGCACCGTAAAAGTGCGATGTGAAGGTGAGTCCGTACACACAACATGCAGAGCCCGACAAAATGGTGGCGGTTCGCTTCATGCGCAAACCGACTCGCAATGAACCAAACGCTGGGCACATGCTTTGCGGTTGATCGTGCGGACCCGCATCGGCCTTTCGGGGATAGTCTTTGGCGTATTGGTCCAGCACCTCGGACTTGCCGGCGCTGCGCGCAGCTTCCAGCATTTGATCTGCCCCCGCATGACAGCCTAAGCCGTCAGCTGGGGCCTGTGCTGCTTGCGCAGGCACAGCTTGGATAGGGATGGTGCGTGCCATGGTGCTTAGGCCTGGTCGTAAATGACTTCGAGGCTGGGCTTGATGACGTCGTTTTTGCCCACCATGTCAAACATGGTGGCTGGCTCCAACACCACGTTGCGGCCCACGGTGTCTGCGCTGAACAAACCTAACAATTCATCTTGCGTTTGTGGCTTGGGACGCATCGGTGGTGCTTCAGCGACGTTCTTCGCCAAATCAGCAAACAGGGAGCCCCACTCACTGTCGGGCTTGCCAATGATTTCGTAACTGGCACTCTTACGGCGAATGTCTTCGTTGGCGGGAATGGCAGCCAGTACTGGAATGCCAGCGTTGGCAGCAAACGCTTGAGCTTCGCCCGTGCCGTCGTCTTTATTAATCACCATGCCGGCCACACCGACGTTGCCACCCAACTTGCGGAAATATTCCACAGCAGAACAAACGTTGTTGGCCACGTACAAGGACTGCAAATCGTTGCTGCCCACCACAATCACTTTTTGGCACATGTCGCGGGCAATAGGCAAACCAAAGCCGCCGCACACCACGTCGCCCAAAAAGTCGAGCAACACATAGTCAAAGCCCCAATCGTGGAAGCCTAATTTTTCAAGCGTTTCAAAACCGTGGATGATGCCGCGACCCCCGCAGCCACGACCCACTTCAGGACCGCCCAGTTCCATAGCAAACAC
>VFQS010004087.1_pt1 | contig 10757 bp, 10 predicted proteins | sample 3512361 | NCBI WGS metagenome assembly VFQS01 (sample SAMN10412375, study PRJNA504923) | tailings metagenome | isolation source: Relicate 1 Philex TSF3 active mining | place: Philippines | reverse complement strand
CCCTGGCGGTGGTGAGCTTCGCCTTCAACCTCAACGGCTTCAACTTCAACCATGCCGTGCTCGATCACCAGGGCCGCGTGATTCCCACCTGGGCCGATGTGCTCAACCGCGGCAACCTCGGTATCGAAGCGATGCACGAGCGCAACGCTCACCAGTTCCCCCTCGATCTGGCGGCACGGCCAGCCTCAGCGCAGGGCTGAGCGAGGAGACAACAGGCAGGGGGCGCTCCATGCCGGGCGCCCTCTCACCGGTTACCGCACTCTGCTCAACAACAGCGGCACTCCTGCAGCAGCAGCGACCTGATCTTGCCAAGAGCGCCTACAGCTGGATCACCCAATCCGAGGCCAGCTGATGGCAGCCTTGATCACGCTTGAACTGACAGCGCAGGAGCTGCATCTGTTGCGCAACACCATCCGGGCCCGCCGCATCTACGAGCCCTGCCAGCACACCCTGGCCCGGGGCATCTGGCAACCCTGGATGGCCCCCTTGCTGGAGAAGCTCAGCCAGGCCGAAGCCCGGCACACCGAGCCGGGCTGACGTCAACCGAGCTGCTTCACGGCCTCGCCGTAGCCCTGGCAACAGGGCAACGGCGGGTAGCCATGGGCCTTCAACACCGCCTCCAGGCGTGCAGTGGCCTGTGGCAAGCGGCCCGTGGCGATAGCCGGGAAGGCATGGTGAGCGCTGTGATGCGGCAATCCCCCCAGCCAGCCATTCAGCCAGTCGGGAACGGCAACCGTGCGGGAGCCATACAACTGACTGAGCAGCGGATGGGGTTGCGGATGCCAGAGGTGCCAGTGCTCGATGGCACCACGCAGCTGCAGCAGCGCCCCCGCCACCCGCTCCACCACAAGCCAGCACAGCGCATAGGCCAACAGCTCACCGTGGTGGATCACCAGCGCCAGGATCAGCGCCTGCACCAGCACGATCCCCAGCCCATCAAGCAGCAGGGCCCGGCGCAGGGCCGGCTGCTGCGCCTGAAGCCGCCACGCTTCCTGCAACGTGCGCAGGATCAAACCCACCCCACCCGCCAGCGCCAGCTGCCGCCAGCCCCCGGGCAGCTGCTGGTGAATCCGCTCAGGGTCGCGCCGATCGCGCCCATTCCAGCGGTGATGCAGGCGATGCAGCAGCCGGTAGCTGAACCAGGGCCAGGCCATCGGCCAGCTGATCAGAGCCGCCAGCACCGGCTCCAGCCGACGCCGGCCGATCAGGGTGCCGTGGCAGGCCTCATGGCTTGCAATCAGCAGCAGCGTCTCCACCAGGGCGATCAGCAGGGCTGCCGCCAGACGCAGGGGCCAGGTCTGGAGCTGCCAGAAGCCGAGCCCGCCGGCGGCCAGCAGGGCAAGGAGCACAAGCACACGGCCCCAGGCGGGCCGAGTCGCCATGGCCTGCAGATCGGCCACCGCGGCATGAAGATCCCGGATCAGGGGGCGCAGCGCAACCGGATCAGGCATCAGGGGCAGCAATAACGGAGCCACCGTATGGAGCACAAGCCGGAGCGGTGCCGCGTGCCGCAAAGCTGCAGCGCCGGCTCAGATCAGGCCGCAGCTGCAAGGGCGTAGCGCTCACCCACCTGAGGATCGATCAGCTGGCTGCCGGCCGGCATCGCAGCCGCCGCGGCCGCCGTACTGCCCTTCATCCATAACAGCCGGGTGAGCAGTCCGCTGAAGGTCACATCGCCCCCCGCGGTGCTGGCCAACACGGTGCGCGGGGTGAAGCGCTCCAGCAGCTGCGGCAGAACGGCCTGGCCCCGCACAAAAGCGCCCGCCACCGGCAGGCCCAGATCCACCACCGGTGTGATCACCGCATCGAGCGGCCGGGCCGGCAGATCGGGGCTGAGGTAACCATGCGGTTCGAGATAGAGCGACCCGGCGGGATGCTCCAGCAGGTAGCCGTTCTCCACCTGCGGCACCGGCGCGCCGGCCGTGGCCGTGATCTGCAGCTCGCCGTGCACACAGTGCTCACCGGGCCGCAAGGCCGTGACCGATGTAAAGCCAAGGCTGCGCACCTTCGCCGCAGCTGACACCGATCCCACCACGGGCAGCGAGCGCGGCAGCAGCTGCAGGGTTTCGGGATGGGCGTGATCGTCGAGCCCCTGGGTGAGCAACAACAGATCGAGATCCGGCGGCACCGGCTGGCTGGCCGGCAGCTGGCCTTCGAAGAACCAGGCTCCAGGGGGAAACTGCAGCGCTCCGGTGAGCCAGGGATCCACCAGCACCCGCACACCGCCCAGCTCCAGCAGCCAGCCGTTGGCCCCGAAGTAGGTGGCGTACATGGGCGCTGCAGCAAGGGGCTTGACCCTAAGCAGCGCCGCAGTGCGGGTGCTGGAATGCAGAACAGGCGAGCGACTCTGCCGATGCTGCGGCTCAACGAACTGAAGCTGCCGCTCGACCACGAGCCCGAAGCGATCGGCGACGCCCTCTGCCGCCGCTTGAAACTGGAGCGCGAACAGCTGCTGGAGCCGCCCCGGGTGGTGAAGCGCAGCGTGGATGCCCGCCGCAAGAGCAACATCCAGCTGGCCTACAGCGTGGAGTTCGGCCTCGAGCCGGGTCTGGAGCAGCGGCTGCTGAAACGCTTCGCACGCGACCCGCACCTGCAACCGGCACCCGACACCACCTATCAGCTGGTGGCTCAGGCACCAGCTGACGCCGAGCTGCCCCGGCCGGTGGTGGTGGGAGCAGGACCCTGCGGCTACTTCTGTGCCCTGCTGCTGGCCCAGATGGGTTTGAAGCCGCTGCTGCTCGAGCGCGGTAAACCGGTGAAGGAGCGCAGCGCCGATACCTTCGGCTTCTGGCAGAGGAAACGCCCGTTCAACCCCGAATCCAACGCCCAGTTCGGAGAAGGCGGCGCCGGCACCTTTTCCGACGGCAAGCTCTACAGCCAGGTGCGCGATCCGCGCCATCTGGGCCGCAAGGTGCTCGAGGAGCTGGTGGCAGCGGGCGCCAACCCTGAGATCCTGGTGCTGCACCACCCCCATATCGGCACCTTCAAGCTGGCAACGGTGGTGCGAGGCCTGCGGGCGCAGATCACCGCCCTCGGAGGTGAGATCCAGTTCGAGAGCCGCGTGGATCGGCTGGAGCTTCACCCTGAAGACCGCTCCGTCCGCGGCGTGACCCTCGCCGATGGCCGCTTCATCGCCGCCCGGCAGGTGGTGATGGCCGTGGGGCATAGCGCCCGCGACAGCTTTGCGATGCTCCACGCGCAGGGCGTGGCGATGGAGCGCAAACCGTTTTCGGTGGGTTTCCGCATCGAGCACCCGCAGCCCCTGATCGATGCAGCGCGCTGGGGCAGCTGTGCGGGTCACCCGCAACTGGGGGCCGCGGAATACAAGCTGGTGCACCACGCCAGCAACGGCCGCTGCGTGTACAGCTTCTGCATGTGCCCGGGCGGCCTGGTGGTCGGCGCCACCTCCGAACCCGGGCGGGTGGTGACCAATGGCATGAGCCAGCACTCCCGCAATGAGCGCAATGCCAACAGCGGCATCGTGGTGAACATCGAGCCCGCGGATGTGGAGCCCTACGGCAACGGACCGGGCGATCCCCTGGCGGGCGTGGCCTTCCAGCGGCACTGGGAATCGCGGGCCTATGCCCTGGGCGGTGAAACCTTTGCCGCTCCAGGGCAGCGCCTCGCTGATTTTCTGGCGTGCCGATCCAGCCATGCCACCGGAAGCGTGCAGCCCTCCTATGCACCGGGGGTGACGCTCACCGATCTCAGCACTGCACTGCCGGATTACGCGATCGAGGCCCTGCGCGAAGCCCTGCCGGCGTTCAACAGCAAGATCGAGGGCTATGCGATGGACGACGCGATGCTCACGGGCGTGGAGACGCGCACCTCATCACCCATACGCCTGCCTCGGGGTGAGGGGCTTGAGAGCATCAATACCCCCGGGCTCTACCCAGCTGGAGAGGGGGCCGGCTTTGCCGGCGGCATCCTCTCCGCTGCGATGGATGGCATCCGCGTGGCGGAAGCCGTTGGGCTCACTCTTCTTCGTCAGCAGCACCAAGAGGTGCCAGACGAATCTGCTTGCGACCCAGCTTGATTTCAAACTCGTCGCCGGGCTTGAGATCCAGCAGGGCGGTGTAAGCCTTGCCCACCATCAGGTTGCCGTTGAACTGCACCTTGGTGGTGAAGCTCAGCTTGCGGCCACCCTTACCCACCTTGGCGGTACCACCACCAAACTCCACGCCTTTGGCGTTGAGCAGGGCTTCGTAGAAGGCCGTGAAGTTGAGACGCTCGGAGCCATCCTTCTTGGTGGACACATAGCCGCAGGCCCGCACGATGTCGGACTTGCTCACATCGCCAAGCTCTTTGACCTTGGCGAGAAGATCTGCTCCTGTGAGCATCAGATTGTCAGTTATGCAACATTTGCATTATCGCATCGCAGCCGGAGCCCTGCAACCAGACTGCCAACTTCCTCAGGCCGGCCAGTGAAACGCCATGGCGTGCACGGTGGTGTGGTTCCGGCGCGATCTGCGCCTGAGCGACCACACAGCCCTTAGCCAAGCCAGTCGCCGCGGGGCGGTGCTGCCGGTGTTTGTGCTGGATCGGGATCTGCTGTTTCATCCCGAAACGGCCGTGGCCCGGGTGGCCTTCATGCTCGAAAGCCTGCGGGCCCTTGATGCCGAGCTGCGGCAACGCGGCGGGCGACTGGTGATCCGCAGCGGCGATCCGGCTGAGGTCCTCATCCAGCTCGTGCGCGCCAGTGGTGCCCGCGGCGTGATCGCCCACACCGACAGCGAACGACTGGTGGGCCGCGTGCGCGATGCCCGCGTCAGCCGCAGCCTGGCCGCTGAACGCATTCCGCTGCACTGGGTGGAGCCCGCCGGTGCCACGGGCGAGCTGATGCCCTACAGCCGCTGGAGCCGCCAGTGGCACCAGGCCATGGCCAGCCCCGCCCTGCCGGCACCGGAGCAGCTGGTGGTGCCGGCAGCCTCCGAGGCCCTGCCGGATCTGCCGGTACCGAGCCTGCAAGAGCTGGGGCTGCGCCCGGATGGCAAGCCGATCCCCCCCGGCGGCAGCGCCGCTGCCCTGCAGCGGCTCGAACAGTTCTGCGAAGGCTCCGCATCCCGGAGCTACTACTGGGAGCTCAGCTATCCCTCCGCCAAGGTCACCACCGGGCTGAGCCCATATCTCAAATTCGGGGTGATCACCCCGCGCCAATGCCTGCAACGGCTGGCCTGGCTGCTGCCCCGCAGCGGCGGCGAGGGCGGGCGCCGTGATCCCCGCAGCCGCAGCGCCGTGCAGCTGGCCAGCCGGCTGCGCTGGGGCTGCGCCATTCACCAGCGCTTCCGCTACCTACCCCAACTGGAGTTGAGCGCACTGTGGAGTCCGCTCGAAGGCGGCAGCAACGGCGCTGGCCTCGAAGCTGCGGGGCTGGCCTCAGACCGGTCGGCCGCCGGGGTGCTGACGGCTGAACAGGAGGAGCTCTACGCCGCCTGGCGCGAAGGTCGCACAGGATTCCCGATCGTGGATGCCGCGGCCCGCTGCCTGCGGGCCGAAGGAGGGTGGCTCGAACTCAATTTCCGCAGCCGCGCCATCTACGCCAGCTTCCTCTCCAACCTCTGCGGCATCGACTGGCGCTTCGGAGCACTGCACTACATGCGGCACCTGATCGATGGCGATTGCCCGATCGATCACTACCAATGGGCGATGCAGGCCGGTGTGACGTACCACGGCAGCAAAGCCTGGACACGCATCTACCACCCGGGACAGGTGGCGGTGGATCGCTGTGATCCCCAGGGGTTGTTCATCCGGCGCTGGCTGCCGGAACTGCGGGGCCTCACCAACGACCAGCTCGGTACGCCACCCGCCATGGCCGCTTACCCCGCACCGGTGCTCGATTACGAGCAATCCCGCCGGCTGCGGCTGGAGGCGCTGGAACACCAGCGCCTCCAGATCGGCCATGTGCAGGCCGCCATGGCTCGCCTGCCAAGACATCTGCATCCCTTTGGCCACCAGCGCATTGCAGGGTGCGAGGTGGCCTGGGCGGATCTCTGGGCCAGCCAGCCACCCACTGCCCTTCAACCCAGCGCCGTGGATCTCGAGCGGCTGGATCCAGCCGGCTGGCAAGCCCTGATGAGCTGGTTCAGCGGCACCAGCCGCCCGGACAGCTCAACCAGCGAGGGGCGCAACAGTCGCAGCCGCAGCGCAGCCGGCGGCCGCGCCCGGAGCCGCCGGTGTCAGGAAAGCCCGGGGCAGCTCAGCCTGGATCTGGGGTTCGCCATGGACTCTGAAAGCCTCTGAAAGCTCCTGAGGCGGAGCCATCAACGACCGTCTCAATCAGGGAGTTGCTGCGACACGATGCCGCTCCACTGCACCGCTTTCACCTGATCGCGGCGCCAGGAATGAAACAGCAGTTCCTCGTCCACCGTGCACAGCGGACACACGCTGATCTGCTCCACCGGCACGCCGGCCAGGTCCAGCTGGCGGCGGGTGGCGGCGCGGATGTCGAGGCGGCAGCGACCCGGTTCGGGATCGCTCAGCAGCGCACCACAACGCTCCAGCTCGGCCATGGCCGCGTCTTGATCCTTGGCCTCCCCCAGCGGCAGCGCATCCGCCACCTGCTGGGCCACACCCAGCTCCACCTGATAGCGCTGGCCGCTCACGGCAGGGCCGAGCGCCACCAACAGATCACGGCGGCGGCAACCCGCAGCCTCGAGCTGCACAATCGCCTCCAGGAGGATGCCACCCGCCACACCGCGCCAGCCGGCATGGCAAGCCGCCACCCGGCCGCTCAAGGGATCGGCGATCAACACCGGCGTGCAGTCGGCCCCGCACACCCAGAGACTCTGGCCGCCGGCATCGCTCACCAGGCCATCAGCCTCCGGCCAGGGGTCAGCGCACGCGGCACGGGCTGGAAGCACGAGGGCGCTGTGCACCTGCTTGGGGCGGTGCACGCTCACGCCCGCACTCACGTAACCGGCCAGCACCTCCGGAGCGCGGCCCTGCCACTGGCGCGTGAAGAAGCCGTGCTCAAACCCCGCCAGCAGATCGGCCTGCAGGTAATAGCCGCCGTAGCAGCCGATCCAGGTCCACCCCTCCAGCAGGTTGAAGCGGGAATCGGGGCGATCGAAGGGAGCGTCAACGGCTTCCGCCATGGTCCGCCTCCTCAGGCATCGGGAAGATCGCGCAGCACCCAGAAGCCATCGAAGCCGTTCTGAGCGTCGCTGCTCTGCACCGCCAGGAACTGCACCCCACCCACCTGCTCACGGGCAGCGCGGAAGGCCTGAGCAGCGGCCTTGGCCTCCTCAGCCTCCAGGTTGCCGAGCAGCCAGCGATCCTCCAGACCAGCCTCCAGCACCAACTGGTTGCCGCTCACCTCAAGGCGAACCGGCTCGAGGCCGGCAATCCAGCCGGCAATGGCCAGGGAGCGGGTGGCGCTGAACAGGCGCAGGCCGCTCACCATCGCATCGTCGTCGCCGGCGCCAGCGAGGGGCACCAGGCCGGCAAAGCTCACATCCCACTCCGCCGCCTCCCGCAGGGCACCGAGGGGCAGCGAGGCCCAGCTCCAGCTGTCACCGCGCGCCGCCTCCGGCAGGGGCACCGCCAGGGGCTGAATCGGCAGAGGCGCCGGCGCCAACGGCCCGGCCATGTACCCCTCCTCAGCGGGGTACACCGTGGCCTGACGCTCCTGCAGCCACTCCACCAGGGCGTAGCAGCGGCGGCTGGGAATCATCTCCAGGCTGAGCTGTTCGGCAGCGCGCTGCACCATCGTGCGCATCGAGGCGCGCCAGCAGCGCAGCTTGCGGGGGGCGGCATAGCCCTCCTTGGCCGCCTGCTCAATCGCCTGTTCGAGGGTCTGCTTCAGCCACTGCGAATTGACGCTGGAGGCCGCGCAGTTCTGCACAAAGCGGAAACCCTGCCCCGCCGCTCCATCAGCGGGAGTGCTGCAGATCAGCAGCTCCCAGCGTTTCTTGCCGTCGGCCTCGAGGATCGGGCGGGAGTAGTAGTCGAGCTCCCAGTCGGCCTGCAGAAGAGGCTGGGCAGCGGGCCCTGCGTTGGATCGCGCTTCTTCGGTGGCCTGACTCATCCGGCGCTCTGTTCCTGTTGGCGCAGCACGCTACGAGCACGGTTGGCCCGATCGGCGGCTTCGGCCATCACCTTGTCGCGATCGATGAGCAGTTCACCGGGCTGACCCTCCAGCAGAGCGGTGTTCAGAGCGATCCGACCGCGGCCGGGATCGAGCTCGGTGATCAGGGCCTTGACCCGATCCCCCTGACCGAACACCTCACGCAGCTCGCGCAGCTGGCCGCCGGTGATCGATGACTGATGCAGCAGGCCGCTGATGCCGCCCAGATCCACGAACAGGCCATAGGGCTTGATCGACACCACCTGACCTTCCACCAGCTGACCCACCTCCAGGTTCTGGAAGATGGCGGCGGTGGCCGCTTTCTTCTCGGAGAGCACCAACTTGCGGGTTTCGGGGTTCACCTCCAGGAAGGCCACACCGAGGGTTTTGCCCACCAGCGCTTCGTGGTTCTCACCCTCCTGCAGCTGGGAGCGGGGGATGAAGCCGCGCAGGCCCTCCACATCGGCGGTCACACCGCCGCGGTTGAAGCCGTTCACCTTCACCTGCAGCACCTTGCCCTCCTTCTCGAGCAGGCGCACCTTCTCCCAGCTCTGGCGCAGGGCCAGGGCGCGGGCGCTCACGGTCACCATGCCGTCGGCGTTCTGCTCGCGGGTGACGAGCACCTCCACCTGGGTGCCGCGGGGAAAACGCTCCTTGAGGTTGGTGATCACCCCCAGGCCGGCCTCCTTCTTGGGCATGAAGCCCGGGGCCTTACCGCCGATATCCACATACACACCATCGCTTTCGAGGCCCACCACCGTGCCGATGGCCACCTCGCCGGTGGTGCCCACGAACTCCTGTTCATCGAGGGCCGCCAGGAAGGCGTCGGCATCGAAATCGAAGTCGTCCACGGTGCGGGCCGGCACCGCGGCGGCGCGCTCCGGCTGCGGGGTGGCCGGGCGCGAACCCGCCGATGCCGCGCGACCACCGCGGCGATCGCGCTTGTCATCGGGGCCGAGCAGATCGGCCATGGTGAGCCCCTCGAAGCCGCTCATGTCGAACAGCTCGTCGTCACCGGCGGGATTGCGGGCCGGGGCGGCTGGGGCGCTGGGGCGTTGCGGAGCCACAGGGGCCTCACCGCGGGCGGCGCGCAGCGCGTCTTCCAGCTCAGCGGCGCGTTGAGCTGCAGCCTCGGCGGCGGCGCGGGCTTCAGCGGCCTCGCGCTCGAGCTGAAGCTGCTCCTCTTTTTTATTGATCTGCAGCACCTGAGGTGGCTTGCGGACCGGGGAGGTGCCCGCCGGCGGCCGCGGTGATGCCGGAGGCACTGGACGCGGCGACTGCACCTGCTTGGCCGAAGGCTGGGAGGGCTGCTGGTTGCCAGTACCGGCCATGAAACAAGCACAGATGCACAGCGCCACACTGTAGTGAGGCCCCCTCAAACCGCCGGCCGCTCCACCCACCCCCCTCACGAGACTCCGCCCATGGAGCCCAGGCGCCCGATCAGCACGCGACGGCTGGAGCAGCTGGCCTGGCCGCAACTGGCACAGGCCGCCGCCCAGCCCGGGAGCACCGTGGTGTGGCCCTTCGGTGCCTTCGAACAGCACGGCCCGCAGCTGCCCCTGGGCACCGATGCTCTGTTCGCCGACCGGCTTCTGGATGCGGTGCTGGCGGGGATGGCGCCGGAGCTGCCGATCTGGCGCCTGCCGCCCCAGTGCCTGGGCTTCTCCCCGGAGCACCTGAGCTTCAAGGGCAGCTTGAGCCTGCCGGCGGAGCTGCTGATCCGCCAGATCGAGGTGATCGGGTTGCAGCTGGCCGATGCCGGCTTTGAGCGGCTGGTGCTGTTCAACGGCCATGGCGGCCAGATCGCGCTGCTGCAGGTGGCTGCCCGCCAACTGCGCGCCAGCCGGCCGGAGCTGGCGGTGCTGCCCTGTTTTCTCTGGAGCGGCCCTGCGGGCATCGCGGAGCTGATACCGGAACCGGAACGCAGCCAGGGGCTTCATGCGGGCCTGGCCGAAACCAGCCTGATGCTGCAGCTGGCACCGGAGCTGGTGGGGCCGGAGCGCCCGGTGGACGGACTGCTGCAGGAGCCCCCACCGGCTGGCTGGAGCCTGGAAGGCGCCGTGCCGGAGGCCTGGCTCACCGCTGACCTCTCCAGCTCGGGCGTGGTGGGCGACAGCCGGGGGGCGACAGCCGAGCTGGGGGCCGCCCTGGAGGAGCGGCTGGTGGCCGGCTGGCAGGCGCTGTTCACGGCGCTGCTGCGCAGTTCGTGGCCCCCAGGGCCGGGCCGGCCATCACAAGAGCACGCCTGATCCGACGCTTGCTCCGGATCAAGGCAGGTGCTCAAAAGCTTTCAGAAGCCCAACTCCACCCGTAGGAGATGGTTACAGTCGACTCCATTGCGATGTGGATCAGGTAGCCATGGCGACCCTTGCAGCCCCGGAACTCGACGCAGCCACCACCAACCTGCCCGACTTCACCACCGAGACCTACAAGGACGCCTACAGCCGCATCAACGCGATCGTGATCGAGGGCGAACAGGAAGCCCACGACAACTACATCGCCATCGGCACGCTGCTGCCCGACCAGGCCGAGGAGCTCACCAAGCTGGCCCGGATGGAGCTGAAGCACATGAAGGGCTTCACCGCCTGCGCCAACAACCTCGGCGTGGTGGCCGACATGGCCTTTGCCAAGGAGTTCTTCGCTCCTCTGCACAACAACTTCACCACCGCCCTCGAAGCCGGCAAGGTGCCCA
>VFQS010004084.1_pt1 | contig 10764 bp, 10 predicted proteins | sample 3512361 | NCBI WGS metagenome assembly VFQS01 (sample SAMN10412375, study PRJNA504923) | tailings metagenome | isolation source: Relicate 1 Philex TSF3 active mining | place: Philippines | reverse complement strand
CTTACTCACTTTTTTACTTATTTTATATCACACTTATCTATCCGTCACTTTTTATAAGGAACCCCCTTTGGGTTCCTTATGAACCTCCCTGCTTTTATATTCATTTTTTTCCTTATAGAAGAGAATCCCTTAACGCGTTTAACACGTTATGGACTCCTTATGATATTTTCATCTAATCCACCAAAGATGCATTGATAAATAAGCCTTGCGAATCTCCCTGCTTTTGTATTCATTTTTTAAATCGCAATATATTGCGATTTAAAAAAATGACAGATAATATATTATACTACTTTTTTATTCTAATATATAAGTGAGAAGGAAAACTCGTTGAGCTTCACAGCATGACAAAAACCGCTTCATTAGGAAAGCTAAAAAGTTCACATTTTTCAGGGATAATGCCTGCTATGTAAACATAAACATTTTTCAGAAATAATGTCTGATATGTTAAAGCCTAATACGTGTGCAAGCGTGCCTTTTTAGGGGAAGATTTACTTGCAAATAATAGTTCATTGGGAAACTTTAAAAAGACGGCCATAAATGGCTTAGTCGCCGCCATCCACGTTTAGTGGCATGGATGAAAGCCCAATACGTTTCGTAGACGTGCCTGGATGATGGTCTAAAGACCATTGTTTATAGGGGAAGAATTTTCTGCGAGCGTTCAATGGAAACGTAAAAATACAAAATCTGGAAAAATCTGGAAAGTAGTTAATAGCCATATGTCGTAAACCCATTTTGGGACCGATTGCCTTACAATACGACCTTTATGGCGTAAAGTTTAATGTAGAAATACAAGGGGAAGAATTAAGGGGTTCAATGGAAACCTAAAAATACAAAATCTGGAAAAATCTGGAAAGTAGTTAATAGCCATATGTCGTAAACCCATTTTGGGACCGATTGCCTAAGAAGAATAGCTTTCAAATCCGTACAAAGTATGGATGAGGATGCAAAATTCTTAATGACGAAAGTCAAGGGGAAGATATCATAAAATAATATAATATAATACAAATTATATAACATAAATATAAATATTCTTTTCAATATTTATCTTTCTTACTCTTTCTTTTCCCTTCTTTAACTCGCTTTATTTTCTCTGTTTCTACAACTCCTCTTTTACTGTACACATAATTGGTAATATTCTCAGCTGTACTCTTATTCTTTAATAACTCTAATAACGTAGACATCAAATACTCTTTACTTAATGTTTCTGTTTTCTTCTTTTGTACCAACTCTATTTGACTATTATCACTCTTACTCTTTATACTATCTATTTCATTTTCCTTCATAAAATTTAATAATTCATCTTCAAACTTTTGCTTTTCTTTCCTTCTTTCCCTTAATGCATCTGATAACGTCTTAATTTCATCATCCAATTTTATATAATAATTGATTTTCGCCTTAAATTCTTCTATATTCTTTATTTTCTTCACATTTACTTTAGTTTCCACTTCTTGTGTATTTTGATTCGAAAATTTATCAAAAGCCATTGGACTTGATTCCACTCTTTTAGGATATGACGACTGAATTAAAGGTCTCTTTTCTAATTCACTTTTTACACTTTTATGCGTTGATTGAATACTCGTTGCCATTGAACTCATACTTGATATGGATATATGCGATTTTTTACTTATTTTACTTATTATAGACTGCTGATCACTATCTTGTTTTTTTATAAATGGTTTTTCTACATAAGAAACTCGAGATTTTATACTTCCTGCCGATAATGACGATATTTGCGACCTCCTATCATCATCTTCTACTTCGTAATCATAACTTATATGCCTATTTTGATTATCATTTCCCACTGAAAAATCTATTGAACTTTCAGATTTATTACTCTTTTTAGAAGTATGTGATTTATGAGATTTTTCTGATTTTTTACTTTTTATTGATTTTGTTTCTATTGATTCATATTTCGGTATATCATATGATATCATGGATTCTCCACTTATTTTCATTAAATTTGCCTCCGTTAATTGTAATGGTTTATGCTCTTTTTTAACATTTTGATATACTTGATTGTAATTATTATAATTATTATAATCTTTATTATATTGAACATGTTCTTGAACTTTCGGTTTATTTAATACTTTGTATTCATCCGGAATGTCTAACATCGGTTTTCTTTGAACCGGTTTTTGCGGCTCAATTGTTTCAAATTCACCTTCATCACTATCACTTACATCATCTTGTATCTCATTTAATATATCCTTTAAACTTGGTACTCTACTCATTTTTATTTTTTTACACTTATTTTATATTTACTTTTTATTTTTATCTTTTTAACTAAAAAATAGTTTATAAAAATAGATTTATAATATAAAATGTAAAAAATAGATTTATAAAAAATAGTTTATAAAAAATATAGTTTATAAACTAATTATATAACCAGATATGGTGCTAACGCACCATTAGGCGGACACCTTACTGGCTATTGCCAGTAAGGCTAAAGTCCGCCGCACGCCGCAAGGCGTGCTTATCAACAAACACCCTAGTGTTTGCTGATATTTGATAATTTACCGCATTTGCGGTAAATTATCACTTATTTTAATCATATTTATTTATAATATTTTTTATATAAATTTATTTATTTATTTATTCATTTACCATATGATAAGCTAATTGTAACGAAATTAGTAATACTACTATTTGCATATAACTCACATGCGGCAATTCCTTAAATCCATATCTTAACACATTATTATAGATAAAACTTAATCCATATGCTTTACACATTATACTAAATAACTTAATAGCAATTAAAATCATTTGTAATTTTACCAACATGAAAAATAATGAATCATCTTCATTTAGAAAATACTTCAATTCATCATTTATCGTAATATTATGTATGTTCATTTTTATATAATTTATTATATATAATAATTTATTATAATCTTTATAATAAGTTATCTTTTTAAAAATCATTTTTTATTAAATATTATTTACGATCGTGCAAATAACATACTACATAATATTACCAATAATAAAGCCTCTATATATGATATTTCATTAAATCCTTTCATCGTTTCTTCATAACTCTTACCTTCCTTATTACCTACACTATACATTAATGTAGGCATTACATGATTATACGCTATCTTTACTATATATGACCTTAATAATAATATGATTAAAAAAAATAATAATAAATAGAAAAATGTACCTACTGGATTTGACCCATTTCCTCCACCACTCATTATACTACTTTTACCCTTAAATAATCCCATAAAAGCTTGCGTTAATTCACTTTCTATACCCATTTTTTTTACCTTTACTATATTTATATTATACTTTATTTATTGATTTTTATTTAAAAAAATTATTTATTCATAATAATTAGTTCTACATAATTCACTACAATAATAATTATCTTTATAACAATACATTTCAGACCCTATTACACTATTACAATGATTACATTTTATTATTATTTTTAAATAATACTCTTCTTCTTCCTTTTTTTCTTCTTTTTTATTTTCTATATATTTTATTTCTTCCTTTTGATTAAACAAATTAAATATGTTTACTAAAAACATTATTATACTCGGTTTCTCTATAAATAAATTTATTATTTTTTTAATATTTTTTATTATTTTAATTATCATACTCCATTTTTTAATATATATTTATATAAAAAATATTTTTTCTTATTTTATATTTATTTTTACTTCTTTTTACTTTTATTTTTATATTTTTTTATTTTTTATATTTTTTTATTTTTTATATTTTTTTATTTTTATATTTTTTATTTTTTATTTTTTATATATTTTATTTTTATAATATTTTATTTTTTATATATTTTATTTTTATAATATTTTTTATATATTTTATTTTTTATACATCATTCGATGTCTACATTGTTCTGAACAAAAATAATTATCAAACATACAAAAAATATCACTTTTACTTATCTCTTTACCACAATATTTACATGGTATATACAAAGATTGTTCAAATAATTCCATCTTTTCTTTTAATTCCGCCTTTGATTTACTATTTTTAATAAATATTCTTCGATCATCTATATTAAACATAATTCTACTAGCAAATTGAGGTTTATTATTTTTTATATTTTGTTCTTCATCTTCCACTTTAACTTCAGATTCTTCACACAATGTACTATTTAAATTCGTCAAATTTGTGTAAGACAATTTTCGCTTTTTTAAGACTATATTTTCTAATTCCTCATTTGAACCTTTTTCTTTAGGTTTACTTAGACATATAAAAGATATCATTTTGGATATTGGTTTGACTATTATATTAAAAATTGAATACTTATACACTAAATTTAATATATTGCATATCTTTTCCATTTAATGATTATATCATCAAAATAAAATAATTCTATTATAATTATATAAATATAAATATAAATATAAATATAATAGTTAATATATTTATTTTTTTACTTTCTTATTATTTTATTTTTTCTTTTTTCAATTATTTTATATATTTACGTATATTCTTTTTATTTATTATTTTTATTTATATTTATATTTATATCGTCTAAAGCGATTCATTTTTTAACTAAAAATTAACGTAAATAAATTATTATACTTTTTTATTTTTTATAACACGTAAATATAGTATAATAACATATTATTATAAATGAACTCTAATAAAAATAATATTACATTTGATACATACGATTATTCTTTAATCGATCCATGCCCATCTGATAATCATTCTTGCTCTTCTTCACACTCTTCTTCCTCTTATAACTCATACTCTTCATCTTCTTGCACTCCTTCTTCCTCCTCCTCTTATAACTCATACTCTTCATCTTCCTGTACTCCTTCTTCACATTCTTCATCTTCTTGCACTCCTTCTTCACACTCTTCTTGCACTCCTTCTTCACATTCTTCTTGTACTCCTTCTTCACACTCTTCCTCTTCTCATTCTTGTTGTCACTCGTGTCATACATCTTCTTGCGAATCTTCATCACAATCGTCACACAGTAAATGCTCATCATATTTTCAACAAAAAACTTGCTATTTATCTGGAAATAAACGCACTTTTTATGATAATCACGGAAAATGCGTTCCATTACCTTGTCATGAAGAAGATTCCGTGAAAAGCAGTGATTATCATAGTACAAATCTTACCAAATATACAAATCAAAGTAATAAAGAATTCTTATTACCAAATAAAGATTATTTTTTAAAAATTATACTTAAAGGACGTATTGGCTCTTTTAACTCTTTTATCATTGATAACGAAAGCATTAAAAAACTTCGTAAAGTCAGTCATTATAGAATTTTAGATGTTGAAAACGGTTATTTAGTATTTTTTATTAAAGAAAATAATAAACATATTGATTATAACTATTATATAAATCAATTTCATAATCCTATGGAAGTTATTTTTATTAAACACGGATTAATTAATAAATTAATTGAAGAAGAATTAGACTTAAAAATGTATATTCAAACATTATTAAAAGATGATTATAAAGAATATTACGCAAATATTTTCGTTATGAAAAAAAATAATATTAAATCCATGCTTTCTAACATAAATCCTGTTGATTTACTCTTTTACTCTTCTCAAGCTTACTTTTTATTCAAAAAATAATTATTTATTTTTATTCGTTTTATCTTTCTTTTTTATATATTTATTAAAAATAAGTATTCGCATTTTTAATGGAATTTACCCAAAATACCATATACCAAGGCAAAGTAACCCAAAAAGGTTTATTCTTCTCTATTGATACATACGAGGTTGACAAAACAAATTTTGTTAAAAACTTTTTGTATTCTCAACTATTACCCAACGACATCATCTTATATACTATTGAAAAAAATGGTTTTGTAAATATTGTTAAAATTAAATATAGAAAAACATTCCAAACCGTCGGCATTTATACTGGTGTTGACCCTAACAACAATAAACACTACTTTTTTACACCCCTTCTTAGCCAAAATTTTAATTGCTTCATTTCCAGCAACAACTACGCAAATGGATTGATCTTTAAAGAACCGATGAACAAAAATCACCGCTATATTATCCAAATTGGACGAGATTATAATATGGTAGTTGCCGATTATGGACATATTGATTTAAGAATAAATGACCACAAAATATTAAATGATATTTATAATGGAATACACCATTCACATGTACCTACTTATAATCTTCAAATTAGCCATTTAGATGATAGTGGTTGTGATGGATGCGATGGATGTGATGAAAATGATTTATGTGACTCACATGGTTTACATGTTAAAAAAACAAAAAACTTTTATACAAAAGAATTTCAAAATCTTGACCATTTAAATACCTTTAATATTGATCCAACCAATTCTAAAGATTTTGATGATGCGTTATCTTTTGATGAAGTTTCTAAAAAAATATATGTTCATATTGTTGATGCTAACCAATTACATTTAGGAAGCTTTATTGAAAAACGCGCCGCCCATTTAGCTTTAACCTTCTATAATCACATACAAAACGCAAATATGTTGCCACCCAACTTAAGCGAAAATGCTTTTTCTTTATTACGCGGAAAAAAACGTAATGTTATTACCGTTGAATTTGCTGTAGACGAAAGCATTGGATTTAATAACGGCAAATTACCCATTTTATACTATGACATTTATCCTAGTACTATTGTTGTTAAAAAACGTTATGATTATGAAAATGTTTTAGATTTGGCAAACACTTGTAATACACATCGTTATTTAAAAGGCTTATGTGACAAATATTATCAACGCCGTCTTAATATTGTTCAACCATCTTATAAAATTGACCATAATAACGGTGAATTACAAGAAATTTATTATGAAAATATGAATACATGGAGTCATACTTTAATTGAAATGATGATGATTAATGCAAATCGCATTGTTACCGAACATATGACGACTTGCCTGCAACTTTTCTCAGAAAAGTTGAATAAAATAAGTGATTATAAAATACCTCAACGCATTCATCCTGAACCACTTTCTTTAAACATTGAGAATCTAATTACAGGCGACGAATTAATAGATAGTATTATTATGATACAAAAGTATAGAACCGCAAGTTATAATAAAGATGAACATGGACATTATGGCTTAAATTTAGAACATTATACACATTTTACAAGTCCAATTCGCCGTTATAATGATGTTATTGTAATGCGAATGATACATGGTTATATTTATGATAATTTAGATACTTTATTAGAACACATTAATAGACGCGAATCATTAAATAGTGATTTTGAAAAAATATATAAAAGATGGAAGCTTCTCGGATATTTAAATAAAAATCGCGAAGTTATATATGAAGCTTATGTAACAAATGTAACTAAATTTGGTATTAAATTTTATATTAAATCTATCGGATTTGATGGATTTTTATTAAATAAATATTTACCGAGTTCGGTGAAATATGAATTAGGTGAAAAAATAAAATTAAAATGCGAATATGTAAATTACACTTCTTTTGAAGATGTAAAATGGAATGTTTTATAATAATTTATTTAATGTAAAAATTTTATTAAAAAAATTATTTTTTAATAAATGATAAATAGAGAAATCAAAAATTAAAAATTAAAATATAAATTAAAAATTAAAAATTAAAAATTAAATTAAAAATTAAATTAAAAATTAAAAATGAAAATATAAATTATTTTTAAAAAAACCATATAATAAATTACTGAATATAGTCATAATTTTTAATAATAAACATATATATATTATATATGATATAAATAATAATGATTTATTCAAAAATACCTAAAAAGTAAAATGAATTAAAAAATAGAGAAATTTCTCCATAACTTTTTATGGAATTACATAAGTGTTAAAATGGATGTTTTTTTAAATAAATTATAGATTAATATTTTATTTACTACTGATTTCAGTATATATTATGTAATTATGTAAAGTTATGTAATTACATAACTCCATTTTCGCCTTTCTGCGATTTCTTCGGACTTATGTAAAACAACAACATAGCAAAAAAAAATCCGAGAAAATAGAAGACTTTTTTATAATTCCAAAATTTTAAAAGTTTTGGCGGACTTTGCAAAACCAATGTTATTGTTTTACATAAGTCCGACGAAACAGCAGAATGGCGAAATTTATACATATTTTTATGTAATTACATAAGTCTATATAATTATTACCATAATATATTAGTATTTTATATTTTATTTATATTTTTTATATATTTTTATATATTTTAGAGTTATGTAATTACATAAAAAGTTATGGAGAAATTTCTCTATTTTTTTATTTAATTTACTTTTATTTAAATTAATTAAATTTAATATAAAGGAAATATAATTATATATTATATAATTATAAAGTAACATTAAATTAATATAATTATGAATTATAATAAAAATAATTCTTGTTTTATATGTCATAAATGTTTACATACTTTTTTTTTAAAAAGCGATTTACAACGACATTTAAATAAAAAAGAAATATGTGAATCAAAATATAATTGTTTATTTACTTTAAATGATATTGTTAATAAATCATTAAACAAAAGATTTTATTTTCAAAATCCAATAACAATTCAAGATTTAGAAAAATATCATTTAATATATTTAGTTAATAATTATGATGATAAATTAAATATTATTACTAATTTATCTGATTTAAAGAATAAAAAAAATAACGAAGTTAATTATAATTTAAATCAAATATATGATAAATCATTAAATAATATTACCAATGAATTCATAAATAAACCTATTAATAATATTATAGATGAACAAATAAGTACAAATGAAAAGAATAATAACACAACGAATCAACAAAAAAGTATTGATGATTTTATTGTATTAATAAATGGTATAAAAAAATATAAATGTAATGAATGTAATTCGTTATATAAAAGAAAAGAAAATTTTTTAGACCATTTAGCAAATAAAGAATTATGCGACAAAAGGAAAAATATAAATGATTTATTAAATAAATCAAGTATTACTACATTTGGAAGTAATAACCCTTTTCATCAAATTAACATTCAAAATTTAAATAATAATATTCAAAATATACAAAATAATCAAAATATTCAAAATGTTAATAATAATTTATCTCAAAATAACTACAATTTTGAATTAAAAGATTTTATTGAAAATAATTATTCTCATGATCACATTCCCAGAAATATGATCCAAAATAAAGATTTTTATTTACATAAGAACTTTTTAAGTTTAATTATGGAAAATGACGAAAATAAAAATATTTATTTTGACGGAAAATATGCCTTTGTTTACACCGACGGTGGTTTAAAACGGATTCAAAGTGATAAAGCCGGATATTTAGTACTTGAAAAATTAGATAAAGCCATTATTTCATATATTTATTCGAATCCTCAATCATTAAAAGAAGATTTTTCATATGTTGATCGTTATTATAGTGTTATGAAAAATAAATATATTTTTGATACTATACACAAACCTTATAATATAGATACTAAAAAATTTGATTATTGCGAAACTCGTAATATACGCACTCGCGATAAATGTTTATCTGAAATTACCCAAATTTGTAATTTACATAAAGATAAAACAAAAGAAATTATGAAAAGCAAAGAATATGATAAATTTGAAATTGATGCAAATTATCAAGTCAATATTCCTAATTACGAATCCGCAAGAACTCGCAATAAAGGATTCATTGATAATGGCAAATATTGGTAGCTATATTTTAACTATTTTTGATTTTACTAACTTATGATTTAGTATAATCACTTCCCCAACACTTTTACCTTTTTTTATATTTTCAACTTTCGAATATATTACTTTTACACTTTTTATTTTTGGTTTATAACTTTTTATTTTAGGTGTCTTTTCAATACATAACTCTACACATTCATTTATATACTTTTCTAACTCTACTTCTTTTATATTTTCATCATATTCTAATATTACATGTGTTGAAGGATAATCGTCTATATGAAACCATAAATCATCGCTACTACTTTCATCAATTAAATTCCAATTTTCTTTTGCATTTTTTCCATATTTAATTTTAACCATTTTGGTGTATATTTTATCAACCTCTTTTTCCATTTTTCTTTTTTTATTTTAGAGAAAATGATTTTATATATTTTATAAAATCATTTATTTTTATTTTTTAATTTATTTATAAAATAAGAGAAATTTCTCCAAAGTCGGTAAAATGTAAATATATTTAATTAAAAATATAAATAAGCGGAAATTTCTCTAAAGTCGGTAAAATGTAAATATATTTAATTAAAAATATAAATAAGCGGAAATTTCTCTAAAGTCGGTAAAATATAATATTATTTTTAGAAAAAAAAATTAAATTATTTGTCTGAAAAAAAAAATATAAAATATTTATTATGAAACACTCAATATTTGCGAGCAAACTCGCAAATATTAGTTGATGCTTAACGCATCAATGACGCGGACAAAAGTCCGCAATGCGGCGAAGCCGCTCCACGCCAACGGCGTGGTTTGTCGGCAAACACCCTAGTGTTTGACGATATTTGATAATTTAATGCAAAGCATTAAATTATCACTTATGTTAAAATATTTTCTTTTTCTCTTTTTATAAAAACTCTTTTTTCATTAAATTATTTTTAATTAAATTATTTTTCATTAAATGATTTTTAATTAAATATTTCTTTTTCTCTTTTTATAAAAACTCTTTTTTCATTAAATTATTTTTAATTAAATTATTTTTCATTAAATGATTTTTAATTAAATATTTTTTTTCTCTTTTTGTAAAAACTCTTTTTTCATTAAATTATTTTTAATTAAATATTTCTTTTTTCTCTTTTTGTAAAAACTCTTTT
>VFQS010004083.1_pt1 | contig 10765 bp, 7 predicted proteins | sample 3512361 | NCBI WGS metagenome assembly VFQS01 (sample SAMN10412375, study PRJNA504923) | tailings metagenome | isolation source: Relicate 1 Philex TSF3 active mining | place: Philippines | reverse complement strand
TTGAGCGGGAACAGGATATTCGTGACGACGATGCCGCCCATCTCCGTCCCGCCGGAAAAATTCATCAGCGGCGCGCGCTTACCCAACGCATGCTCGAACAGCCAGAGCCAGCTATCGTTGTCCCACGGTTCGCCCGTTGAGGCCGCGAGACGCAGCGACGAGAGATCGAAGCGCTGCATCTCCTCGGTGCCGTGCCGCATCATCATGCGGGCGAGGGTCGGCCCGCAGCCCAGGAACGACACTTCGTGTTCCTGGATGATGCGCCACAGCCGGCTCGTCTCGGGATAATCGGGCGTGCCTTCGGCCAGCACGCACGTGGCGCCGGCAAGGAACGTGGAAACCACGAGCAACGGCCCGACGAGCCAGCCGAAGTCGCTCATCCAGAGCATGCGGTCGGTTGGCTTCAGATCGAAAGAGAGCAGAAAGTCCTGGCCCGTCTTGGCGGCAAACCCGAGGTGAGTGTGGACGGTGCCCTTCGGCTTGCCCGTCGTTCCCGAGGTGTAGACGATCATCAGGGGATGCTCCGCCGGAACCTCGACGGCGGCAAATTCGGTGACGTCGCGCCCGCGAACATCACCCCACGTGACGTCTCGGCCCGAGACCATCGGTACGTCGAGGCCGAGACGCGGCACGACCACGACGTGACGCACCGTAGGCACGTCCACGAGGGCGGCATCGACGACCGTCTTCATCTCGACGGTCCTGCCACGCCTGAGGCAACCATCGGCCGTGACGACCGCGACAGCCGCCCCATCGTTGAGACGTGTCGCGATAGCCGCCTGCCCGAAGCCCGAGAACAGCGGCAGGATGATACAGCCGAGCCGCGCCAGCGCGAGATAGGCCACGACAACTTCGGGCACCATGGGCATGTAGAGGCCGACGGCATCGCCGGGCTTCAGGCCCAGATCGCGAAGCCCCGCCGCCGCGCGGTTCACCTCGCGTGCGACCTCGGCGTAGGTGAGTTGCCGCCGCTCACCGCGCTCGCCTTCCCAGCTTATCGCGCAGCTGCCGCCGCGACCGGCCGCCAGATGCCGGTCGAGCAGACTCTCGGTGATGTTCATCGTGCCACCGACGCACCACCGAGGCCAAGCGATGCCCTCCGACAGGTCGAGCACGCGCTCGTAGGGCTTCATGAAGCGGATGTCGAGATGGCGGATGAGAGCGTTCCAGAACCACTCGGGGTCGTGCGCGGCCTTGCGCTCCAACATCGCGTAATCGGCGAGGTTCTCGGAGGCCAGAAAGGCCTGCCAGTTGCTTGCGCGCTTGACCTCCTCGGTCGGATGCCAAGCGTACCCGCGATCGTCGAGAAGGGGTGAGCGTTGCGTGGTCATGGAGTGGCCTCCCGTGCCGTCCGCCCGCGTGCGATGCGCGCGCGTCGTTCTTGGAGCGGGAAGCCCCGGCGAGCGCCGCGTTCGTCAGCCTTTTTCGCGCGCGGCGATCAGTTTGAAGGCGTCCCGCAGGATATCCTTGTGGTCGAATGCGAGATCGAGCCGACGCCAATTGTCGACCCATTCCGCGGCTGCCGCATCATCTCCCGCTTGCGGCTTGGCGCCGCGGATGCGGGCGAGGAAGGCAGCGGCCACAGAATGTCCGCGCGGGTCGCGCTTGGGGTCGGAATAGACGCCGATCAGCATCAGCTTGCGCGCTGCGACGCCCGTTTCCTCCATCAACTCCCGGCGGCAGGCGTCTTCAACCGTCTCGCCGACGTCGACGAAGCCGCCGGGCAGCGCGTAATGACCTTGGAACGGCGGATGCCCGCGCCTGATGAGGAGCACGCGCCCCTTTGGGTCGACCGCGACGCAGTCGACCGTCAGTAGCGGCGTGACCGGCTTACCGCGCATGACGCCTCATCCCCCCTGCTGCCGGACTCAAGTCTCGGCGCCGCCGTTCACTTGGATCATCTGGCCGTTGATGTAGGCACCCGCGTCGGACGCGAGCAGGGCCACGACGCAGGCCACCTCGTCCGGCGTACCCAGACGCCCGACGGGCACGCGCGCGGCCATCGGCTTGATGTGAGCGGCCTGCACCGCGTCCTGCGCCTCGCCCATGATCGGCCCGGGGGAGACGATGTTGGTCGTGATGCCCTTCGGACCGAACTCCTTGGCCAAAGCCTTGGTCAGGCCCCAGGCGGCGTGCTTGGACGCGGAGACGTGCGCGCGGCCGTTATAGCCGTGGATCGCGTTCATGCCAGCGAAGTTGATGATGCGGCCCCAGCCCTTCTCGATCATACGCGGGAGGAATGCACGCGCGAGCACATAGGCCGCGTCGAAGTTGACCGCCATGGCATAGCGCCAATCGTCCTCCGACATCTCCAGGAACTTGCCGTCGACACGGATCGCCGCATTGTTCACGAGAATATCGATGCCGCCGAAGGCCTTCGTCGCAGCCGCCACCATGGCGTCGAGGTCGGTTCGATCGCCGACGTCTCCCATCGCGACGATCGCCTCGACGCCGAGCTTGCGCGCCTCGGCTGCCACGGCCTCGGCGGCGACCTTGTCGTGCGCGCCATTGACGACGACGTTGCAGCCGGCCTGCGCGAGCTGCATGACGCAGGCGCGACCGATGTTCTTGTTCGAGCCGGTGACGAGTGCCGAGCGGCGTGAGCCCGCCATGGAGGTTACTCCCTGATCTGCTGATTTGGCGTCAGTCGATCAGCAGATCAGGCAAGCGTCAAGGCGGACGACGTGCAGCCCCTACTCAGCAGGTGCCCCGTGGCCGTGCCCTTCGTCCGTCTCGCCGACGAAGCGGCCGAAGATGCGCCAAACGAGGCGGCCGAAATCGTCCACGACGATGAAGACCGCAGGCACGAAAACGAGGGACAGCAGGGTCGAAGACAGCAGGCCGCCGATAACCGCGATAGCCATCGGCGCGCGGAACTCACCGCCCGAACCCAGCCCCATAGCCGAGGGCAGCATACCGCCGACCATGGCGATGGTGGTCATCACGATCGGCCGCGCTCGCTTCTTGCCGGCTTCCACGATCGCATCGAGGCGCGGGGTGCCCTTGTGGATCGCCTCCACCGCGAAATCGACCAGCATGATCGCGTTCTTCGTCACGATGCCCATCAGCATGAGGATACCGATGACCACCGGCAGGCTGATGGGATTGCCCGTGACGGCAAGCGCGACGATGGCGCCGCCGATGGACAGCGGCAGCGAGAACAGGATCGTGATCGGCTGCAGGAACGACCCGAAGAGAAGCACCAGCAGCGCGAACACCATCATCAGACCGGCGCCCATGGCCTTGGCGAAGCTCTCGAATACCTCCTTCATGATCTCCGCGTCGCCGAACTGGCGGATTTCCACGCCCGCCGGCAGGTTCTGGGCGGCGGGCTGCTTCATCACGGCCGCGATCGCGTCGCCCAAAGGCGTCGTTCCGATGAGGTCGGCGCCGATGAGCACGCGGCGGAGGCGATCATAGCGATCGATCGATGTCGGACCCTGGCTCATCTCGAATGTCGCAACGGTGCTGAGAGGCACCGAGCCACCCTTAGCCGTCGCGACCTTGAGCTGCTCGAGCAATTGCCGCTTGCCGCGCGCGTTTTCGTCCAGCTGCACGCGAATGGGGATCTGGCGGTCACCGATGTCGAGCTTGGCGAGATTGGCCCCGACGTCTCCGATGGTGGCGATGCGAATGGCCTCGGAAATGGCGTCGGTCGAGACACCGAGGTCGGCGGCGACATCCGTGCGTGGCTTGATCAGCAGCTCCGGGCGATCGAGTTCCGCCGTCGAGACGACGTTGTTGAGCAGCGGCACGCCCTTCTTGGAGGTGACACGCTTGGCTTGGCTCGTCAGATCCGCGGCCACCTTGCTGACGACGGCCCCGTCACGCCCCGAGACGACGAGCTGGAACTGGCGCTGGCCGTTATCCTGCAGGAACCAGAAGCGCATGTCGGGCACATCCGCCAGTTCGCGGCTCAGCATCTCCTTCAACTGCGCCTGGGTGAGTTTGCGCTGATCCTTCGGCACCATGTTGATCGTCAGCGTGGCCTTGCGGGCTTCCGCGCCCGATCCGAGGACGGTTCCGCCGTTGACGAAAACGGTCAGCACCTCCGGGCGCTTGCGAACAATGGCCGTGACCTTGTCGGAGACGGCGCGCGTGTCGTCCACGCGCGAACCGGGCGGCAGCTCGATGGCAAGCAGCATGCGGCCGGAGTCCTCGGGCGGCAAGAAGCCCGACGGCAGCAGGAAGAACGAGCCGATCGACAAGGCGAAGATCATGAGGCCCATCAGAACCGACAGCTTGGCGTGCCGGACTGTCCACGAGACGAGACGGCCGTAGGCCCGTATCGATGCCCCTTCGCTCTCGTCGTGATCGGTGGCGCGCAAGAAGTAGGCGGCGAGCAGCGGTGTTATCAGACGCGCCACCAGCAGCGAGAAGACGACGGCGGCGGCCACCACCAAGCCGAACTGCTTGAAGTACTGGCCGGCGATGCCACCCATGAAGCTCACCGGCGTGAAGACCGCCACGATCGTGAACGTAATGGCAATGACCGCGAGACCGATCTCGTCGGCCGCCTCCAACGCGGCGCGATAGGCCGACTTGCCCATGTGCATGTGCCGCACGATGTTCTCGATTTCCACGATCGCGTCGTCGACCAGGATGCCGGTCACGATCGTGATGGCGAGCAGGCTCACGAGGTTGAGCGAGAAGCCCATGGCGTCCATCGCCCAGAAGGTGGGGATGATCGACAGCGGCAGGGCGATGGCGGCGATCACCGTCGCGCGCAGGTCGCGCAGGAAGACCACGATGACGAGGATCGCGAGGATCGCCCCTTCGATCAGCGTCTTCATCGTCGAATCATAGGAGCCCTTGGCGTAGCTCGTCGTCGTGTCGATGAGCGAGAGTTCGATGCCGGGATGGGCCTGCCTGACCTTGGCAAGTGCTTCGTCGACATCCTTGTGCACGACCGTATCGCTGGCGCCCTTGCCGCGCGAAATGGCAAACGCAACGACGGGCTCGCCGTTGTTGGTGGCGAACGTGCGGCGCTCGGCGTGCGTGTCGGTGACAGTGCCGAGTTCGTCGAGGCGCACCTTCTGGCCTCTGGGCAGGGCGATGGACGTGGCGGCCAGCTCCGCCGCCGATCCCTTGCCCGCCAGCGTGCGAATGGCCTGCTCGCGTCCCGCGATCTCGCTGCGCCCACCCGCCAGATCGACGTTCGTCGCGCGAAGCTGGCGGTTGACGTCTCCCGCCGTAATGCCGTGCGCGAGCAACCGGTCAGGATCGAGGGCGACGCGGATCTCGCGCTCGACGCCACCGATGCGCTGGATCTGGCTGACGCCCTTCACGCCCTGGACGGCGCGAACGATCACGTCGTCCACGAACCATGACAGCTCCTCCAGCGTCATGGCGGGCGCCTTGGCGGCGTAGGTGAGGATCGGCAGGCCTTCGATCTCGAGGCGCTGCACAATCGGCTCTTCGATCGTGCGCGGCAGGTCCGTGCGGACGCGGGCGATGGCATCCTTCACATCGTTGAGGGCGCGATCCTGATTGGTTTCGAGCCGGAACTCGATGACCGTCGTGGACGCCCCTTCCGTGACTGTCGAGGTGATGTGCTTGACGCCACTGACGCCGGCGACCGCGTCCTCGATCTTCTTGCTGACCTGCGTTTCAAGCTCCGACGGCGCAGCACCGGACTGGTAGATGCGCACCTGGACGATCGGCACGTCGATGTTGGGGAAACGCGTGATCGGCAGTTGCCGGAAGCTGAAGAGGCCCAGCGCCATCAGCACCATGAACAACACGAGCGACGGCACGGGGCGCCGTATCGCCCAGGCGGAAATGTTCAAATTCATCGTTCCGTTCTCCAGCCCGGCGGCTACCGCAACGTCCGCGGGCCAGCCACCTGCATCGCGCCTCGGTTCAAGTGCGCATCAATAGAATTCGGCCTGCCGACCGCGTAACGCCGCTCCGGCAGCGGATCACCCGGCGTTGGTCACGCGGGCCGTGCCCTCGACAACCGGGCGGACCGCGTCTCCATCCCGCAGGAATGTCCCGGAACGCGCCACGACGACATCGCCAGGCGCCAAGCCCTCGCGCACCTCCACGAGATCGCCCTGCGCGAGACCGAGCTTGATGCGTCGCGTGCGCACGAGGCCGTCGACGACGAGTTGGACGGTGGGGCCGTCGCTGCCGTACAGAACAGCGGAGGCGGGAATGGCGAGGCCGTCGCTGCGCGCGGTTTCGATGCGACCGCGTGCGAAGGCTCCGATGCGCAGCCCCGCGACGTCGCCGAGGAAGATGCGCAGACGTCCGAGCCGCGTATTGCGATCGATCTCGGGCGAAACGAGGCGTACGCGCCCCTTCACCATGTCGGCGCCCGCCGTCGAGACGACGGCCGGTTGCCCCTCACGGATCCGCGGCAGTTGCAGCTCCGACGCCTCGCCTTCCAGCTCGATCTCACCGCGTGCGATGATCCGGAACATCGGCTCACCCGCTCCCGTGGCGAAACCGCCGATCCGCACGTTCCGCCGGCTCACGACGCCGTCGGCCGGCGCAGTGATGTCGGTGCGGCCGCGCCGCCAGACCAGCTCGCGGCGCTGCGCCTCGATCTGGTTCTTCTCCGCCTCGGCGAGCGTCAGGCCCTGCCGGGCCGATACGACCGCGGCCTCGGACGTCTTTGCCGAAGCCTCGCGCTGGTCCATCCCGCTCTCCGAGATGACGCCGGTCTTGGCGAGTGGCATCCCGCGCGAATAGGCGTTGCGCGCCTCGGTCAGCCGCGCCTCCGCCGACGCGATAGTAGCTCTCGCCTGGGCGATCGCCGCCGTCGCGCGGGCCAGGGCGGCATCATTCTGCGCGAGTTGAGCTTCCAGCGTATCGCTGACGAGGCGTGCCAGCACTTGCCCCTTGCGCACCCGGTCGCCCTCGTCGGCCAGCACGTCCACGACGCGCAAGCCCTCGACCTCGGGTCCGACGATGATCTCCTCCCGAGGCACCAGGGTACCGGTCACCAGCGCCGTCTCGACGAACTGTGACTGGTGCGCGCGCACCGCGGTCACGGCGATGGGGAGCGCCACCTCCGGCTTATGAGCAACCTCGGTCCGAGCGTGGGGCTGTGCGGACGACAACTTGCTCTGCAACGAGGCCGGGAGATGGCCCGTCGCAGCGAGGCCAGCGACCACGGCACCGGCGAGTGCCAGCCCACCAAGGGCTGCCTTTCCTACTCTCATGATCGAACCTCGATTTTCTTTTCATCTGTCGTTGTCTGGGGGGTCCCCACCGGACGCAGCAGGGAGCCGAAGGCCGTGATGATGGCCGGGAGCACGGCGCGGGCGTCGAAATCCGGGTCGATCACACGCCGCCAGAACAGCCCGTCGCCTAGCGTGGCGAACGTTTCGGCTAACGTCGGAATGTCGAGAACAGGATCGATGCGCCCTTCCGAACGCATGCGTTGGAAAAGATCCTGGAAGCTCTGGCGCACATATCTGTCGACGGAGCCATGGATTTCGCCAACGCGGGGATTCCGCGTCGCCTCAATACCGATTTCCACGCACATCAACCGCTTGTGCGCGGGTTCTTCGACGAAATACTGCTCACCGAGCTGGGAGAGCGCGGCCATGAAATCCGGGGCGGCAGCCAGCGCCGCGAAACGCGTGGCGAACTCGGCCCTGTCGCGCTCGGCAATGCCCGCGATGAGGTCTTCCTTGCTGCTGAAGTAGAGATAGAGCGCGCCAGGGCTGATCCCTGCCGCCTTGCAGATGTCCTGCATGGTCGTGCGGTGAAAGCCCGCGTGGGCGAAACACACCTCAGCCGCGTCGAGAATGTGTTCCCGGCGGGCGCGCTGCGTATCCGGTTTCAACTTCGGCATGGCACTTCCAACCGTGTGTCGGCCGCCCTCATGGGACGGCGGATCGTGTTACCGCCACACGTCAAAACGAATGTTCGTTCTTTTTGTTGAAACTCCGATCTCTGTCAAGTCTCGTTAACGACGAGGAGACGCATTCGGCTGCAAGGGGGCAAAAAGGCGCGCCGCTATCAATCCATCCACAGCATTGATTGCGTTCGGGGAAATGGCTGGGTTGACCGAGCCGGTCATGCGGACGACGTTGATTGCAATGAGTCGCCTTTTGAGTCGGTACGCTTTGTGAACGGCGTTATATCCATCGGGCGAGCAAGTTGGAGACGATCTCGACACAACAGGAGCCGGCACGCCGGCCTTTCTTCGCGGTCTATGTCGGGCTGTGGTGCCTGTTGGCCGTGACGGCACTCGGCTATCTGACGCTTCTTTCCACGCGGCCGGACCTCATCGCCTCCCTGTTCGGCACCGATCCGCAGTATCTGGCGCAGCAGCGCAGCGATGGGCGGCATACGATTCCCACGCTCGTGACCGAGTTGACCCGCACGCGAACCACCTTGGCCAGGGTCGAGCAGGACCTCGCCGACTCGCGTGCGGCACTCGTGGATCGTGATCGCCGCATCGCCACGCTCGAAACACGGCTCGCGGCCGTTGAATCGCGCATCACCGCCCTGGCCGATGCTGCGAAGCCCGAGCCGTCCGTCGCACAAGCGCAACAACCCGCATCGAGCAGCGCGGCTCCCGCCAAACAGGCCAAGAGCCAAGAGGCTCCGGCACCCGCGACGTCATCGAGCTGGGAGACCGCGTCGATCAAGACGGCACAGAGCGATGCAAAAGAGGCGGCGTCCGTCTCCGGCCGGTCGCTAGGGCTCGGCCTGTCGCGCGGACCGTCGCTGGATGCGTTGCGGCTGAACTGGCAACTTCTGCAAGAGCGCCACGCCGACACGCTCGGCAGCTTGGAGGCGCGGTACGTGCGGTCGGAGCGCCGCCCGCATTCGTACCGGCTCGTGGTCGGACCGGTCGGCACCGCCGAAGAGGCTCGCCGGATTTGCGACAGCATCAAGTTGCCCCGCACGGGCTGCTCGATTCTGTCGTTCGGCGGCAAGCCACTATGACGGCCTTCGGCCTGCGCCATCGATGACCGATGGACGGCCCTTCCCGTTCGGGTAAATTGGCCCGGACACGTGGGGAGGACATCGTGCAGAAGCGGACTTACGACAGCTACGACTTCATCGTCGTCGGCGCCGGCTCGGCTGGCGCGGCGGTTGCCAGCCGTCTTTCGGAAAGCGGACGTTTTCGCGTGCTGCTGCTGGAAGCCGGTCCCGCGAGCCACCCGTGGATGCACATCCCCATCGGCTACGCGAAATTGCTCACCAACCCCACTGCCAACTGGCTCTACAGCTCCGAGCCGGAGGCCAGCACGAACGGCCGCCGAATTCCGGTGCCGCGCGGGAAGATCCTGGGTGGCTCGAGCTCCATCAACGGCCTGGCCTTCGTGCGCGGACAAGCGCAGGATTTCGACACCTGGGCGCAAATGGGGAACAAGGGGTGGAGCTACCGCGAGGTGCTACCTTTCTTCAAGCGCATGGAGAGTTACGAGGGTGGCGGCGACGACACCTATCGCGGCCGCGACGGCCCCTTGCGTGTGACGAACCCGCAGCCCGACGCGCCCCTCTACCAGACGCTCATCAAGGCTGCGGCCGAGGTCGGTATCCGTCACAATCCCGACTACAACGGGGCCACGCAAGACGGCATCGTCATGAGTCAGGCGACGATCGCCAACGGGCGCCGCATGAGTACCGCCCATTGCTATCTGACGCCCGCCAGGAAGCGGCCGAACCTGCGGATCATCAGCGACGCGCTCACGGAAGGCATCGTGCTCGAAGGCAAGCGCTGCGTGGGGGTACGGTACTCGGTGCACGGATCCGTCCATGAAGCACGGGCGAGCCGGGAGGTCGTCGTGAGCGCGGGCGCGATCAACTCCCCCCAGCTTCTGGAACTTTCCGGCATCGGCCAACCCGAACGGCTGCGCAACCTGGGCATCGAGGTGCGCCACGCTCTCCCCGGCGTCGGCGAGAACCTGCGCGATCACTACGCACCGCGCACCCGCTGGGCGATCGGCGCACGTGGCGTCACGTACAACGATCGCGGCCGCGGGCTTGGTCTCGTCAATCAGGCCCTGCGCTACGTTCTGCGGCAGGACAGCATGCTGGCCATGGTGGCGGCCCCGATGCGCGCGTTCGTGCGCTCGCGCGAGGGGCTCGAGGCTCCGGATCTGCTTCTCGGCTGGGTGCCGATGCTCACGGAACCCGGACGCAAAGGTCCGAAGATCGCCAAGCAATCCGGCATGACCTGCTACGCGCATCCGATGCGGCCCGAGAGCAAGGGGCACATCCACATCACGTCGGCGGATCCGCACGCACCGCCGGCCATCAACTTCAACTTCCTTTCCGCGCCGATCGACGCGGAGTTGACCGTCAAGGCGATCCGCATCGCACGCGCGATCATGACGGCATCCGCCATGGCGCCGATGCAGCCCTCGGAGATCGCACCAGGCTCGGACAGGCAAACGGACGACGAGATCCTGGATTGGGTCCGCAGAGCCGGCGAGACGACATATCACCCGGTCGGAACCTGCAAGATGGGATCGGATGCGATGGCCGTCGTCGACGATCAACTGCGCGTGCACGGCATCGAAGGTCTCCGCGTCGCAGACGCCTCGATCATGCCGACGCTGACCTCCGGCAACACCAACGCACCATCCATCATGATCGGCGAGAAGGCTGCCGACATGGTGCTGAAGAGCGCCATGTCTTAAGGGCGGCAACGACTCAGCCGTCACGTCTACACGAAAATAACAGTCGAAATTTCTGCGCCGCGTGACGTCACTGTCGCGCGGCGCAGTCCGTTTACGCGGAAATCTCTGCGATTATGGGGTTGTCGTGGCGATCAAATCGCGCAACGATGTTT
>VFQS010004081.1_pt1 | contig 10771 bp, 11 predicted proteins | sample 3512361 | NCBI WGS metagenome assembly VFQS01 (sample SAMN10412375, study PRJNA504923) | tailings metagenome | isolation source: Relicate 1 Philex TSF3 active mining | place: Philippines | reverse complement strand
TCTACTTTGCCAGTCTATTTAAATGCAATCAGTCAAAAAGGTGTTCATGTTGTCACTGTTAATGAGTACTTGGCAAGTCGTGACGCGGAATGGATGGGTCGAGTACACAGATTTTTGGGGTTAAGTGTTGGGACGATTAGTTCAATGCAAGATCCAGAACAAAAGCGAGAAGCTTATTTGTGCGATATTACTTATGGTACGAATAATGAGTTTGGGTTTGACTACTTAAGAGACAACATGGCTTGGAGCCCTGCTTCCAAAGTGCAAAGAGGCCATAATTTTGCAGTAGTAGATGAAGTTGACTCGATTTTAATTGACGAAGCAAGAACTCCTTTAATTATCAGCGGTCCGGCCGATGGGTCTACAGATCAATATAAAGTTTTTTCTCGGTTGGTAATGAACCTTCGATCTGGCGAGGATTACGAAATAGATTTGAAGAAAAGAACTGTTGGTGTCTTGGAAGAAGGCATTACAAAAGTTGAAAAAGCGCTGAAGATTGAAAATTTATATGAATCTGCTAATACGCCATTAATTGGATACTTAAATAATGCCCTTAAGGCAAAAGAAATTTATCGCAAGGATCGCGATTATGTGGTGATGAATGGTGAAGTACTAATTATTGATGAGCACACAGGAAGAATTCTTCAAGGGAGACGCTACAGCGAAGGAATGCATCAAGCGATTGAAGCTAAAGAAGGCGTAGAGATCAAGCAAGAAAACCAGACGCTTGCTTCAATCACTTTGCAAAATTATTTCAGACTCTATTCAAAACTTTCCGGCATGACTGGTACCGCTATGACGGAAGCTTCAGAATTTGACAAGATCTATAAATTAGGTGTTATACCAATTCCAACTAATAAACCAATGGCAAGAGTTGATAATTCCGATCTAATCTTTCGCACAGAAGAAGCAAAGTACAAAGCCGTTATTGACGATGTAGCAGCTCGTAATGCGGTAGGCCAACCGATTCTTATTGGTACGGTAAGTGTCGAAAAGTCAGAAAATTTGAGTAAGCAGTTGACTAGACGCGGTATAAAGCATGAGGTTTTGAATGCGAAAAATCATGAGCGAGAAGCAAGCATTGTTGCAGAAGCGGGTAGGAAGTTTGCCGTAACCGTCGCAACTAATATGGCAGGACGCGGTACTGACATCATGCTGGGGGGAAACCCCGAATTTATTGCGCAAGCAAATTTGACTAAGCGTGGGCTTGATCCCGAAGAAGATCTAGCGGGATATTCGAAAGCATATTTAGAAGAAGTTGAGAAAGCTACTGCACAGGTTAAGAACGAACATGATGAAGTTGTTGCAGTGGGTGGGCTATATGTACTGGGTACAGAAAGACATGAATCAAGGCGCATCGATAATCAATTAAGAGGTCGTTCAGGCCGTCAAGGAGATCCCGGGGCTTCCAGATTTTATCTATCCTTGCAAGATGATTTGATGCGTAGATTTAACGCAGATTTAGTTGATGCTTTTTTAAGAAGATTCAACGTACCAGATGACCAACCCATTGAAGCAAAAATGGTAACTAACGCAATTAAGAATGCTCAAACTCAAGTTGAGCAACAAAATTTTGAGATTCGGAAAAATGTTTTGAAATATGACGAAGTCTTAAATTTACAACGTCAAGTTGTATACGCCGAAAGAAACAAAATTTTAGAAGGGCAAGATTTATCTGAACAAGTTCAACAATTTATCTCTGAAACAATAACTGATTATGTACAAGCTGCCACAGGTGAAGGCTTTGAAGAAGAGTGGGATTTAGATTCACTATGGAGGGCATTTAAGACTCTTTACCCAATCAATATTTCACATGAGAAAATTCGGGCAGATTTAGGTGGATCCCTAGATCAAGCAGCAATTATTGAAGCAGTTATAGAAGATGCCATTAATGCGTACCATCAAAGAGAAGCAACTTTGTCTTCGGTTGTGATGCGAGAGTTAGAGCGCCAGGTGATGTTAGCGGTATTGGATAGAAAGTGGCGCGAACATCTTTATGAGATGGACTACCTTCAAGAGGGAATAGGTTTAAGAGCTATGGGTCAAAGAGATCCATTGGTGGAATATCAAAGAGAAGGTTATGACCTATTTGTTGCCATGATGGATTCTATTAAAGAACAAGCAGTTGGCTTGATTTTTAATGCGCAAGTTAATCTAAGTGATCCGAATATTCCAAAACAAAAAGAAGAAAATTTACATTACTCAGCGCCTTCGTTGGATTCGAATGGAGCCTCATCTCAAAAAATCGCCCCGGTCTCTCGTGGTGAAGAGGTTGGGCGAAATGAGCCTTGCCCATGTGGGTCTGGTAAAAAATATAAAAAGTGCCACGGATTAAAAGTATAAATAAGCACTAAATTTCTATGTTAAAATTAATCTTTAATTTGAATTGAGGATTCATGGCCCGACCAGCAAAAGCTGACTATGTGCCGTTGATGATTGAATTAGTAAGCAAAAAATTACTTGCAAATCAAGAAGTTAAGATTGCTGACATTGCACAAGAATTACAAGTTAGTCCGGCATTAGTGCATTTTTATTTTAATGATTTAAAAACCCTAATCGATGCTGCTTGGCAAAATATTTTTATGGCTTTTGTTAATGAAGATTTATCGGCTGTTGATGAATTCGCTCCAGGGAAGAATTGGGAAGGAGTTAGACAGTTAATTGATGCAATCTTTTCTCAAGAGCGCGATGAAATCCACTTTGCTCATGCCCGTGCCTTAAGTAATAGGTTTAATTCCGAAGATTTTGATGCTTTAATCTCAGAAACCCATGAATCTCAAATCAAAGCATGGCAAAAATTAATGGAGAAATATACAAATGAAGGAGTAGTTGACCCAGTTGTCGACCCCAGGGCGTTAGCACTTCTATTCGTAGCAGTTCCCTTGGGTGTTTCGCTGGTAAGACCCGCTTTGAGTCCAGGGGAGAGAAAAAGTTTAAGTGAAGCCTGGTTGACAATGATTCGTAGAATCATGGATCCAGACTTTAAGTAATCTTCACGCTACTAGCAATTCTGTACACCGCCAACGATCTGACTCTGCCACGAGTCGCATTGCCATGGCTCTGCCCCTCACACCTTTTTGAATCACTGCACTGGCATTAACTACCGTTTCATTTAATTTTGAAATTTTTACACAGCGAATTAGTGGGCGAACGCGCCTTGCGTCTGTACCATGTTTGACAGCCTGCTTTTCAACTGAGCAATAAACATCAAAAGCTAGGAATCGAATCAACTGGTATGCGGGACGATCTCCAATTAGTACTTCTGCTAAAGCGATAGCGAGTTGTTTACTCCATAATTCAGGATCCGGAAGTTTTAATAATGAATCCTCACTAATTTCTAATGGGGGAAAGGTCAAACATAATTCAAGATCAAGTTCATCTTGCAGGTAAATTACTGAAGATTTTTTTGGTGGATCTATCGTTCCAATTAGATCTCCAACTTTAGAAAGTGGTTTTAGTTGCATATTTTCTGCCCCTTTTTTAGAGGGGGTAATGTCTAACACTTTTCAAAATTTGTCAAGTTATCTAACCGAAATTGATCAACTTTTAAGAAACGGTTGTAATTGAACTTGATTTGCTTCAACATAAGTTAAATGAAAAATGACTTACTCAGTGGCGTTGAAAAGAATATAGAAATCCAAGCTTCAGGGCTATTAGCGCAGGCCAGAGAGGAATTCGCCTTTTCCGAAGCTAGAGGAGAAAACTCAAAACTCAAGCTAGCTGATCGAATTCGATCCTGCTTAGGGTCAACGATAGAAGTACAGTTAATCGATTTTGGCTGGCACAGTCTCAAAGTTTTACAAGTTGCTAGCGATCATTTTGTTGCTAGCGATCTATCAAGACTCTTTTTGATTAAGTTTTCAAGTCTGATTGCTTTAAAGGGATTAGCAAAGGGTGCCAAACCCCCTAACCGAATTGATAACAGTTGGCACATTAACTCCACTTTGAGAAAATGGATGATAGAGCAAGATAATGTGTCAATTTTTCTTAAAAATCACACCAGCTATAGTGGAAAAATTAAAAAAATATATTTAGATCATTTTGAATTATCTACCGAGATCGGAGTCATCGCCCTTAGTGAATCTGAAGTTTTAATGGGGGTTAAATCTGGTGAAGAGTAAAAATCTAAAGCTAACTGTGATTCCTGATAGAAGAATCATATTTGCAGTATTTGGCGCCGTCTTGATTCTTGTAAGCTTTTCTCTCATCTATCAATCCTTAATCAATGCAAAAGCACGAGAAACGGCTTTCATCGCCATAAAAGATCTTCCTTTAGGAACCGTGATTTCACAAGAGGAGCTCCTTGAAGTAGCGGTTGATCTGAGTCAAGTTCAAGAGATTTATCCGAGCGATATTTCTTTATTAGTTGGTAGAACTGTCATTAGAAATATTTACGAAAATGAATTGATCTCTAATTCGATGCTAGGTGAGGGTAGAAATCTACGAATCGTAGCTTTGAAATTAGAGGCGGGAAGTGTCCCACCAGACATAGAAACTAATGACACTATAGATCTCTGGTGGATTAACCCTGAAACTTTACAACCAGAAAATTTAATTAGTTCTCTAAATACTGTAGCAGTGTTAAATGAAGGCTCTGGATATTCGAGCACAATTACTGTGGTTGTGGCAGTTGAACCTAGTCGCGTAGGTGGATTGATATCAGCATTAAAGGCAGAGAGTATCGAGGTGGTTAAACATGAAAACTGAGATCCTATTGGCCATAGATGACAAAAATTGGGAATTGGAAATGGGCAGAGCAATCTCTGAATCAGCTCTCATAAAAATAGCTAGAAGGTGTGTAGATCTGTCTGAAGTTCTTACCATGATTGAGGTAGGTACATATCAAGCTGTGATTATTTCAAGTGAATTATCGGGTTTAGATTTAGAAGCTATCAGCAAAATTAAAAATAGCGGCACTTTAGTGATTGGGGTATTTAATGAAAGCGAGTTTGAAAAAGCCGACTTTATGTCTGCCTTAGGATTTAATTCGATTTTAAGTTATTCAATCAATAATGCTGAAGTATATTTGAATAACTTAATTTTTTTACTAAATCAGAATTTGCAAGGTGAAGAAGATCCTAATAATAATTCTAAGATTCCTGGATTAATTGTGGTTTGGGGAACTGATGGCGCTCCAGGTAGAAGTAGTTTAGCTATTGACTTAGCATCGTATTTAAATAAGAAATTCAAGAGCTGCTTATTAATTGATGCCGATGCACAGGCCCCCTCCTTGGGGATGAGCTTAGGAATTTCAGAAGAAATTTCAGGATTGAGCGCGGCTCTACATTTAGCGCAAAAAGGGAAATTAACGGATGAATCGTTTTCCGATTGCTTGGATTTAAATCGAGAGCGGATAAGAGTCTTGACGGGAATTTTAAGAGCTAATAGATGGATTGAACTTAGGGGGAGTAGCTTTGAGAGAGTCTTAGAATTTGCCTCAAAAAAATTCTTATTTCAAGTAGTTGACACCAATGCCACGCTTCCTGATGAGATGGATACAAATTATCCTGAGTTTGACTCCACTCATAGATTCGGTCATCTTGTAACACTTTTTAAAAAGGCAGAAAAAATAATATTTGTAGTAAAGGCTACGCCACTTGGAATTATTCGTGCAGCTGAAGTACTAGGTAATCAAAATTTTATCGACACAAGGCAATTTACAGTCATCGTAAATCAAATAGATGAACTTTATTTTAAGCGTGACGCAACCAATCTAATTTACAATGTTTTAGAAAGATTCGTACCCAAGAATCAAATTTGGTTTAATAAAAGTCATCCGCAGGCTTACGCCCAGGCTTGGCTAGAGGGGTCTAGTGGTCATTCCCTAGTTAAAGGTCAAGTTGATTTAAATATCTTCTTTGAACAATTCACAAGGGATAGAGATCTTCATATAAAGCAATCAATGGTACGAAAATCGAAGTTTGTTGCTTAAAAATGTGATTTCAAAAAGTTCATTTCATCCTGCGAGAGCTTCGACCAAATTTCTTCTGCAAAATTTTCAATTTTTTCACTAAAAAAGGGTAGGTCAGCTTTAATCGATAGATTAATTTCGATTTCAGTTTTTAAAGAATTCTCAGTTAAATTGAGCGAGCCAGAAATCTTAAGCGGTGCTTTTTGGATTCTTACTTCTATAATTGCACGGTCTTGCTCCAAATTCCAGATGAAATCTTCTTCGGCAATAATTTCATTACCGATAAAACTTTGAGCAATAACAGGTACTTCTCGCAGAAATTCGCGCTTTAGAGTGGTTTTAGTTTCTGAAGAAGTCGTAAGTTTTGTAAAATTTACGACTCGCGACTTCGTTATGCTGGCTTTTTGAATATTAAATGATTCGCTTGTCATTAATTCATAAATCTGTGAAATAGTTGCTGGTAGCGTTAGGCTACTTTGTAAAACTTTGGTCAAGATTAAAGATTATCGGCGTGATTTATCTGTGAATGCCCAAGCAGTTGGCAAGAGCAAACTTGCCACAATAGCTTTGAGTAAATCACCAATTATGAAAGGAGTTATTCCCAGCATAATTGCGCTAAATACACTCATATCTAGATAAATAATTAGCCCTAAGGCTCCTAAAAAATAAATGACTATCGAGCCAAGCAAGTAGCTGATAAAAACATTTTTAATGCGGTTGGTTGAATATCGATTTGCAAGATGCCCTACCAATAAGGAGGCAAATATAAATCCCAATAAATAACCCGAAGTTGCACCGAATATTGCACTCAATCCACCTTTGCCATCAGCCAAAATAGGCAACCCGGCAATTGCAAGCAGGAGATAAATAATCTGTGCGATTGCAGCACGTTGAGCACCTAGTGCAGCAGCACCTAACAAAATAACAAAAGTTTGCATGGTTATAGGAACTGGCGTGAAGGGTAAATAAATTGCCATTTGCGCACCAAGCGCAGTCAGTGCCACCATCGCTGAAATTTCAACTACCGCTGAAACTTTAGTTTTTTCAAACCAACGATCTACGATCACCGATCTAACAGCAAGACTCATATTTCCCTCCTGGGATGCACTTTAATCAAACTACTGTCTATTGCTACCAATTGACTTCCGCCCGAGTCGGGGGATTAGCCCCACTGCGAGAGCAAGTAATTGCCGCCGTAGCTAGAGAATTTTCCAGCAGCCTGACCCATACCTCATCAGGTATTTCAGATGATAATCCTGATCTACTAATTAAATTGCCTTCTAAAAGCTGCGTCAAAATTGCCGCTGTGAAGGTGTCGCCCGCCCCTATCGTGTCTACCAAATTAATCTTCTTGGCAGAAAATGCGAATTCTGTTTTTTGATCCAAGAACAAGGTAGCTCCATTTTGTGCTTTGGTGACTATGACTGCACCAGCACCCAAGCTAAGCCAGTGGCGAGCCACTTCTTCTATGGATTTATCTTCAGCTAGCCATGCAACATCTTCATGACTCAATTTAACGAGATCGCTAAGTGACACGATTCGCTCAACTCTTTGCTTTAGCGCTACTGGATCAGTGACTAGATTCGGCCGAATGTTTGGATCAAAACTGATTGCCGCTTGTTTCTCTTTTTTTACTCTAATTATCCAATTTTCAATTGCCGTTGCACCGGGCTCGATGGCAGTAGCAAGTGATCCTAAATGGATGAGCTCTACACCAGCTGGCAATGAGGTTTGTAGTTCAACGTCTTGCCAACCAAAATCTGAGCAGCCCGCAAGGTCTGCAAAATAATTAGCAGAACCGTCAGCCTGCAATTTAGCCTGAATTATTAAAGCTCGATCTGCTACTTCAATACTGGGAGTACGATCTACTCCTGAATTTATTAAATATTTTTTGATTGCTTGCCCAGTCTCATCAAACGAGATTCGGCCTTTAAAAAAACTTTTGATTCCTAATCGTGAGAAGGCAAGAGCGGTATTTGCGGGGCTTCCGCCAAATATTCGCTTTTGCCCTCCACTTAGGTCAGTTACCTCATCGACTAAGGCTTCGCCGATAACCAAACTAGCTTTTTGCAAAGTGGGTTAGCGACTTTCTTAACTTAGTGCTTTTTGGTCTCCGATTGCTGAGAACAAGTGAACCTTTGAAGGCTTTGCTCGCAATTGAGTTCCTGGGCGGTAGCGATCATTACCTTTAACTCTGGCAACGATATCCGTATTGGTGCCATCGATCTTTCCATAAACAAAAGCATCTGCACCTAATTCTTCAACCAAGTTAACAGTGAAAGGCACTCCACTTGAACCGATTTCAAATTCTTCGGGCCTTACACCAATTAGAATTTGATTATTGGTTGCACTTCTTGCCTCGCGTGAAACTTGAACCTCGAAGTCGCCAAGTGAGGCGCCCTTTTCATTCAATTCAGTGGTGAACACGTTCATAGCTGGTGAACCTATAAATCCAGCAACAAAGGCATTTGCCGGTGAATCGTAGAGATTTCTTGGAGAGTCAACTTGTTGTAAGAGACCATCCTTCAAAACCGCAACCCGATCACCCATCGTCATAGCCTCAACTTGGTCGTGAGTTACATAAACCGTGGTGGTTTGAAGTCGTTTTTGTAGAGCAGCAATTTGGGTACGTGTTTGAACACGCAATTTTGCATCCAAATTAGAAAGCGGCTCGTCCATTAAAAAGACTCGAGGATTTCTAACAATGGCGCGACCCATGGCTACGCGCTGGCGTTGGCCACCAGAAAGTGCCTTGGGTTTTCTTGCTAGGTATTGCTCAAGATCTAACAACTTTGCTGCTTCATTAACTCGCTTTTCAATTTCTGACTTATTCATTTTTTGAATAGTCAAAGCGAATGCCATATTTTCAGCTACTGTCAGGTGCGGATAGAGTGCATAGTTTTGAAAAACCATTGCGACGTCTCTATCTTTTGGTGCTACATCAGTGACATCTTGACCACCGATATAAATCGCACCAGCGTTAGTTGGTTCTAAGCCAGCTAGCATGCGAAGCGTTGTGGATTTACCACAACCTGATGGCCCTACCAACACCAAAAACTCACCAGATTCGACAGTCATATTTAACTTGTCGACTGCTGGGTTATGGGTCTTGTCATAAATGCGGGTTGCATTTTCGAAACGTACTTCAGTCACGGCAAACTCCTGTTCAGGTAAGTGTCCTACCGGTTTTTCGCTAACCTAGTAGATACCTACCCAGATGGGCAAGTGACCTGGGGGTTTTGAGTTATTTGCGTCGCTTATTTCGTAGCCATTTGGCTGACTTGGCAATCAGTAAAATTAAGGCAGTTACCAATACCCAAGGGACGATTAATCCCAAATATGTAGTGCTGTTTGCCAGAGTTCTTAGGACACTTTCGAATCCCTTTTCCAGCCCCGCCCAGAATCCAATAGGAGTCACCGCGTCAAGCGCATCTTTTCTGAGTAAATAAATGTAAATAGATGCTAATTCCACTTGATCATTTAAATACTGCTGTTGCGAAAGTAAGCTGTCTAATTCAGCTTGGCGCTCAGCAAGCGCTGTCTCCGCAGCTATTAAATCTGCCACACTATTAGCTTCGAGGACTAATTCTTCAAGCCTTGCGATTGAAGTTTCTAAAGATTTGATTCGGGCATCAAGATCAACGGCCTGTAATGTGACATCGGTTTTAGAGGTGTTAAGAGCTTCGACATTTCCAAGCTTTATAACTTCATCTACAAAACTTTGATAATTGTCAACAGGAATTCTTACAAGTAAATTAGCGCTGGTAACTTTTGATTGTGTCGGATCCGTGTATTGCGATTGATCATCAATCCGACCACCTAAGCCTTCAGCAAGGGAAATTACTTCTGGAATACTTTCGGTAATTTCATCAACTCGTAGTGTCACTGAACCGGTTTGAATTACTTGTCGATCGGGCGAAAATGCTTCAACTTTTCCAATTTCCATGGAGTCTGTAGCTGTCGCATCTAACGCGGAATCACTTCCGCCTGAAATATTTGTAACTGGACCAGAGCATGCTGAAAGAATTACTGTTACTAACAATCCGAAAAAAGCGAACTTTGCCTTGCGCACCAATTCTCCTATTTTGAGGTGTTTTCAATTATCCTCTTAGGCGTTTAGTTTTTCTCTAGCCACGCCTAATATGGTCGCTACCTGCGATTTGTTCTAGGGCGTGTAACAAGATTGGCTCAATAGCCATCAGCGCATCATTGACGCCAGAGAGTGAGCCAGGGAAATTAATTATTAAAGAACTCTTACTAACCCCAGCAATCCCTCTTGAAAGCATGCTGTTGGTAATTCCTTTTGTCAGGCCAAAGTTGCGAATTAATTCTGCGATGCCAGGGGCTGGTTTTTCAATTACCTGACTGGTCATCTCTGGCGTAAGGTCGGTAGGGGATAGGCCGGTTCCGCCAGTGGTAATAATTAGATTAAACCCTTCATCCACTGCAGTAATAAGTTTTTGTCTAACCGCATCACCATCGGGAACTATTTCTGGCGGAAGGCAATTTAACCCCAGGTGAGTTAATTTTTCTACAATGGCAGGGCCTGAAGTGTCTTTCCAAACTCCGTTGAAACTTCTTGTTGAAACTGTTATTACTTTTGCTCGAAACTGACTGAAATCATTCATTGTCAATTAATTTTGTGCGGCGAGCAGTGGCAAATTTGTCGCCAATTTCTTTTAATTCATCTGACACAATTTTTTTGAGTTTTTTATCGCTTGCCAGAATTGCTTTAAGGTCAGCTATCGTCTTATTGAGTTCACTCTGTTCGGCTTCTAACTCAATTTTTGAGGTTTTTGTGAGTCGACGAAGTGGCATATCTAATATGTAATTTGCTTGGATTTCACTTAGCTTGAAAGT
>VFQS010004080.1_pt1 | contig 10781 bp, 11 predicted proteins | sample 3512361 | NCBI WGS metagenome assembly VFQS01 (sample SAMN10412375, study PRJNA504923) | tailings metagenome | isolation source: Relicate 1 Philex TSF3 active mining | place: Philippines | reverse complement strand
TGAGAATTAATTTATTATTATACTACGACCAACGAATAATTACAATTCCTGAGCCGCCAGCACCACTACCGACGTTAGAATTGCCTGCACCTGATCCACCACCACCTCCACCGCCACCACCAGTATTCACTGTTCCTGCGACGCCAGCATTACCACCACCAGGAACAAATCCACCTGCACCACCGCCACCAGAACCACCTGCACCACCACCAGCGGGAGAAGTGGCAGTATATGTTCCTCCTCCTCCACCACCAGCGTATGTGGCAGAACTTCCTGCGATTGTTGTTGCTAATCCATCACCGCCTGCAGCAGGACCAGCAGTTCTATATGCTCCACCAGCAGAGCCTGCGCCACCACCCCCTCCGCCACCATAAACTGGATTATTTACTCCACCACCACCATTATTGCCTTGTCCTGGTGTGCCTGTTCCACCTGATGTTGTTCCACCAACTTCTGAACTGTAACCACCACCGCCACCAGAACCACCAGTACCTCCAACCCCACTACTTGGTGATGCGCCGCCGCCACCGCCACCAATAGCAGTGATTGAACTGAATACAGAATTAGATCCTGGATCTCCAGCAAAGTAGCCAGCAGGACTTGCTGGTTTAGAAGCACCACCACCGCCAACTGTAACAGTATATGTTTGACCTGGAGTTACCGCCAATCCAGTTCCTGTTCTCATGCCCCCAGCACCACCACCACCAGCATATGCTGTTCCACCTGAACCACCTCCAGCGACAACAACGTATTCTACTTGCGTTGCTCCTGTTGGTGCTGTCCATGTTCCAGATGATGTGAATGTTGCAACATTTAAATTTGCACCAGCAATTGCTTTAATGATAACGATTCCAGAACCACCAGCACCACCTGTTGAAAACGGTGATGAACTGCTTTGACCTGATCCACCACCGCCGCCACCAGTTCCTGTAGTTCCTGCATTTGCAGTTGAGCCTGATGGCTGTGATCCTCTGCCTGATCCTCCGCCACCTAAACCGCCAGCGCCGCCATTTGGATTGCTATTATTCCCACCGCCACCGCCACCAGCATAGTATGTTGAAGTTCCAGATATTGAAGAAATTAAACCGATTCCGCCATTTGCCCCGCTTGTACTTCCATTTTCCCCAGCAGCACCCGCACCTCCTCCTCCACCACTCCAATACGCTGGTGCACCAGTTCCATTACCACCATTGTTTCCTTGACCTGGAGTTCCTGCGCCACCAGTTGTTGGATAACCATCGCCACCACCACCACCGCCGCCTGAGCCACCAGCAGAAGCAGAAGGATTATTTGGACCATAGCCACCACCAAATCCACCACCAAGTGAAACAACATTATTAAAAGAACTATTGCTACCAACTGTTCCTGTGACGCTTAACGATCCACTTGGTCCTAAACTCCAGCCAGTGCCACCTGCGCCAACTGTGACTGTGTAAGTAGAATTAGCATTTACCGATAACCCACTTCCTGTTCTCATGCCCCCAGCACCGCCGCCACCGCCGACCCATGCGCCACCTCCTCCGCCGCCACCGACAATCAAATAATCAACAAGAGTTACACCTGGCGCTGCTGTCCAAGTGGTTGAGGAGCGAAATACCCAAACATTTGAAGAGGCATTCGAAGTAGTTTTTACATATTTGAGGATAACGATACCTGAGCCGCCGTTACCACCGCCAGCACCATTGTTACCACCACCGCCTCCGCCTCCGCCTGTGCCGTTTGTTCCATTCATAACTGGACCAGGTGTTCCTGTTCCACCACCACCTGATCCACCTGCACCAGCAGGAACACTGCCGCCAGAATAAGCGCCAGCACCGCCACCACCTGCGTAATGCGCTGATGTTCCTGTAATTGTCGATGCTAATCCAGCGCCACCAACCCCTGCGCCATTCGGTGCTGGTGAATCACCGCCTTGTGCACCAGCACCTCCGCCACCGCCACCACCACCGTAGTTTGTAAAATCTGGTCCAAAAGATATTCCGCCACCAAATCCTTGCCCTGGAGTTCCAGAAGATCGTGTTCCATTATATGATGATCCACCACCTGAACCACCATTACGTCCAGAAAATCCAGAAGGTATAAATGTTGCACCGCCACCACCGCCAATAGCAGTAACAGCAGGACCGAATACAGAATTAGTTCCATTAGCACCAAATACTTCAGAATTTGATGGACCACCAGTTCCACCAGCGCCAACTGTAATAGTATAAGTTGTATTTGGAGTTACAGAAGTTGTGCCTGTTAAGAATCCTCCTGCGCCACCGCCACCTCTAGGACCTGATCCTGGACCACCTGATCCACCGCCACCACCTCCACCGACAACAAGATAATCGACAGAAGTAACGCCTGTTGGGGCAGTCCAAGTAGTTGAACTGATGAATTGTTCAATAAAAGTTTCTGTTCCGCCGCCACTGCTACCAATAAATCCATAATAACGCATCTGCGTGATGTCTTCAAGACGCCAGATGCCAGTCGTGTTAGCAGCAGCACTTCCAAGAAGATTACGTTGTCCGAGATAAATTTGGCTCATGTCAACTGTAGAATGCTGAGTGTAACGTCAATACGATTGTTACCATTAGCATTAGCAGAGAGAACATCACCTGCTTCTAATACTAACTTACCTGTTAAGAATGTCGTTGCTGATCCAACAGGAACTGGAATATTTGCAGCAAGATAGTCGCGATTGTTTGCGCTTGAGTCAAAGGCAGTGACAGAAACTGCAGCAACGTTACTTGGATCAATGTTAGCCAACTGCCCCACCCATGAATACAATCGAAGTCGTAAGCGCTGGAGAAGTGTAAATATTTTGAGTTTCGATATTCGCAGTTGTCAGCGTTGCGTTTACAAATTTAAATGTTTCTGCCATTGAATTCTCCGATTAGGACAACGCGATTACGAGTCCGATAGATGCTTTTGTATTTGCTTGTGCATATGCAGCGTTGGCTTGAGCATAGCCAGTATTTGCTTGTGCGTAAATCGTATTTGTTTTATCATTGACTGCTTGGCTCAATTGCGTTGCTGTTACAGCACCATTAGCAATCGCATTACTTGAAATTTTATCTGGCATTTAAAAAACCTCTGGTGTATATATTTTATTATTTGTCTTTTAATGCAGATGTTGGTGGCGTGAAGTTTGATGTGTATCGAGCAGCTCCTTTAGTGACACGAAGATCATCTATGTATCCATTAAATGGAGCGTCATACGCTGGAGTGTCACCAATTACAAATCTAGTCGGATTAGATATTTTTGCATAAGTTATATTTCCAGAAAGCACCTGACTTCCATTAACAAATACTTTTGTAGTCGTTCCATCATAAGTAACTGCATAATGATACCATTGTCCTGTGCTGAATGGATTTGACACATTAATGCTACTGAGCCCACTCCCGTTCCAAACTTGAACGTATAAAGAACCGCTGGACATAATTCCAAATAGATACTGATGTCCGCTGCTCGAATTCCAACCAGCAGTACCACCACCCTTTCCTATTGAGAAAGAGAAAGCGCCCGAGACGGTATTGAAATAAACCCATTGTTCTACGGTAAATGGCTCATTTCCTACGCCCAGATCAGAAAGAGGATCTTTAATTGCATCTTTGTATAATCGATCACCCGTTCCATCAAATACCAGTGAACCAGTTCCATACTTATAGACGCTAGTGCTTATTTTTGCGTCGCCGACTGTTTCTAGAACATTTTTTGCTGTTTGATCAAGAATCCCTGCATTAGTAAAATTGCAAAGGAATGCTGTGTTTGCGATGTTTGTTGGCGGAGCAGTTGGTGGAGTAAATGCACCTGTATAAACTGCAGATTGAACCACTCTCACTCCACTGAGATATCCAGATGCATAATAGTATGGGGAACCATTATATCGACCAATAGATATTGCGCTAACAGTCTGTGGCGTGAATGAGTTAGATCCTGCTGCTACACCATTGATATATCCAGTAGTTGTTGATCCGCTTCTTACAATTGCTACATGATTCCAACTATTTGCTGTAAAAGTTTTGCTTGAAAATGCTGTTTGTCCAGTAGAACCATCATCAACCACTAATTGCGCTGATGGATTACACCATATGTTTATGCCAGTGAGACCACCATTATTAAATGAGACAAGTGTTTGTTGGCTTGCAACTGTGATCGGATACCACCAAAAATCTACTGTCCACGTTCCAGACATACTTGGATTTGATGCAGTTAAATAATCACCACTTCCATCTAGATATGCGCTTCCACCAACATTTGCAGCAGAGTAGGTTATTGTTGGTGCAAATGGAGAATATGGAATTACTATTGGGTTATTCACAGGAGTAACATTATAATTATTTGTACTATTATCCAAATAGCGATTAGATTGTAGTGATAGCACCACAGTATTTGAGACTGCAGTTAGTGGTGTCGTGCTTGGAGTAAATGTTCCTGTATAAAGAGCAGTTCCAACCAACAATCGCACGTTAGACATATACCCATGGAAATATCCACCTTGACCAGTTTCGCTACCAATATAAAAATTGCTTCCGCCTCCACCAGTAAACGAAGATGATGTTGTTGCGACCACCGAACCATTTACGAATAATCTTAATGTTCCACCACTTCTACATGCAGCAACATGATACCATTTATTAACAGTAATATTATGAGTTCCGTTAGTTACTTGACCATCATTGTTTTGGAAAATTAATTTTGTAGCGCCCAAAATCAAGTTATATCCATCACCTTGATCTGGTGTTCCTCGACCAAATAACACACTATGTTGCCACCAATTTGTTGGGAACGAATCTGATGCTGGTAATTGGATCGGATTAATCCAGCCTTCTAGTGTGAAATCACCAGTTCCAATATTAAATGCTGATGTGTTTGCAACAGTTAGATATTTACCAGATGTACTTGTAACATTAACAGAATTTTCGAAATATACGCACCAGCCAGTCTGACTAAATGGTGAGAAACTGCCTTGTGTTGGATTACCATTTCTTGTGATCGTATAGTTATTGCTTGATGAGTCTATGAAGTGGTGGTTATTTTGATTGTTTGTTCCATCAGCATGAATTAACAAAACATTGTTTGCAAATGGTAATCCTTCTCCAACTGTTGCGGTCACGCTAAACGCTCTAGATGCATCTTGATTTTGCGCATCAGTTGCAATTGCTGTAAAATTATATGTTGTATCTGACTCTGGAGGTGAGGAAAGAGTGCCGCTAATTACACCATTTGATGCTAATGAAATTCCAGAAGGCAAAGAACTACCTGCTGCGAGAGCGTATGTGATTGGTGCGTCACCAGTTGCGGATAAAGAAATATTCCATGCATCAGTAGCATTAACATCAGATAAAGACGCACTAGTCACCCATGAAGGCTCAGAGGAAACAACCATTCCAGGAATAAAAATTGCTGTAGCACCATCTGCTGGATTAATTACATAAACAGGATAAATTCCATTTGCAATATTTGGTGTTGTGAACGATAGATTACTTGAACTGATGAAAGAAACTGATGGTGCTGCGTTTCCATTAATATAAACAGTACTGTTTGATGCAAATCCACTACCGTTAATATACATTGTCTGACCGCCAATATTATTAGCGGCAGTATCATCTCCAGGATATATTAACGAAGTAACTTTAACAATACTATTTGCAGCAGTCAGCGCAGCGTTGGCTTGAGCATAGGCTGCAACAGGAGCAGCACCAAGAGCAGTCAATGCTGCTGATGATGAATTTGCTCCTGTTCCACCTTGCGCTAATGATACAACTACTGGCATTTAGAAAACCTCTGAGTATTTATTTTATGACCATCTAATAATTACGATACCTGAGCCACCTGTTCCACCAGTGCCATTAAAGTTAGCAGCGTCGCCAGCACCACCGCCACCACCACCAGTGTTTACAGTTCCACTGCCACCATTGCCGCCACCAGTTTTACCAAATCCACCACCACCGACTCCGCCTGGAGCGTCTGCAGGACCAGAAGAAGCACCACCACCTCCACCACCAGCATAAGTTGTTGCAGATCCAGTTATTGTAGTTGATACACCAACACCTCCTGCGCCACCCGTACTGCTTGGAGTTCCATTACGACCAGCAGATCCAGCACCACCACCGCCACCAGATGATGTTGAAAAATTACTTTGTCCAGACCCCACATGACTTCCGCCAGCATTTCCATATGTTCCACCTGGACCACCTGGCGCAGGATTAGTTCCAGCACCACCACCACCAGAACCTGATGCATTACCATTACCAACTCCAGGCATAACAAATGGGCTTGATGGTTGATATGTTCCACCACCACCACCGCCATTTGATATAATTGTTGAGAATTCAGAATTAGAACCTGTACCACCTCTATTACCAGGAATACCACCAGGCGCGCCAGCACCACCAGCCCCAATTGTCACCGTATATGATGTTCCTGGGGTTACTGAGAATCCTGATGCTAACCTAAATGCACCAGCGCCACCGCCACCACCACAAGCAGAGTGTGGGAATGATCCGCCACCACCTCCTCCGCCACCAACAACCATATATTCAACTTGTGTGGCGCCAGTTGGAGCAACCCATGTTCCTGATGATGTGAATACTGCAACATTTGAATTTGGTGATGGAGAGAATGTGCGGATAATAACAACTCCTGATCCACCTGCTGCACCAGTGCCTTCAGTTCCTGGATTATAATATCCACCGCCACCACCGCCACCACCTAGTCCTGCTGTTCCCGCTACTGCTGTTGTTGATTGTCCAACAACGCCATTACCACCAGCACCGCCACCACCTGTTCCACCTGTTCCACCAAGTTTACTTCCTGGATTATCACCGTGAGATCCACCACCACCGCCGCCAGCATAAAATGTAGAAATACCTGATAAGGTTGACGTTAGACCGATGCCACCATTTCCTGCTATTGGGCTCGCAGAAACACCTGCGCCACCTGCGCCACCACCACCAGCACCAAGAGCAACTGGTGAAACGTGATAGCCTGTACCGCCATCAAAGCCTTGAGATGGTGATATCGCAGGAAAATTGCCGCTTCCTCCAGCGCTACCACCAGCTGGTGAATATCCACTACCGCCGCCACCAGAGCCTCCAGAAGAACCACCGCTCGGTGGAGGGCTGTTATAGAACGAAATACCTCCACCACCGCCTGTTGCAAAAATATTAGAACTAGCGTTGCTTGTTAATGCGATGATAGAATTTCCACCATTTGCGCCAAGAACACCTCTAGAAGATGGTGCTGCTGTACCACCCGCGCCTACAGTGATTGTATAAGATGTATTTGGTGTGACTGTATAAAACGTTCCTGTGCGGAATCCACCAGCACCGCCGCCGCCACCACAGGTTCCGCCACCACCTCCACCGCCTCCAACTAAAAGATAGTTGATTGATGTTACATTGGCTGGAGCAGTCCATAAACCTGATGATCTGAATATCCAAGTATTTGATGAGTCTGTTAATCCTGGTTTTGTGTATTTAAGAATGACTATACCAGAGCCGCCTGCGCCTGCAGCAGGAGATTCCCAACTTCCACCGCCACCGCCGCCTGTACTAGCACTACCATTTCCTGGTCCCCTGCTTGGCCAAATTTCACCACTACCACCACCGCCAGTGCCACCTAATCCACCACCACCAGAGTCAGATGCGCCTCCACCACCTCCAGCATAAGTTGCAGATGTACCAGAAATTGTTGACGATGCTCCATCGCCGCCATTGCCAGCAGCATTATTTGATGGATTTGCGTTACCACCTACTGCGCCTGCTCCACCACCACCGCCGCCTGGCCAATAATTCGGTAAACTTGCGCCACCATTGTTTCCTTGAGAAGGAGATGTTGCTGGTGTGTTTCCTGCGCCACCAAATCTTTGAATACCACTGCCGCTGTAAGTGGAACCACCACCGCCTGAACCACCTGCGGCACCATCAGCACCGCTTGGGCTATTGGCAAATCCTGCACCACCTGCGCCACCGCCGTTAGAGGTTATTGTAGAGAATGTACTATTTCCACCATTAGTTCCTCTAGCGGTAGAATTATTTAATCCGCCAGTACCACCAGCGCCAACAGTGACTGTGTAAGTTGTATTAGCTGTAACAGCAAATCCAGTGCCAGTTCTAAAACCACCTGCTCCTCCACCACCAGTGTCTGAGCCACCTCCACCACCAGCGACAATCAAATATTCAACAGAAGTTACACCTGGAGGACATGTCCACGTGGTTGTATTTGCAAACGTTTCAACAATTGTTTCTTGAAAGTTTGTGCTAATTATATCTCGAATATTAAATTTTCGAGAATTATTATTTTGTAATATGAATGCTTTTACAGACATTAGGTAATTTCAGAACCAAATAAAGTAAATGTAATGTTTGATGCCGCAGCATTCACTGAAAGAACATCAGTATTTCCTAAAGTAATGCCTAAAGTAAGAGCAATTGAATCATTGAGTCCAATAGGCGTGTCGTAAGCGATAAAGTGAGTATTCGATAATGCAGCGCCAGCAGGTTGAGCAGCGATTCGATAAGTTGTGTTTGCTGCGCCTCGATTACAAATCACAACAGTAGAAATCACTGCTTGAGTTGCAGCAGGAACAGTGTAGACATTATGAGTTGTGTTCGCTGTTGCCGCAATTTGACCTAAAATCTTATAATTTGTTGGCATCTTACATACCTGCTAATAGAAACGGATTGAACCCAGCGTCTGCTGCGGTGAAGGAAACATTAGCGTTTCCCGTTGTGGTTTCTGTGACTGTCACCTGCACTGTTCCAGTATTCACGAAATTGAATTGTCGGACGCCGAGATTTACTCTCGCCTCGGCAGCGTTATTCGCGCCTGTTCCACCGACATCTACTGTTACAATTGTTGTTGACATTTAAATTACTCTTGTTTTTGATATTTATCTATACACTATGTTAAAACTCAAACTAATCCTTTCGCTCGTCGCTGGTAAGGTTCTATGCATTAAATGACTCGGGAAAATAAAACAACGACCCTCTACCGAAGCATATTCTACATTATGACAGTTCTCTAAATTCGTCTCGATATATTCTGGTTGAGACGGCTGAAAGAAATGCCATGGGGCTTGGAATATTAGGTCTTTATTTCCCGAACTCTTTAAATAAAACACTCCTGATAATAAACTATCCGAATGAGCATGTAAATCTTGATATCCGTTTTCATTATATAAGTTTAACCACGATCCAGAGAATTTTAATCCCTCTGTTTTTATTTTAACTCTCTCGCAATACGCACCTATTGTTGCTGTAATTGCCTTTCTAATTTCGAAGAAACTTTCTAATTCAAGAACACTCCCCATATTTTTTACAGTGCTTTTGCAAGGGCTGTAAAACGAATTATCTCCATGTTCTTCGACTATTTTTCTCGATTCGTTTAATATATTTTCCGTGATTAATTCTTTATTTTCAGTATAAATTACAAAAGTTGGAAACAAAACATCACAATATGCATTAATCATAAATCACTCATTTAATTTTAAATTAATATTCAATAAAACCTGTGCGCCGAAACTTTCCAGTTGTTGCGTTGTATTATCTAAAGTTTTTCTTTTCATGAAAAAACTCAAATAACTGATGAAATCAGCAGAAACGAAAGTACCATTATATAATAATTTCGCTAATTCTTCAACTTTACTGACAACCTCCACAATATTTGGAATGACAGTCAATTGATCAGATGCAGGATCTATGCATTCTTCGTAATCTATTCGCGTTAAATCGTTAATATTTCTCATTACGCTGCCACATAAATCTTGCCAGGACCACCAGTATAACTTGGCGCAACACCAGGTGCGCCTGCGCTTCCTCTGTTTGAATCGCTACTGCTTCCCACAGTGCCATAAGAGGCAGAATTTAAAGTCCCACCAGTCACTAATGATGGATGCAAATATCCTGATCCACCACCGCCACCTAAACCACCAGCATCACCGCCACCTTCTCCACCACCGAAGTAACCACCGCCACCACCACCTGAACCTTGGTCGCCGCCATTGTATGTGCCAACGCCACCATTACCAAATCCTACGCCACCAGCATATTGAACTGAACCAGTTGCTCCACCACCACCATTTCTACCTGACCCAGAAGCACCAGTTCTTCTTGATCCAACACCACCAGCACCTGCACCAGATTGAGTTCCACCTCGACCAGATCTAGAAAAACCAAATCCTCTATCGCCATCTATACCTTGTTGTCCTTCAGTACCACCACCGCCACCTGCAGTACCAACAGCAGGTGCAGTTGCGCCAGAAGAACCGCCTCCGCCACCAGCAACAATAATTGCAGTTGAGTTTGATGTAAATTGAATTCCTGATCCAGCACCACCACCTGCAGCATCGCGGTTTCCTGCGCCTCCTGCACCACCACTACCAACAATTAGTTGATAAGAAACACCAGACTCAAGGGAAACTGTTCCGTTGGCTGCACCACCTGCTCCACCGACGCCACTGTAAACAGTACCACCACCAGCACCCCAGACTTTCACGTTTGCTGAGAATGTTCCTGTTGGAACAATTGTCCATGTTCCATTTGCACTTAAATCGAGAGCGCCATCTGAACTTAAATTCCAAGTACTCTTTCCACCCACAGATGGAGTAATTGTAAATGATTTAACAACTGCCGCTGGAGGTGCGCCACCAGAAATTGCATTCGCCATCGTAAAACTGCTGCTATTTTTGGCGCTTGTCCTTTCAGTAGAAGTTCTTTTAGTTGTCACTCTAGATGTTGATAGTGCTCGGCGCGTCATGTTTAATCCGAAATTTCAGTTCCAAATATAGTAA
>VFQS010004077.1_pt1 | contig 10783 bp, 9 predicted proteins | sample 3512361 | NCBI WGS metagenome assembly VFQS01 (sample SAMN10412375, study PRJNA504923) | tailings metagenome | isolation source: Relicate 1 Philex TSF3 active mining | place: Philippines | reverse complement strand
ATCATTGATCCCCATCAGGGAGCCGCTGATGAAAAGAGGCAGCAGATGCAAGGGAGGATGGGGCGAGCCATTCCCCCCTTTGATGGCGAAGACCATGCGCGCCGCAAGCAGCAATAGCAGAAAGGCGGCGATTCTCGCCTTCGGAGTCCAACACGCAGAGAACCAAATTAACGCCACCAACGACGCCAGCAAAGTCAGGCTGATGGCCTGCACCAGATATTGCGCTGTGACTGCGCCGAGCTCGGGCAGGTGTTTTGCTAGCGCCAGAGCAAAGTAGATGCTGTGCCCATGCGCAGAACCCGAATACGAGATCTCATCGCTGAACAAAGAATATTGCAAACGTTCATGCGAAAGCACCAAGCAGACCAGTGCCAAGGAAATGCAGACTAGCACATCCTGCGCGCTGATCGAAATGCTGTCCTTGAAGCTGCCGGGCTTTTTCCAAGCGACGTATCCAAAGATGAACAGAATTGCACCCAGGAGCATCAATTGCCCTAGAGAAGCCGTCAAATTCGTCTTGAACGCCGCATAGGGCGGTGTCAGCGCACCGTAGTAACCGTAGGCCAGGAAAAAAGCGAAGAAAATGCCCCAAGTCCAATTGAACTCGATTGATGTCTGCCATTTGCTGCACACTTGAAACAGCGCCGACAGCTTTTCCCTGATTTCGGGTTTGCGGGGTTCGATCGGGTTTGCGACCGTCATTTCTCTTTCCGGTATTTTTCTGCTTCCCAATTGCCCAGATAGGCGAGCTCGAATTCGCTGAGATAGATTGCTTCCTGCCGCAGCGAGGCCAGCACCAGCGCATGAGCCTTGTAGACCTCTTCCGTTTCCTTCGCCTTCCTCACATTTTTGGCGATAAAGTACAGCCGTCCGTCCAGAAGCACAACCTTGGGAGAATCGTGATATTTTTCCCGGTACATCTCCAGAGACTGCCGAGAATTCAAATCCCGCAGGACGAGCGGCTCCACTCCGCAAAACACAAAGCTGTCGGGATACAGCGGTCTTTGCGATTCAAGCCGCTCGGAACATTGATGCAGCGCCATCAATTCCCGGTCTTCGCTGAGACAGGCGATTGAGCCGTCTCCGATGTAAGACGCAAGTGCGGAAGCCGTCCGATATCTTTCCAGATCAATCCCGCAAAAATCCTCGCATTTCAAGACAACATCTTCTGTCAGTTCACGCACTTCCTTTTGTGTATCGCCATGCACAAGCAAGCCGTGATTCTGTAGAAAGATCAGTTTCGGTAACGCGCCAGAATCCGAATTTATGGCTTTCAAACTATTGTTGAGCACCACTGCCAGTTCAATGCCGGGACTGCAATACTGAACGCACAAAGCACCAGGGAAGAGATCGCCCAGAATTTTGTCCCAATCTTTGCGGCATGTGATCAGATTCACCGCTATCGGATGCGTGTGCAGGACAAAACGCCCTAGCACGGCATGCATGAACACCTCGATCGAGGCTCTCGATCTTTCCGCGGAAGGGCTGGTGGCCGCCGCGACGCGGCGCACCACATCTGCATCGCGGACACTCCGGCTAACCCCACGCCATTCGTCGACCGCGTCGGTGATCCGCGCTATCGCCGGGTAGTCCACTTCGACATGGCCACAGCCTTCCTCGATCTCGGAGAGATGAACCCCCGATGCCTTCACCAGCATGCTTCGGTCACCCAGCTTGACCGAGGTATTCCCGCCACTTGCCTGCACCAAGTCAAAGCGCATCCCGGCGAAACACGAGAGTTCTACGAATTCCCTAGTCAGCGCAAGTTCATTCATGAATAATCGTCCTCAATTCGCCTGCTTTCCCGCTTGCTCATTTACCAACCTCGCCAACAGTAGTCGCAGTTGCTGAAAGCTACTGATCAGCCCGTCGGGTTCGTTTTCGGCTGTTCCTGCAACAACTCCCGGGTGGATTTTCTGGATCGTCACGGCGTTGATCGCCCTGCGCGCTCCGCCGATATCTGTCTTAGGGTTATCGCCGATCATCCAGATGCATTCTCCTTTTGGCTGCATTTTCTGGATGGCGATCTCGAACGGCGCGGGGTGCGGCTTATCGCAACCCGACTCCTCGCTCGTCACGATGTAGTCGAAGTAGTGGTCCAGCCCGAAATACACGACCTTGCGGAACTGGATTTGGGCCGTCAGATCCGTCACGATCGCGGTGGGAATGCCGGCTATTCGCAAGTCGTCGAGTAATTCTTTGACCCCTTCAAAAAGCTTTGCGTTGGCCAGAAAGGTTCGCCAGTAAGTCTGCTCCATGTCCAGCGCCAGGAGCACCTGCGACCCCAGCCCCATGATTTCCAGCATGCGCTGGAAATACAGTAGCCGGCTGTGCGAACTCGCCGTCTCACGCAAGCGCTCCTTTATCGCGTTGCGTGCGATACCAAAGGCCTCGTCGAATTTTTCTTTTTCTATACCGAACAACCGTGTCGCTTTAGCGCGCACGGCATCCATTGCCGCCTTGTGCGCCGGATCATAGGGATACAAAGTGTTATCCGTATCAAACAAGACGGCAGCTGGTGGATGCCTAAACGCATCGGCTCGTTTAAAAATCATCTTCATAGCAATCTGGCGCGCAGCGCCTGCGTAATGTGCAGCAACACAATCAGCTGCATCAATCCGGTCATACCGCTCTTCCAGGCGGGCTGGCTATCCAGCAGTTCATTAAGCTGGGGCAGCAATTCCCTTGCCGCGAAAGCAATATCGCCCGCATCGACTTCCCCCTCAATCGTCAGTTCAATGGCACCATCGGCCGATTCATTGTTGATCTCCACATGCAGCCCGCACACACCGATCAGCACCCGGACTAGGCTGTCGTAATACATTCCCTGCCTTGCCCGCACGCCCAGCTTGAGCTTGGGCGGAGCATCGGTTTCTCCCAATGCATCCGGATGCATGGGCTGAAGCGAGAAGACCAGATCGGCCTGTGCCGCCTGCGGCCTGATGTAGCGCTTCGCATCCGGCTCACGTCTCCGGATGGCGTCCCTCACCTTTTCCGGCGGATGCCCCCTCTTTCCAACATCGCGGAGCAGTTTCATATGGATGCGCAAGGCCTCGTCCATATCCAGAAATACCTTCAGGTCATTCAACTGGCGCAGGATCGGTAGCGAAAAAACATGCAATCCGCTGACAATGATGAAGTCATTGCTCCGGAGAATGTTGGGCCTGCCCATCTTCCCGCTGTCGTGGTCGTAATGCCGCGAAACGACCGTGCCGCCGTTGGCCAGTGCCTGCACATCGTGGCTGAAGCGGGCCAAATCATTGGCACGCAGATTCAGATGCGTCATCACCTGCCATATCGGTTTTTGGCGATCCCATAAATGGTAATCATCTCCTGACATCTGCACTACTGAGTGCTTCCCGAACAGGCCGGCAACCGCATCCGCCAACGTATCCTTGCCGGAACCAGAGTCACCGCCTATACCCAGCACGAAGGGCTTACGCGAGAGACGGAAGTATTCATTCGTCTGGATTCCTTCGCGCAGTATCCGCGCCACCAGAATCAATCCCGCCGCCAGCAACAATGTCTGCCAAAGCGACAAGGTGTGAGACGTCAACCCCATCCACTCGGCGCCGTGCATTCCGGCGGGCCAGTCTGCCTGGGGCAGAGCAGGCAGGGGCGACAGCAGGCTGCCTAGGCCGATGTAGAGCAGGCTGAACACGCCGACCAGACCCAGCGCAATCCAGCCGCTTTTGATCTGATACAGCACAAGAAAGGGGAGCACCCACACAAACCATCCTGGGGAGGCCGGTGTCAGCAGCAGGACAAGGAAAAATGCAATGCCCAGCATCGAAAGGAGCAATTCGAAGCTCATGCGGCGGATGCGCCACGCGCCAAACAGTACCAGCAAATACGCCAGGGGGAGCAGATAGATCTGCAATCCGTTACCGAATGGCAGTGAAATGTCGTACACCTTGGACAGCTCCGGATTGCCGAGAAGCATCTCCCGCCCTCCCGACGAAAGCAGTTGGGGCGTCAGCAGCCCGGCTGCCAGCAAGGCAAAGACGACAGCAAACGGTTGCAGATAAATGCGCAACCGTTTGTTGTTGAACAGGTAAACCACCAGGAAGGGTACCGTCAGGATCATGCTCAACTTGGCCGAGACGGCCAATGCCACGCAAACTGCAGCCCGCTGCGGCAAGCCCTCATGAAGCGCAATCAATCCATAAATCAGCAGCGCAACGGGTATCAGATCGTTCAGCCCCAGCCAATATGTAGCAAACAGGATAATCGGCGACAACCAGTAAGTAGCTAGCAGCATCCTGTCGCTTGCATCGGTCAGCCTGCGTAAGGCATACAGCACAGCCATGTCGGTCAGCAACAGGGTCGCGCCGTAGCCGACCATCGACGGCAAGCCCAAGCACCACGCAGCCACAACGGACGGAATGAAAGCCAGCCACATCGCATAGCCATAGGGAAAGGCGAGCCGGTCCCCGCCCCCGGCCAGATAACTACTCCACGGGTCAAGGCTGAATGCCTCCACACCGTGCGTGAGGAACGGCGCATACCAGTGCTGGGCAGCAAAAGGCAATACCGTCACCAGCAGCACCAGTCGGATCACCAGGCCGGCCAGAAAGAGCGGATGACGAAGCAACCGGATCATGCCTGCCAGCGCTCCGGCATCTTGGTGCACACGGCATCGGCAACAATGCCGCGTTCGGCCAGCAGCGCTCGCAATGCGGGAATTTCTTCTGGCGCTGGCCTCTGCTGGAGCTCGGGCGAAACCAGGCACAGCTTGAACCCGGCCTGGCGCAGGCGCTGAGCCTCCTCGCCCGAAAGGGGAATACGGGTAAAGCAATCCACCCAGACCCAGTCAATTTTTCCGGCCAAGGTGAGTGCGGTATCGATGCGCTCGTACTCAGAGACGCGCACCGCGCAGCGCCGTTCGCCCTGCTTCGCGGTCTTGATCAGAAACGGGAACGACTGGTCGAGAAAGAAGAAATCCTCGATGCCCTTCTTCTTCATCAAATCCAGCAACCGCTGCTCCAGCCCTTCCTCCTTGACATTCAGGATGAGCGTCCCGTGCCTGTAATGGTCGAGCCAATGGATGAAATCTTCCCCTTCGACAAACGCATCATGGTGGATGACCAACCTTTCACCGAAACTGCGGATATCCACCTCCACGCCGTACTGGACAGGCGTCGCCAGCAACTCGGCCAGGGTGTTGCGACGATGGGCAATCAGCTTCATGGTTTCAGGGTCCTTTTCAGTTGCAAGCTAAAGGCGGCCGTGCGGCTGATGAATTTTCTCTTCGCGGCCCAGTTCACGTTCCAGTGCGACACGCCATGCGCCCGCTCTCCAAAGTGCACCGGGAAGCGATGCACCGGCAGGCCGGCACGCCTGGCCTGATAATAGGCATACAGGTCGAGCGAAAAATCATGCGGCGGCTCATGCCATGTTTCGAAAATTTTCCGGCTGAACAAGGTCGGTTGCGCGTTGATGTCCCACATCGGTTTTCCGAGCAGCGCCGTTTCAAACATGCCCATCCCCACCGTGAAGAAAACATCCGCCACGGGACGCCCATGTCGCCGCCCCTTGACGAAGATGTCGTTGCCATAGGTTTTGAACAGCTCCAGCCCCCGCTGGGCATCCAGCGGGTCCGTCTGCATGTCGGCGTGCGTCCAGCCCAGCAGCTCGCCACGAGCGGCGCGCAACCCGCTCAGTATGCCAAAGCCGTAGCCCTGGTTTTTTTCCACACGCACGCTGCGACACCCGGGGAAATTCGGCAACAGCTCTGCCAGCAAACGCGGCGTGGCGTCCACCGATCCGTTGTCCACCAGGATCACCTCGATCTCGCCGGAGTTAGCCACCTCGGCACATCGGGGAACCAGCAGGGGAAGATTGGCCTCCTCGTTGTAGCAGGGGATAATCAGAGACAGGCGCTTCATCATGCCGCCCGTTTTCGAATGACCACCTGACGACCAAGCGCAAACTGGTTGGGCGCCACACTTACCAGCAGGCGATCCAGAAGCATGACTGCCTTGAGAATAAACTCGGGTAATTCCAGCATCCGCGTCTTGGAGATCACTCCGCCCGACAGTGGAAATATGAGGCATTCGCACAATTCGTTTTCCTCGACCTTCAAGCTCGGAAATGCCTGCTCAAAACGGATCGCATCCGTAAACAGCAACTCTGGTACTGCGCAATTTGCCGACCACAGATCGTCCTTGTCATTGACAATTGACCCTTCATCGAACACATCCACATCGTAAGACCATCCCTCGTGCCGCATCAGACGCAGCAAGCCGCGCATCAGCAAGGAAGTGTTGATTTCCTGAATCAGCAAGACCCCATTTGTTTTGAGCACCCGCTCACACTCCCTGAAGAACTTGAACGGGCTGTAAAAGTGATGAATATTATGAGAGGCGATGAGCACATCCACGGAACGACTCTCCAGATCCATGTTCGTCGCGTCAAGGAACCTGTCTATCCATGGGTTATGCGCCGCATCGGTCAGAAGAGGCATTTGGGTCAGATACAGCGGCGAAAATCCTGCGCCGGCACCGATCTCGACAATGTTCTGCCCCGGAGCAAGGTAGCGGTTCATCCATGCATAGCGCGCGCGCAGCAACATATCCAGGTTCCTGAACCTCCGACCCAGGAAATTCTGGCGAGCCACGGCTACGGAGCCTTCGCTACACATCAAATTGTCTTCGTGCTTTGGAAAATAAGGGCCGTGCAGGAATAACTTTCTCATGACTTCATTGCCCGTGTTCTTGTCATCCTGACCGACATATTGTCCCTGCGCTCAAAGACCCAAAATTTAAGGCCCAGAAAGTTCAGCACGGTTGAGCAAGCGATGGCAACCATGAAAGCGATTGACAAAGCTCCTGGCAAGCCTCGCAGTATTTCTAGCGCAACGGAATTAACGCTCACATTCACCAGTAGCGTAGCCGTGTGCAATGAGGCATAGCACACCAGCATCCTGAAAGAAACCTCGCTACTGTTGCGGAAAGAAAGCCGCTTGTTCGCAAAAAAACCGTACGTCATGCCCGCGAGATAGGCGATGCCATTGGCGACCTCGATCATCAATCCTTTGTGAACTAGCCCTCGGTAAACACCATAGGCAATGGCGACTGAAACCAGTCCATTTATGCTAAAAATAACTAGCTCCCGACGAATCATGACATTACTTTGGGCAACTCGGGAACGGTCTTCGCGAACCGCAGTCGCAATATCGAAACGGCAGACTCAGCAACGCGCGAATCCTGTTCGAGCCGGTAGGGATGGCCATCCCATTTGCTGAAGCAGGATTGCCAGTATTCAAACGTGCGCACATCGTTGGGCGTACCCCAGCACAGGTAGCTGTCCACCTCGAAGATGCGAACCTTCAGGCCCAGCGCCAGAGCATCCTCGATGCACGTGTCGATGTAATACTCGCCGTTGACGCGGGCCTCGCGCGTGATCATGCGCTCTACCGCATGCGCAAAGTCTTTGCCGCAGCGAAACGTGAACGTGCCGATGATGATCGGATCGTGCTGGGTGTCTGTCAGCGGTTTTTTGACCGATACGCCGCTCACACGGTCGCTCCCCGCGTGGCACGCCACCCATCCATACATGTACGGATGCCGCATGGCATTGGGATAGCCGCGCGCCACCCAGACGATCATGTCCGTCTGTGGATCATCCAGCAGCGCCTGCAGACGCTCGGGGCAATAGAGCGCACCGTTGTCACAGGCGGCGATGGTCAGAGGACCGGCGGCTTCGCTTTCCTGACCGCTTTCTTGCAAGGCAGCTCGCCAGCCCAGCAGCGCCGTGCGCGCCTGGCCATCGGTCGGGCCGCCCAGCATCTCGCAACGGGTGTGAGGAAACAGATCGTGCAGGGTGCTTTTGATTTCCTCCACGCCGGGCATGTCCCGCCTCAAGACAAAAACATAGCGGTTCGCAACGGGCAAATCGGCAGAAGCCTGCACGACCATTGGCTTGCCCGAGACCGGTATCAAGGGCTTGGTGGTGTTATATCCTTCCCGTGAAAACCGTTCGCCAAGCCCAGCCATCGGGATCAGGACCGTGCCCCCGCCGCTGGAGACATGGGCATACGCGGGGTCCGCCAGACGCCGAAACGCATCCGACCACATGCGGTACTCCGCCACATCTTCTGGCGTACCCCACTGCATGAAGTGCTGCAGGTCGTAGACGGCAACCTGCCGGCCCGCCGCCAGCATGGGCTTGTATGCCAGGCTGACGTAGTACTCCCCCCCCACATTGAGGTCCTGCTCCTCTGCTGCGCGGAAAGACTCCAGCATAAGCCGGCCGCTTGCAAAATAGTAGGTTCCGCTCGAAGCGTATTCCGCCATCCGGTTGTCGGTGTAGGGCTGCTTCTCCTGGATGTCGAGCACCCAGCCGTTTTCTTCCCGCATGTACGCATAGTTGGTTGTCCCGAGGCTATGCGGATGAAAGCCCCTGTAGGCAGGAATCGCGCCGTCGCACTGGCTCTTATGCACAAATTCGCAAAAATGCGTCCAGTCCCAGTAGCAGGTGAAGTCGGCGTAGTTCACGACCACCGGCTGCTGCGGGTCGATCAGGTCGGCAATCTGCAAAACGGCATGCACTGGACCCAGCTTGTGGGCATCGATCCCCACCACTCGCGCCATGGGGCAATAGCGGCGTATGGTTTCTTCCATGCGGTAAGCAGGCTCTTCCAGATGATCGCGGTTGCAGATGAAGGTGAAATTCTCCTCGCCGGGAAACATGTCGATGATGTGGGCGATGATCGGCTTTCCGTCTATTTCGATCAGCGGCTTGGGTACCGCATAGCCGGCGCGCCGAAATCTCTCGCCGAACCCCGACATGGGAATGACTATTTGCATGATGTTGTCCGGGATGCAATGACCGAGTCGAACATTTTGCGATAGGCGTCCAGATTGGTGTTTTCCGCCTGCCAGGAAGCCACATAGCCCCGGCAGGAATTACGCACATGCTCCATATCGCTCTCGCCCATCGCCTGAAATCGTTCAAGCTGGCGCACGAATTCCGGCTCATTTTCAAGTGGCAAGTCCGCACCCACCCCTGCATCCATTAGGTTTTTCCAGGGTGTGCGATCACTGATGATCACCGGCAGCCCGGCCGACAGCGCCTCGATGATCGAGTGCCCGAAATTTTCTCCCAACGTCGGCAGCAGCATGACGTCATAGCCGTGCAGCAGCATGTGCAATTGCTCGTGCGCGACCTCACCCCGGTAGCGCACCTTCACGTTTGGCCGGCACAGCAGCATTTGCTGCTGGCAGGCGGACCAGTACTCCCTGTCTTCAAGTGGCCCCCACAAATCCAGCTCAACCTCGCCCTCCAGTTGCCCGACCATCCGGATGGCAGCCAGCGTGTTTTTCATCGGCGATATGCGTGCGGCGAGCACGATTTTCAGCGCCCCCGCCTGCTTTGCCTGAGTGCGCAGCACGCTGCCCTGCGGCATTTCCGGTAGATTGCTGGCCAAGAATACCCGACTTGTCGGCGGAGCAAACACCTGGTGTATCCGCTCCTCTTCTGCCACCGAACTGGCATGCCAATTCAAGTGCGCGTAATACCGGCTGGTCCGGACCAGTGTGAGGAACAATTGCTTACGCTTCGCCTTCAGCCCCAGGGCCCCCGGCGACAACTCTCCCCGGGGTGCCAGGAGCACGGGAATGCCGCGCCCGCGCCCAGCGGCGAGAAAAGACTTCATGGAGAATTCCCGGTCGAGCAGACTGTTCAGATACACCATGTCCGGCCTGACTTCCCGCACCATCCTCCGGCACAGCGAAAAACCCGCTTCATGGTCGGTGACGTAGTAGACGCGGGCCTCGCCCAGCCGCGTCCACCGGCCGGGCGTCACATCGGCATAGGGAACAGTCTCGCCATGGTCTCGGTTCAGGCAGACGATGCGAAAGTCATATTCGCCATCCAGCTCCCGCACGAGATTGGACACGCTTCGCACGGGCCCGCCCGACCTGAAACCCGGCAGGTAATAGCGCACAAAAACCAGAATGACCGGCTTTGCGCGAGGCGCCTCTTGCTCGCTCATGCTGTGTAGATCGCCCTTGCGACGGCTTGCGCCCATTGCCGGCTGTCACCACCACCTTGCGTCGCTGTTGAACGGGCTGTGCATGCTGCAACTGTCATGCTCTCTTGCTTCCACATGCCCAGCGGCACACCAAACCCCGTCTTCGCGCGGTGGATGATCTCGTCACTCAATGGCTGCGTTGGACTTGCGGCAAGCAAGGCCTTTCCTTTCAGACGCCCGAACGACCTCAGCACAGGCATCAGATCCCTCAGCAGCCAAGCATCCACCAGCGGCGTGCGCAGCTCCACGCTGTGCGCCATGCTGGCCCAATCGCTGTCGCGCAGCAGCTGATTGCGCAGATAAGCCATGGATTCAATCTGCCCAACGGCAGCCATCCCGTCTACCGGCAAACTGCCCGCCAGCGACTCCACCAGCGATGCAGGCGCCATCTCGCATAGCGCCTCGCCCGAAAGCTCCGGCCCCATCAGGCCGGGCAGCTCGTCCGGGGTGAATAAGCCTCTTCGCAGCCAGTAGGCACCATACAAGCTACCGGCCTGCCGCGTCAGCCAGCGCCACCGCTCGTTGCCGCTGCGGCGGGCCATTTGTGCCAATACAAGATCAGCCAGCGGGCGCGCACCGGGGAAGGCGGCCAGCATCTTCCAGCGCGACACCAGCGCGGGCAACTGCCGAAAACTCGGATAGCCGTAGAACAATTCGTCCCCGCCCACGCCGGAAATCACCACCTTGAGCCCGAGCTCGGCCACTGCCTTGCTAGCAAACCAGGTGTTGATGCCGTCGATGCTGGGC
>VFQS010004076.1_pt1 | contig 10784 bp, 8 predicted proteins | sample 3512361 | NCBI WGS metagenome assembly VFQS01 (sample SAMN10412375, study PRJNA504923) | tailings metagenome | isolation source: Relicate 1 Philex TSF3 active mining | place: Philippines | reverse complement strand
CCTTTTTTCGGTCATATAGCCAGGCTATACTCCCTCAAAAAGCCTTCGTGTGGACTAAAAACGACTCTTTTTTCCCTCCCCACTGACCCCTTACAACAAGTCCAATAGACTCGTTGTAAGGGGCCCGTTTTCCCAAAGATTTTTTGGAATCAAACCTTTTCAGGTTTTTAAAAAATGGATTTTTTTCAAAAAAACAGAATATTATTTTAAAAATACTAAATATTTTTGTGAAATTTATGCAAAAATTCTAAAAAATATTTGATTTCGGGAAAAAAATTTGTCTACAAAAATCTTTGCCTTACACGATTGCATCTGCTGGTATAGCCATGAGGACCCCCGCGTTGCCACAGGTGGGGTCGCTCAGGTACTCCTCGATGAGCGCAAGGATGCGGAAGCCCATGCGGAGTTGTACGGACACGGTGGGATCGCTGACCTCCCCTCGCTTCACGGCATCAAAATAGTCGCGGACAGAGGAGTAGCCGGAAGTGAGATACCCATTGAGCATACCGACGGTCATCTGTCCGTCCAGCCCTAGTTGGCGCACGACGTGCTGCCGCTCGCGGTAGAGCAGCCTGGCGATGCCCAAGCCCCTGTATTCGGGCAAGACCGCCATGTCCATGCCGTACAACCAGTTGCCGTTCGGGTCGTGGCTGCGCATATAGCCGCTGTCGAATACTTCGGCGAAGCGGTGTGCGACGGGATGTGCCGGGTCGAATGTATACCGGATGCTCGAGGTGCTGGCGACGACGATATCGTCGGCCAGCACCACCCACTGCCCTTCAGGGAAGAGCCCGACGTGGAAGGCGAAATGCTCGGCCTGCATGCGCTCCTCGGGCGCGAGGCTGGGAAAGACCGTTTCCTGGATATAGGCCAGGCGCCCGGCATCGGCTATTTCAGATTGCCGGATTCGCAGCGTTGGCTTGGTGTGGGTTTCCTGCATTTAGACTTGTTAAAGACTTCCAATACTGATCAATTTTTTTTCCATGTATTCCAGCAGGCCTTCCGCCCCGGCTTCGTGCCCCATACCGCTTTGTTTCCACCCTCCGAAAGGGGCTTCCGTAGCCTGCGGCAGCCATTCGTTGATGCCGATGATACCGGCTTCCAGCCCTTCGGAGAAGAAAATAGACTTTTGCAGCGATTGGGTCAGCACGTAAGCTGCCAATCCGAAAGGGACGGCGTTGGCGAGGCGCAGGGCTTCGTCATCGCTTTCATAAGAGGTCACGGTCATGACTGGCCCGAATACTTCGTCGTTGAGGAAGGGCTGTCCGGCAGGGGCTTCGATGAGGCAGGGGCGAAAAAAGTATCCGGGGCCCTCCTCGATATCGCCGCCACAGCGCACGAGGGCGCCTTCCTGTCGCGCCCGTTGTACCCATGCCGCCACCTGTTGCCGATGGCGGGCGTGGATCAGGGGGCCCACCTGTGTTTCTGGATCCAGGCCATTGCCCAGGCGCAGGGCTTGTACTTGTCGAACCGCTTCTTCCACGAAAGCGGGGTAGATATCCCGGTGCACGAAGAAGCGCTGTGGGGCGATGCATACCTGTCCTGCATTGCGGAACTTGCCCTTAACGCTTTCTACGGCGGCTTGCACGGGAGACACATCCGGGCATACGATGACCGGCGCGTTACCGCCCAGTTCGAGGGCGAGCCGGGTATGGGTACGGGATGCACCGTCCATGAGGATACGCCCCACCTCGGTGCTTCCGGTGAAGCTGATTTTGCGCACTTCGGGGCGCTCTAGGAACCGCTGTCCGCCGGCTACGGGGTCTCCGTGTACATAGTTGACCACGCCGGCGGGGGCACCGGCTTCGTGGAGCGCGGCGACGAGGTGCATGGCGGTCAGGGGCGTATATTCGGAGGTACGCGCTACGAGGGTACACCCTGCCGCCAGGATGGCCGCCCAGCAGCGCGCCGGGTTGTAGGAGGGGAAGTTCCAGGCTGTGATAGCCCCTACGACGCCCATGGGCTGCCAGATGACCGACATGCGCTTATTGCCGCGCGACGAGGGTATCTGCCGTCCATAGCTGCGCTTGCCCTCCTCGGCAAACCACTCGAAGAGGTTGGCGGCGACCGCGCATTCGGCGCGGGCTTCCTCAAAAGGCTTGCCTGATTCGAGTACCATATCGCGGGCGATGACGTGCAAGTTCTGGCGGATATGGTCGGCGGCTTTTTTCAGGATAGCTGCCCGCTCGTAGGGGGTAGTGTGCCGCCAGGTAGCGAACGCGTCTGTTGCGGCGTCAATGGCCAGGTCGTAGTCGGCTGCGTCGCCATAGGGAAGCTCGGCGATAGCCTCTTCGGTAGCGGGATTAGTCAAGGTGCGCATTCCGCCGGAGCGCGCGCCCGTCCAGGTCCCGTTGATATAGTTCATGCGCATGGGGCGAGTTTTTCCAGGGCGTTTTCAATGATATCGAGCCCGCGTTCCAGGTGGGCTTCGCTGATGACGAGCGGGCTGAGCACGCGCACGTAGTTGCCCAGAACGCCGGCACTGATCAGGATGAGCCCCTCCTGGTTGGCGTATTGCAGGATTTGCTTCGTCAGCTCGGCAGCGGGCTGGCCGTCGGGCGTGCGCAATTCGATGGACAACATGGCCCCCAGTCCGTGTACTGCGGCCACGGTATTCGGGAACCGCTGCTGCATGGCCTCGAAGCGGCGGCGCACGATGTGGCCCACTTTTTGCCCCAGGGAGTTGATGTCGATTTCTTCCATGTAGCGGATAGTGGCCAAAGCTGCAGCGGCACAGACGGGGTTGCCGGGGTATGTACCGCCGATCGTAGCGGGGCCTGCCGCATCCATGACTTCTGCTTTTCCGATGACGCAGCCGATGGGCATACCGCTGCCCATGGATTTAGCCCAGGTGGAGAGGTCGGGCACCACCCCATAGTGCTCGTAGGCAGCCCATTTACCGGTACGTCCGAAGCCGGACTGCACCTCGTCGAGGATGAGCAGGATACCTTTTTCGTCGCAAACCCGGCGCAGCGCACTGAGGTAGGTCGGGGCTATGACGTGGAAGCCGCCCTCTCCCTGTACGGGCTCTACGATAACAGCCGCCACCTGGGAGGCCGCTACATGGGTCTGAAAAAAATGGTGCAGCAGGTCTATATGTTGCTGTGAAAAGGCCTCTTCGGAAACATCCGACCCGTCGCGGTAGTAGGGGAAGGGCAGCCGATAGACTTCCGGTGCGAAGGGGCCGCAGTTGGCCTTATAGCCCACTTTAGAGGTCAGCGTCATAGCCATGAGGCTGCGCCCGTGGAAAGCGCTGTCGTAGCACAGAACGGCGGGGCGGCCCGTCGCCTGCCGTGCGATTTTGATGGCGTTTTCCACAGCTTCCGCTCCGGTGTTGACGAGCATGACCTTAGTCGAAGCACCGTGTGGGAACAGGTCGGCGAGCTTTTCGGCCAGGTTCAGATAGGCGTCGTACACGGCGATGTTGAAGCCTACATGGATGAGGCGCGCGGCCTGCTCCTGGATAGCAGTCACCACGGGTTCCGGGCAGTGGCCCGCGTTCAGCACCCCGATGCCGCCGGCAAAGTCTATGAGCTCGCGGCCTTCGGCGTCATATACCAGTGCCCCCTTAGCTGATACGGCCGACGCCGGGCTGAAGATACCGATTCCTTTGGGGAGGATAGCTGCCCTGCGCCGGTACCAGGCTTCTGTTTTAGTCGTCTTTTCCACAATCGGATTGATTTTTATGAAAAAACAAATCGCAACGCCCAAAAATAATCGAATTCGTGGATTTCGGGGTGAATTGGCCTTTTATCCGGATTCTTTTGCCTCGAAAATATGGGCGAAAAACCGTACATTTGGGCACCTTACATCAAATTTGCTTGAAACTACTGGAAATCATACAACAGCCAGAGGGCAGGCGCCTGGAATTCAAAGAAAGCATACCCAGGCCTGCAGAGCTTGCCAAAACCGTAGTGGCATTTGCAAACGATGCCGGCGGGGATTTGTATGTCGGTGTCCGGGACGAGCCGAGAATGGTCTCCGGAATTCCAGAAGATCAGCTGCTACAGGTAGAGGAGCAGATTAGCAACATCATATATGATTATTGTACCCCGGTTATCGTGCCGGAAATTTCCTTTCACGGGTACGAAGATGCCTGGATTATTCGGGTTCGCATCGTTCGAGGCAGCAACTTTCCCTATTTTTTGAAATCAAAAGGCAAATCAGATGGGACCTATATCCGGATCGGGTCGAGCAACCGACCTGCAGACGAGGAGATCATTGCCGATTTGGAGCGTCAGAAACGAAATGTGTCGTTCGATGCGGAACTCGTCTTTGATCTTCCCTTCGAAGCGGTGGATATACAGGACTTCGCCTCTTTTTTTTACGAAAAAACTGAGGAGCCTTTAGATGTGAACACGCTGAAAAAACTCGATTTGCTCAGGGTTTACCAAGGGCAGTTGCTACCGACCAACGCGCTACTGCTGTTTACATCCTACTCCGTGAGAAAGGGATATTTCCCGTATTCCAAAATAGAGTGTGCCCGGTTCAAGGGGACGACACCAGACACCTTCATAGACCAAAAGACTATCGACGTCCATATTGGCGCCCAGGCAGAGCTCGCCTACGAATTCGTATTGCGGCATATTAACCAAGGTGCCCAGGTGACCGGTGTTTATACGAAAACCCGCTGGGAATATCCTGTCAAAGCTATACGCGAAGCCTTGCGCAATGCTGTCGTACACAGAGATTATTCGCTTTTGGGAAAAGATATCAAAGTGGCCATCTATGACGATATGGTGGAGATTACCAGTCCGGGAAAACTTTTGCCATCTATTGATTTCCACGACCTGGAAGCCCGGCAATCTGATATCCGGAATAGGGCCATCGCACCAGTTTTTAAAAAAATGGGCATTATTGACCAATGGGGGAACGGCCTGCGCCTGATTGCCGAAGAGCTCAAAAAATATCCGGAAATTGGTTTCCGCTGGTTGGAAAGGGGCCTTTCTTTTCAGGTGCAGTTTTTTAAACGCACCATAGACCGCGAAGCTCCTCTAAACCCGCAGGAAGTTTTCTCCGATCCCGGGGCTAAGTTGGGGCTAAGTCGGGGCCAAGTCGGGGCTAAGTCGGATTTTCGCGTGGAAGAAAGGCAGGAACCGGATCTCCCGAGTGCAGTGACGGTCCGACTGCTCCAATTTGCACTCATCCCCCGCGCTACGGGCGAACTGATGGGGCTGCTGGACTGGAAAAGCAGGTCAAAATTCCGGGAACGGTACATCATCCCCCTGCTCAAGGCTGGGTTGCTGAGAAGGACCGTACCCGACAAGCCCAACAGCTCCCGCCAGCGATACGAGACGACAGCCCAAGGCCGTGAACGGATTAATCAGTAGACTTGCTGCTAGAGGTCAGCAGGAAGGAAAAAAAGAGTCCTTTCCTTCTCCAACCCCTCGCAGCAAGCCCAATACACCATAACCTAACGATGATGAAAAACAAAAACCATCTCTTGCCGGGAGTGCTCCTGGTTCTCCTGGCTTTTCTGGCACTGCCCGCCTACACACAGCGCGGTGCTATGGCCCGCAACCTGCGCACCCTGGACGGCAAAATCCGGGAATCTTCGGTCTTTTCCCAGCATTTCACGGGCTTCGCTTTGTACGACCCGGAAAGTACGTCCATACTGTACCAAAAAGATGCGTTCAAGTACTACACCCCGGCCTCCAATACAAAATTGTTCACTCTGTACACGGCCCTAAAGGTGCTGGGCGACAGCATGCCCGTGCTGCGCTACGGAATGCGCGACCAACTGATGTACGTGCAGGGTACCGGCAACCCCTTGCTCCTGCACCCGGATTTTGCAGAAAACAAACAGGGCCTGGAAATCCTTTCTCAGGCAAAAAACCTGCTCCTCTACTCTTCCGATAACTACCGCGACGACCATTTCGGCCCCGGATGGTCCTGGGCGGATTACCAGTACGCGTATCAGGTGGAGAAATCCTCCATGCCGATGTACGGCAACTTCGTGCGCTTTAGCCGGGACTCCGGGCAGGCTACGATACAGAGCAGGCCGGCGTATTTCTCGCAATTCCTGCGTCCCGAGGCCCGGCCGGGCAATGGAGCATATCCGCGTATTTTCCGCGAGGAGCACGGAGCCTGGTTTTACTATAACCGAGCGGCTTTGAATGGCGCCTCCTTTCTGCGGGAAGTGCCGTTCGACCAATCGGATAAAACCATCTGTGCCCTTTTGGAGGATACCCTCGGAGTCCGGGTCATGCCGGCGGAAGAAATCCCGGGGCCACTCCCTGTATTTTCAACCCTGTATGCACCGCTGCCGGATACGCTGCTGCGGCGCTTCATGCAGGAAAGCGATAACTTCCTCGCCGAGCAATTGCTGTTGATGTGTTCCGAAAAGCTGTTCGGCAACCTGAATACAGAGTCGGTCATTGAATATGCCAAGAGCCAACTGCTGAACGGCCTGCCCGACACGCTGAACTGGGCAGACGGATCGGGGCTGTCGCGCTATAACTTGTTTACCCCACGCACTATCGTGGCCCTGCTCGACCGTATGTACAAGGAAATTCCAAGGGAACGGCTCTTCAGCATCCTCGCCGTAGGAGGGCAGTCGGGCACCATCCGCTCCTGGTACGCGGGCTCGCCCGACCCATACGTCTTCGCCAAGACAGGCAGCCTGGCTAACCAACACTGCCTGAGCGGATACCTGGTTACTAAAAAAGGTAAAACACTGATATTTAGCTTTATGCACAATAACTTTATAGGCCCGTCAAGCCAGGTGAGGGCGGAGATGCAAAAGGTACTGGAATGGATCCGCGATACGATGTGATCCGCTGTCAGCGCAACACTTTCCGGCCCCACACCAATACCTGGAAGCCATAGATGCCCAGCCATATCAGCATGGCCGCAAACGACAATATGCCAAGCGCAGCATACGGCTTGACGGCCCGGAGGTTCACCTGCATAAACTCATAGCTGATGAAATCGGTCAGCACAAAGACCGCGTGGACACAGAAAAGAAGGAACAGGACCTGTATGAGCCGCCGCAGGTAGCGCACGAGCTGCGCCTCCCGATTGCTCCGGATATGCGCGCGTTTCTCGATGAGGTAGCGCCGCCCGAAGTAGAGGTATAAAAGGAAAGTAGCCAAATACAGTGCCGTCTCCAGCGCACCGTAAAAGGGATTGTAAAACTGACGCCCCATATCCGCTTTACCAGGCAGCGGGCTGGAGAAGAGGATGGCAAAATAAAGGAACTGACCCAGAGGAAGCACCAGATGCTTGGCGTCGCTCAGCCGGAACCGGTACTCCGGGTAAAGGTTGATCTTGATGTGGTAAAAAAGCAGGGGAGGGAACGACAGGGTGAAGTACAGCGGAAGGAAATGTACCCCGGGAAAGCGCTGGGGGATACCGACCATAAGGAACACATAGTGCAACAGGGTACATCCCATGGTCAGGAGCAAAAGCCCGTACAGGGCGTTTGCCCGTTTTTCGCCGGATCGTTTAAAAAAGTAGAGCCCTCCAATACAAAGGGCCTGCAATACCGCCCCGGTCAAGACAGCCGCCAACAGGTAATACCATACACTGTGATGCCCCGCCAAATCCAAAAATTTGCTGACCCCCATTTGAACTATTTTTGCAAGAACAAAAATCACCATTTCCCGGGAAATATCAACACCCGGTGGTTGCAGGATGGTTTCCTACTTTTGCGGTGAAATTATCCAACCCGACTTATCAAAGTATAAAGTAATGACGACAAACACGAAAACCTATCATCCCGTCAGCGCTGAGGAAGCGGTCTCGGCTATCAAATCAGGCGACAAGGTGTTCGTCCATAGTGTAGCGGCATCCCCCCAGGTGTTGGTCAAAGCTATGGCGGAGCGGGCGCAAGAGTTGCGCAATGTCGAGATATTTCAATTGCATACGGAGGGCCACGCCCCCTATGCCGACGAATCGGTAAAAGACAGTTTCCGCGTCAAAAATATGTTCGTGGGCGCCAATTTACGCCGCGCGGTACAGGGTGGCTGGGCTGATTTTATCCCGGTTTTCCTGAGCGAAACGCCCCGCCTGTTCCGCCGGGGCATCATTGACCTGGACGTGGCCTTGTTGCAGGTATCGCCGCCCAATCAGAGCGGCTACTGCAGCCTGGGAATCTCAGTGGACACTTCGCTGGCCGCTGCGCAAACAGCCAAAGTGCTCATCGCAGAAATCAACCCCCATATGCCGCGCACCACGGGCGACAGCAGCATTCACATCAGCCGCTTCCACAAGGTAGTGGAGGTGGATTATCCGCTGCCTGAATTCCTCATCCCCGACCCCGACGACGTGGAAATCCGCATCGGCCGCTATATCGCCGAGTTGGTGGACGACGGCGCTACATTGCAGATGGGAATCGGTGCCATCCCGAATGCGGCCCTGGCTGCTATGGATCACCATAAAGAACTGGGCATCCACACGGAAATGTTCTCCGATGGGCTCCTCCCTTTGATTGAAAAAGGGGTAGTGACCAATCAGCACAAAGTCAAGCACCGCAACTTTATCGTGACGACCTTCATGATGGGCTCCCGCAAATTATACGACTTTGTAAACGATAACCCCCTCGTGCGCTTCCTGGACGTAGAATACGTCAACGATACGTCCGTAATCCGTCAAAACCCCAAAGTGACAGCCATCAACAGCGCTATCGAAGTGGACTTTACGGGCCAGGTGTGCGCTGACTCCATTGGTACCCGCATCTACTCGGGCGTAGGGGGGCAGATGGATTTCATGCGCGGAGCGGCTTTGTCCGACCAGGGCAAGCCCATCATCGCCCTGCCTTCGGTCACGTCCAAAGGACAAAGCCGAATCGTGGCCACGCTCAACCAGGGCGCAGGGGTAGTCACGACGCGCGCCCACGCCCATTATATCGTGACCGAATACGGGGTAGCAGAACTCTATGGGCGTACTATCCGCGACCGCATCCGGGCCTTGATTGATATTGCCCATCCCGACCATCGCGAGCGCCTGGAACGGGAAGCCTTCGACTTGTGGCGCTTTACGGTGTGAGGGGAAGACTCCTGGCGGTATCCTGAATGCGCTCCCAGCCCTGCGCTACGTCTTCCTGACGGGTTTCAGCCCGCCCGGCGACGAGGCGCAGGGCGTATTTTCCGCCGAGTTTGGTCTGTGTGAGCAGTATCTCCCCGCTGTCGTTCAGGGCGAGCAGGAGTTTTTCGTTGAGCGCATTGAGCGCGGCTTCATCGCGGACTTCCGCGGGACGGTAGCGAAAACAAACCAGGTTCAGGGGCGTCGGCGCCAGCACTTCAAAGTCATCGCTTTGCCGAATGGTAGCATCCAGCCACTGCCCGATGCGGATATGCTCCCGGATGCGCTCCCGGATACCTTCTACCCCATACGTGCGGATGACAAACCATAGCTTGAGCGCCCGGAAGCGCCTCCCGAGTTGTATGCCCCAGTCGCGGTAGTTGTTTACCTGCTGGTCCAGAGGCGTCTTCAGGTATTCGGGGAGGATACTGAAGGTATTTTTGAGGAGGGAGACGTCGCGTACGAAGAAAGCAGTGCAATCAAAGTTGGTGAACATCCATTTGTGCGGGTTCACGACGAAGCTATCGGCATATTCCAGACCATCGGCCATCCAGCGCATTTCGGGAAGAACCAGAGCGGTGCCAGCATACGCGGCGTCCACGTGGAAAAAGAGGCCGTACTTTTTGCAGATTTCGCCCATGGCCCGGATGGGGTCTATGGCCGTCGAACTAGTGCTGCCCAAGGCGGCGACCGCGCACACGGGCAGGTAGCCCTGGCGTAAGTCTTCCCGAATGGCGGCTTCCAGTAAATCCGGCTGCAGGGCAAACGCTTCGTCGCTGGGGATAGTCACCAGGTTATCTTCGCCATAGCCCGCAATTTTCAGCCCCTTCACAACAGAAGAATGTACCTGCCCAGACGCATAGACGCGCATCCGGGGCTGTTGGTAAAAGCCCGATTGGTTTACCCCATATCGAGAGGCGCGCTCCCGGGCCATGAGCAAGGCTACCAGGCTGGCCGCCGATGCGGTCTCCTGAATACAGCCGGTCCAGTCGGAGGGCAGAGCCAGCATGTCGCGCAGCCACTCCATGCAGCGATCCTCAAGTTCTTCGGCAGCGGGAGAGGTGTACCAAATCATGCACTGAGCGCCCAGGGCGGCCGTCAACATCTCGCCAAGCACGGAAGGTGCGCTGCGGCTGGCGGGGAAGTACGCGAAGAACTGCGGGTGCTGCCAGTGGGTCATACCCGGCAGGATGATATTTTTGAAATCTTCAAATTGCTGTACAAACGCTTCCGGTAGCTCGGGCGGAGCTGCGGGGAGTTGCTTTTTGATGTCGCCCGGCTGCATACGCGGCTTGACCGGGTACTGCGCCACCTGCTCGAAGTAGTCGGCCATCCAGTCGGCAAATTCATGCGCCCAGTGGCGGAAGGTAGGGTTGTCCATGAATTTTTTTTGCGGAAAGTAAGGGATTATCCTCTAAAAAAGTAATAGACTTGTTGCGAAGAGTCGGCGAGAAGGGAAAAAGAGTCATTTTTATCCCTCGATGATTCTCCTCGCAATAAGTCTAATCGCTTTCACCTATATAGGCATAAATTTTATGGCCGGGAAAACCCATAAAAAAAATACCATGCAAAGTTCAAAGGCTGATTCGGATCTCATTTCCTCTGGGCAGCCCATCGCTCGCGGGCCGAAGAGTTGGTCGGAGGATATCTGGGCGCTGCTGATTTCCGGTACCCTGTTGTTGGGGGTAATGGTACAGGCCTCTGTGGCGCCTGATTTTAAATTTGAGAGCGCTGCCTACAAGTGGGAGGATGCTTCCGGG
>VFQS010004075.1_pt1 | contig 10785 bp, 10 predicted proteins | sample 3512361 | NCBI WGS metagenome assembly VFQS01 (sample SAMN10412375, study PRJNA504923) | tailings metagenome | isolation source: Relicate 1 Philex TSF3 active mining | place: Philippines | reverse complement strand
GAATCACCCTGCTCAACTGCGGAACTTGGGCTAAGCCTCCCACCAAGACGAGGTCATCGTGGTAACGCGACAGGGAACGCCAAGCCGTCAACAAGGCCATTTCCGCCGAGGCGAGGCTGTTCGTCGGGTATTCGCCAAACGTGCCGAATTTGCTCATGCCCATCCTCCCCCGAAGTCAGGCCAGTGTTTAAGTTCCTCAACTTGCTCTTCCGCGCGAAGTCCGGCACGTTGTAGGTCGAGGACGATTTGAACATCGGAAACCAAATTGAATCCTTGTGCTGTTTGTACCGGATGAAGAGCTCCTTCATCCTTTGGCTGTACCAGTCGGAGTCGTCCGCTGCCGCCATCCACGCGACGGCCAAGCAACTGCTCGCGAATCCTCGCCTCATCGGGAAATCGCTTCACATAGGCCGTCACCACCGTGGGAGTTGTGTGGGGATGCCTCAGCCAACCAGCAAACCACTGCGTAAATACTGGCGGTTCTTCAGCCATGATGGCCTTGAGTTTCTCTGCAATTTCAAGCGGATCGGTGACCAGTACCGAATACTCTCGGGTTTGCGTCCTCTTCTCCCAATCATCGGTCTTCAGCCAGGCATCCAGTACGGCATGCGGTCGGGTCACGCGCAGTCCATCCGAATCCGCAACTGCCCACTCATTCGCCAACAGTTGTTGCCTCACCGCACTCACCCACCCGAGACTCACCGTAGACTCCTCTGCCAGAGGCTTTAGCTTCCAGGGACGCAGTGGTCCTTGCAGGAGCACCCGTAGCACTCGTGTGGCTCGAGGTGCAAACAGCGACCGGTTCACCCGCCTCTCCCGGAATGGATTTCCTGAGGACCGCGTCTCAATGTAGACGTGGTCAAATGACAACCGTGCGTTGCCTGCAAGGTCCGCATAACCGACTCCCGCCTCCTCACAGATCTTTGCCGATTCCTCCGAGATGAATGGGGCAAGCACCACCCCGTAGCATCGAACTTCCTTCGGAAACGCCTTCAGATGGCGCTCCAGCTGCAGTGTAGCCGTCCTTACCTCTCGAGGTTGGCCGAGACGCTTTTCCTCTGCCACCAAAGTCCAAGTCCTTTCGTCGGCGGCCACCTGGATCAATTGGCCCACGGTATCGGACGCGTTGAGCGAGACTCGCGCATTCCTTTGAAATGAAAGAGCCCTCAAAAAGGGTACTCGGTCCAATAAGCCCCGCAGCAACGGCTCCAACTTCAGGTCGGACTCTCCCTCATTCCGTGTTGTGGGAGCATTCATCGATGCGTCGGAACGTACATTTCCGGTGAGAATCCACAACCGCTATTTCGGTTGATTCAACAGTTTCACCCGACGCTGAAACAGTCGCATTCGCTGAAACTGCTCCAACAAGATCGAACACTGCCTGGAGATACAGTTCGCAGATCCCACCTCACAGCGTGCACCCTTGTCGAGACTGCTCGGGACTTCAACCCGTTGGAGCGTGGGCCCTGGCGGTCGCACCAACAAAGCGGCCCGGAATTGGTTGCGGGGTCTCAACAACACCACGGTTCACGAGTCGGTGCACGCCACCGATGACCGTCCCGGCGGAAGGCTGCTTCGGCATCTCAATATAAAGCTTGGCGACTGATAGGAGTGGATAATTGAGGTCAGCAGGTGATTGTTCGCTGGGTTGCGTGGACTCCTTGCGTGAGTACATCGCGTCGACGGTGCAAGTCCCCGGGCTGGGGAAGGAGAAGGCTGCCATTCAGAACCCCTTAGTGAAAGGTCGCGAAGTGCATGCTTTGAGCTCACCGACCTGAACCTTCTCTAGGCGGGAAGCGCCGGCGGTCGCAAGCGAGGCGGGCACGGTGGCTTGTTTGGTCGCGAATCAATCAACTAACTCTTCGGCTGTTTCAACCAAGGGTCAGTAATGGTTGATAGCAGAACCCCATTTTTCATGGTTTCCATCGAATTATCGACCACATTTATCGCCCACCTTTCGGAGGGAGGTTGATATCTGGAGCAAGCCGGTAGGTTCGGCCTCGGTTCTCTCCGGACGGCTTCACCCGGTCTCCCAAGACCAATTGCTCCAGTGCCCGCTTGATCGTCCGTTGGGCTATCTCAGATCCGATCCGGCGATGGATGTCGGAAATAGCGGAGTCTGGGTAGCGCTCCAGGTCCTCCAGCACCAGCGCACGTAAACGGTGCGGCGAAACCCGCTTGAGCGTCGTCTGATGGTCTAGACCTGACGCCTTCAGGAGGTCTGGCGGAACGAAGTAACGGGTAGCCTTGGTGCGGCCAGCCTGTTGGACGAGGCCTAGGTTGATTAACCGGTCCAGCCACCGCCCCACCTCCGGCGGAGAATTCAGTTCCAGCCGCTCCGCCAACTCCACGGCGGACAGTCCCTCGGTCGGGGCCAGTAGCCCGAGGGCAATCTTCTCCCGCTGGCTGAGGGAAAACTTCCGGTCCGCCTCACCGAGGAACCGGATGACACCCGGATGCAGAATGCGTCGCGGCACGACGACATGCACCGAATCAGGCCCTTCAGAAGGCGTCGGCGCCCCGCGGCCGCTGGCTAACAAACGCTCATACATGAGGTCGAAGCCGCTACCCTCGCGCTCCATGAGCTTCAAGTCGTGGAACACGCGGGCGAGGCCGTCGTTCCTCCGACGGCTGGCGTGCAGGATGTTCTTTGGGGTGACGCCCAACGGGAGACGCCCCGGGTTCACCACCTCCAGCTTCTCCGGATCCAGGTTCAGATAGATGTCCCCACGCTGCGTGTAGGGACGATGAACCAGCGCGTTGACCAAAAGCTCGCGAACGACGCTTTCTTCGAATGCCGGGACGGTAGCACGGAACATTCCGTCCGGAATTTCATAGCTTTCCCGGAAATCCGGACGCCGGTCCAGATGGCGTCCAGCAGCTCGACGGGAGAAAGAGTGTGGTCATCCCAACTGAGCTTGCCGACCTTCTTTCCTTGGGCATCGAGCCGAATGGCCTGGACCACCGGAGCCGAACCCAGTCGGGCACGGTCCGCCGCCTTTCCGGTCAACAGGACCCCAAGGTTGGTCAGGACGCCTCCAACCGCGAGACCGTAGTGCTCCAGCAATTCACTGTCGGATTTCTCGCGGACGGATGCCTTGACCCGGTCCGATGCCCGGATGGCTGCACACCAGCTGGTTGTTTTGGCGACATCTGCGTTCCCGACCGACACGCTCAAGTGCGTCAGGGTTTCCCAAGGGACTGAGGGGCGCTCCGTCGCCAGCCGAAGGACATCGTCACCGACCACCGGCTGACAGGTGTCGCCCACCCGCAGGTAGTATCTGCCGTCACTGGTCGAGGCCACGCCGGCCGCACGCGGGACGGTAAGCACAAGCACTTCGCCGCCATTGTCGTAGCGCCGAGCTTCCGGCAACACCTGCACGTTGACCGTCAGTTCGCCGATGCGCCTGCGCACCCGGTCCATCAGGGCGGGGTCCATACGCTGTCCGGGTGGCGGCAGCAGGTCTCCATCCTCTATGCCGACGATAATTTGCCCGCCGGTACCATTGGCGAAACAGACGCAATCCTTGGCCAATTCCGAGAAGTCTGCCGAGCCGCCCGTAACGACGCGGAGCGATTTCCGCTCGGAGGTCTGATCCTCTTGAGGGGTGTTGGCAGGCGTGTTTGTCAGATTCATCAAGACTCTGAGTTCTCAAGTTCCAAGATCTTTTGATGCAGGTCGCCGAATGCCACAGTGAAGCGGGCCTGGATCTCCGATGCACGAATCTGAAGCTTCTCGGCCGCCTTGCGTTGCGCAATGGCCGAATTGCCTCCGCGAAACGAAGTCAGGTTCACCACGACAATTGCCAACGTTCCGTGTGCCGCCGAAAGCGCAGCACTCACGGCAACACTCGATTCGCCGCGGGCGGATTTGGAGCCCAACTGAAACACCGTCAGTGCCTGCTCTTACAAATTGAGACTCTTCGTGGCGATAGCAATGGGCAATTCAGTGGCCTCTCGTAACTCTGCAAGCGCCTCCTCCGCAGCCGCCTTTCTCTCCTTCGAGCCATTCGGCAGACTTCTCGCTTCAGCCGCGCATTAATTGCCCGGGCGAATAGGATTGAATCTCTCTGGAAGGCGTCGGCGAGAAATGGTTCAACTCCTTCTGTGATGTCCTGATTGGCCAATTGCGAGGTTGCCTCGCGTCGACGGTGCCATTCTCCGGTCTGGAAGCCGAAAAGACAGGCATCCGGTCTCGCCTTGGCTAATTCACCGCCGCCACCGCCGCACCGTTACAGGCGACTGAACCAGCCTTGAATTTGTATTACCAGGTAATACCATGGGTTGGTGATTTTCATCGAGTTGCCCCAGTTGGGGCATTTCCTCCGACGCTGAAAAAAGCGCCCCGGACCCTCAAGGTCCCCTGCCCTTCTTGCCGAAGGGTTCCACAAGCGCCGACCGGGGCTACTCTCCCGGCGGCGTATTCGCCCTCCCGTCGCCGTGCCGGCCGACGCAAAAGGATGCAAAAGGCCCGTTGCCTGCGACCCGACGCCGATGCACTCTGAGGAACATCGGTATGACTACGGCCACCGTCCAAAAACGACTGAGACCACAGGCCCAGGAAAAGGATCTCCAGAGTTTCCAGGCTGCTGCGCGCCGCATTCTGAGCAACAAGAAGAGCATGCTGCGGCTGTTGCAGGCTACCGGTCTTCACGATGCCCGCGGCCAGTTGAAACCCGAGTTTCGATGACGGTCTCGCGGAACCTGGTGCTTGGGTACCACGGCTGCGATCGGTCGGTTGCTGAGGGCCTCGTGGACGGGTCCAAACGACCGGACCCCGGCTTGAAACAGCATCACTGGCTTGGTCCAGGTGTCTACTTTTGGGAGGAGAGTCCTTCCAGAGCGCTGCGTTGGGCCGAAGACAGCAAAAAAGCTGGTCGGATCAAACAGCCGGCAGTCGTCGGGGCAGTCATCAACATGGGGAACTGCCTCAACCTCATCGAAGCTGCCCATGTCCAGCTCGTGACTGCGGCCTACGATGTTTACAGGCAAGTCTGCGAAGACACCTCGGTTACGATGGCGGAAAACAAAGGTCCCCTGTTGGAGCGGCGGTTCCTCGACCACGCCGTCTTCAAAACGCTCCACGAAATTCGAGAGGAACAGAAACAGCCTGCCTTCGATACAATCCGGGCCTTCTTCATTGAGGGGACCGCCATTTACCCAACCGCCGGAATTCGTTCTCTGGATCACATCCAGATCTGCGTGACCAACCCCGAGAGCATCCTCGGGTTTTTCCACGTGCACAACCCGAATGCCTCGGCGTTCCGCTGAACCTGTGTTTCACAGCAGGTGTGAAACGAGAACATCACCGAGATTCCCCGTGAGCTATTTCATACTGCCATGTCAGGGTAAAATAATTTCACCGCCGCAGGGGAATCGGTTTTGATGCGAATGGTCATGCGCGTCACCATCACCGAAATCCTCAGCCGGAGCGAACAAGGGGTGACCCGCCCTTTTCTGTGCCGGGCCGAGAACGAGCTCCTTTATTACGCCAAAGGCCGGTACGCAGGGTATCGGGCTCTGTGCTGCGAATGGACCGCCGGAAACGTGGGCCAGTTGCTCGGGCTGCCCATCCCCAATTTCGTTATCGCGGAGGTACCGCGAGCCCTGATCGAGGGCAGCAGCCGTGCTGATGCGGCGGATTTAGGCGCCGGGTTCGTGTTTGCTTCGGAATTGGTTGCAGACGGGCAGGAAATCACGTTTGCGGAGGTACCGGGCATCGATGACGACCTGAAGCGCCGAGTGTTACTGTTTGATTGGTGGGTGCGTAACGAGGACCGGACGTTGACGGAAGCTGGCGGCAATCCCAACCTACTGCAGACGGTGGGCACGGGGCAGTTGAGGGTGATTGATCTGAACTTGGCTTTTGATGCCAATTTTGAGGGTAATCGCTTTTGGCAGCGTCATGTTTTCGCGGACTTGGCTACAATATGGCCGACTGAGTTCAAGGCGCGTTTGAACGGGCAGATGCACGCGGCAATGGCCCGACTACCGGACATCTGGAATAACTTGCCTGACGAATGGCGGTCGCCGGAGTGCGGGGTGGGGTTGGATTTGGCTGAAGTGGAGCGGTGTTTGAGACGATTTGAGATCAACCCGGACGAGTTCTGGGCCATACGAAAATGAAAACGTGCAATTATGCGGTCGTGCGCTTCCTGCCTTACCGGGAAACCGGCGAATTCGTGAACGTGGGCGTGGTGCTATTTTGCCGCGAGACTGGGTTCTTCGAGGTGCTGCTGGAAACCCAGCGCCGACGGCGTGTGACGAATTTCTTCCCCGAATTGGATCCTAACCTGTTCCGCTTGGGCGGGCAGCGGTTCCATCAGGAGTTGCGCCGGGTAAAACAATTGCTCAGCGCGAATGACCGGAAACTGGCGGACGATGTCTGTCTGGGGATCTTCCGCGAACTGGTGCGGCCGCGCGAGTCGGTCTTCCGCTTCAGCGAGGTGGGCACAGTGTTGGCGGACGATCCCGCTAAGAAGTTGCAGGAACTCTTCGAGCGTTTCGTGAACCGGCAGTTCGCCAAAACCAAGAAATATCAGGAGACGGTGATGGCGCATCGCTTGATGGACGTTTTGAGGGCGCATCATCTGTTCGGACACTACCGACAGAACAAGAAGGTCGGGAATGCCGACTTCAACGTGCTCATGCCCATCGTCTCGGAAGCGCACGACGAACGTGGGGTTGTGCTGCGCGCAATCAAGCCACTGGATTTGGACCGGGACGAGCCGACGAAGATTTACGACCACGGCGATGCGTGGATCAAGCGCGTCGAGCGATTGCGGCAGGTGAACCAGTTGCCTGAGAGGATGTTGTTCACGATCAACGCAGCAAAAATCAACGACAAACGCATCCGGGCCTGCGAGCAGATCTGCGAGGAATTACTCCGGCTAGATGTCCGAGTGTTGCCGAGCGGCGATGATACCAATCTTCTGGAGTTCGCGAAGATCGCGGAAAACTGAGACGTCTTTTCGATGAGACTCAGTGCCCAAGTCTGCTGCATAAACGTCATACTCGGCAAACTATGGTACGTATGCGAGGGGGGTGGCTCGGGTGACGCTTACTTTGCCTGAGCAACCCCGCCCCGGGGTCACAAGCGAGCCGTTGCTGCGTCCGTGACCTGACAAGTGGAAGCCAATACGCTCCATATCGATTTCGACAGGCTAACGATTAGTTGAATTTCCAAACAAAACGGTCTTAACTCCCGAGATGACCATCATGCGGATCAGCCAATTTTGCGGCATTTTTATGATGCTAGCTGTGCTCTGCCGAGGAGGTGAAACTGCCACCGCTTCAGCGACGGTTATAGCCGGCTACGTAACAGCAGTCAAAATCACCTCAGAGGGAGCAGGGTACACCGCCACTCCAGCAGTTACAATTGTTGGAGGAGGTGGCAGCGGCGCGACAGCGAGAGCAATCCTAGCTTCAGGCAGAGTAACAGCATGCATTGTGCTAACCGCAGGTAGCGGATACACGTCGGTTCCAATTGTTTTGATTGATGCTCCCCCTGCGGAAGTAGAGTTAGAAATTGAATTAATCCCTAAGATAAAATTCAAGACTGGTGGGCAGAATCTTTCAACTGTGCAGTGGTCGTCAAATACCAGTGGGCCATGGTTTGAATTGACTAATTTTATATCTACTGATGACGGCACAACTTTAATTGACCCCACGCCAGGAACGTTGCGTCGGTTCTACAAAGCGTATCCGAAACAGGTTGGTCCAGAACCTGGAGTTCCCCCCGGTTTTGTGTGGATAGCACCTGGAAACTTTGTACGAGGCAGCCCTCAAAACGAGCAGGGGCGCGGCGTAAATGAAGGCCAACACACAGTCGTCCTGACACAAGGTTTTTGGCTGGCAGACCATGAAGTGACCCAAGAGGAATATGAGCAAGTAACGGGAAACAATCCGTCATTTTTCAAAGGTTATCCGTACCGACCGGTCGACCAGGTATCGTGGATTGAGGCGGTTGCGTACTGTCAAAAGCTCACTGAGCGAGATCGTCAAGCCAATCGAATTACGGAACGACAAACATACCGATTGCCGACAGAGGCTGAGTGGGAGTATGCAGCACGCGCCGGCACTACTGGTATGCGATATGGGGAATTGAATGACGTAGCTTGGTACAATTTGAATTCAGGCCGGCAGACAAATCCTGTAAAACTAAAAGTCCCAAACGCTTGGGGATTGTATGATATGCTGGGGAATGTATGGGAGTGGTGCTCAGACTGGTATGGCACTTATCCGTCAGGGATTATAACTGACCCAACTGATATTAGTTCAACCAGGGATTACAAGATTTTTCGCGGGGGAAGTTGCAACTCTGACGATAAAACAGCGCGGTCAGCGGTTCGAAGCGGTCACACTCCCGGATACAAAGCGAATGATGTGGGATTCAGAGTTGCCCTAATTACGGTCCGATAGCACAACTCTTTCGAAACCAAACAAGTTGGAATCACTTCACCTGCACGACCCATAGAATAAAGGGGGCAGAAAAGATTACTTCGGGTCCAAACCAATGAACCGTGGAAAGCAAAGTCACCTTAGAAAAAAGTATTTGCATCGCAACAGCAGAGCGCCGTAAAAGAACTGATGCTCAATTTCAACCGACGCCTCCACGCTTTGGCCTTTTGCTTGCTTTTTGTCCTCGGGGGCCAGTCCGCCCAAGCCGAGCGCAAGCAGGTATCCATTCGCCAAGCTGATTCCCGCTTCACACTCACCATAGAAAAGTACTGGAGCAAGCTTGGCGGCAGCGAGGAATACTTCTTCACCCTGCAGAACAACACGAGCGAGGAATACGAACTGGTGGTCGACGTCGACTTAGACCTAGCTTGCGTCGGTGGAAAATCCTTCACCTTGGGTGTCAACCGTAAGGTCCAACTCAAACCTTATGGCACCTTCACTCCTTATGGCACCTTCACTCCTAAAGGTGACTGGTCACACATCATCACGAGCGGCGCCGACAACTTTAGGGATTGCCGACTGAAGGACGGCGACACCTACACCCTGTTGCAGGGCGTCAAGTACACCTACAGGTCGATCAAAATCCTTTCACAGACAAAACAGCCCGAGTCCCAGCCAAACCGCACACCATCCACCTCGGGCTTCACCCTCACGCCGCCAAACGTGCCCGTTACCCAGGCCAACGTACCACCGCAGAATCCCCAACCCGCTGTAGGTTCCTCTGGTGGCGACGCAAACTTCGGCCGTGCTCGCCTAGACCCGCGCCCGCAGAACGGAACTGTGCCCAATCGCCGGCTCAATGTGCCAACCCAGCCCCCCAAACCCGCTGCCGATTCCTCCGGCAGCGACGAAAACTCCGGCCGTGCTCGCCTAGGTCCGCGCCCTCACAACGGAACTGTGCCCAACCGCCGGTCCAACGTGGCCCCGCAGAACCCCCAATCTGCTGCAGGTTCATCCAACAGCGCTGAGAACTCCGGCCGTGCTCGCCTCGGTCTTCGCCCGCAGAACGGAACTGTGCCAAGACGCGCGCTACCGGAGAAGGAGGGCGGAAATTGAGCCTTCCCAGCTCACGCAGCACAGGTATTTGGCATTTGAGCGGCCCTCTCTTTAGTGAAGACGGCCGCTTTGCTGTAACAGCTGCCCAACCATAATTGGCGGCCGTCCTCCAAGGTGCCCTCCCTTAAGCCTCGCGGGATCCAAGGCTCAGATGCAGCCTGATTGCCTCCTCTTTCGGGTATGTCGGCAGCCGGTCTCGGTCCATGAACCAGCCCATCGAGAACACGGGACAATCGGTCCGGTCAGAATCCCTCGAGTTGGCCCCGGAGAAGGGCTAAAACCCAGAGATGGCCCGAGCCGATACTACTTGCCGCTCATTACTGGGTGAGATTGCGCATATGGTTGAATTTGCATATACGACACACCATCTGCGATTTGACGTTGAGTTCTTCAGACTCCGGCATTGTCAGCTCATCCAATATCCCCGATTTCACGCATCCACAAACAGTTATCTAACTTTTGTACCGGTTGCTCTTTTGAATTTCAAATCGTTGTTGGCAGTGCGGACCTGCGATCGTCAGCCAACGTGGCACCACATTATCGCCGAATCGTCAATTTATCGCGGAATTATTGAACATCCACTCTTGTAAGTTGGAACGTTCCCAAGACACCCCCTCCAACACCATAGGTTCCAGTCATCTGCTTGGTTGATGAATCAAGGCTTCCCGAGATGGTTAGGCCGTTCGGGACGGTAGTTCCAGAAATCAAGTTCTGTGAATTAACCATACAATATCCGCCACCGTCATCTTGTTTATTCGGTTTTGATGGATTGTCTATTGTGTAAAAAAACATGGTTCCGTCAGCGGCCAAAATAGCAAAAGCACGGCCGGTAACCTCGCCAGTGTAATATCCTGTATAATATCCAGCACTTTGCGTATGGAAGCCACAGCTGTCTTTCATTGAACCTACAAAACCACCTTGGATATCGTCAGAGTTAATAAATGACCCTGATAGTGAACTGTTATTAATTGCTCCTGCTATATTTCCACCTTGGACCGTTCCCGCGGCAAAAAGACCAGATGATGATACGTCAAAGGGACCAACGAAAAGACCTTCTTTTTGGCCCGAATTATAGCCCACTCCAATACCTCGACCACTTAAACCTACAATACATGCAAAACCACCTTGGTCTTCTTGGCCTGCAAAAGTACCCATGTAAATCGTAAAACTTCCACCGCACTCGGGAAGGTATTTCAGATGGGCTATTTGAGGGACACGACCGCTCCGCACTCTCACCCAACCGTTAGAAAGTCCCCCCACAGGAGCCTT
>VFQS010004073.1_pt1 | contig 10794 bp, 10 predicted proteins | sample 3512361 | NCBI WGS metagenome assembly VFQS01 (sample SAMN10412375, study PRJNA504923) | tailings metagenome | isolation source: Relicate 1 Philex TSF3 active mining | place: Philippines | reverse complement strand
GTGCATCCTGATTACGAAGATACTGAAGATCCAAGTGCTGAGCGTTTAGTTGAGTTGTCGCAGCATCCTAAGATCATTGCGATTGGTGAAACTGGCTTGGATTATTTTCGATTGAAGGGCGATTTAGAATGGCAGCGTGAGCGCTTTCGCCAGCATATTCGGGCTTCACGCTTAAGTCGCAAACCCTTGATTATTCACACCCGAGCAGCGGCGGAAGATACTATACGCATTATGCGCGAAGAGGGCGCCGGTACTGATCAAGGCGGTGTGGCGGGTGTGATGCACTGCTTCACCGAATCTTTAGAGGTGGCACAAGCAGCGGTGGAGATGGGTTTTTATATTTCTTTCTCGGGAATCTTAACTTTCAAGAGTGCAAAAGATTTACAAGCCGTCGCGAAAGCCTTGCCGATTGAGCGAATTTTGATAGAGACGGATTCACCTTATCTGGCTCCCGCACCGCATCGTGGCAAAATGAATGAACCTGGCTTTGTAAAACATGTCGGCGAGTTTTTGGCGGATTTAAAAGAGCTACCGCTGAAGCAAGTGCAAGAACAAACCACGCAAAACTTTTTTGATTTGTTTCAATTTGCGCGAGCCCATTGAGGAGCGTGAAATTTCATGTGTCAATTTCAACTAACTAGCCAGCTTCGTCAATGTAGTCGATTGACTATTTGGTTTGTTTTGTTTCTTTTTTCTCCTGTCATCTGGGCGCAATCATCATCTTCTGGGACAGATAAGATCATTCGCGCAGCAAGATTTGATGACCTGCGTACGATCAAACAATTTGCCGAGCAAGATGGTGATGTGAATTTGGCAGAGCGTGATCGCGGCGAAACTTTGTTGATGATTAGCGTGCGAGAGCAATCGCAAAAAGTGTTTGACTACTTATTAATGCATCCGAAAATTCAACTCGATCAACGTGCTAAGAATGGCGACACTGCCATTATGTTAGCCGCCTATCTAGAGCAAAAAGAAACTGTACAACGCTTAATTGAAGCGGGTGCTCAGGTGAATCAAGCTGGTTGGACTGCATTGCATTATGCCGCTGTAGTGGGGCGACTCGACATCGTTGAAATGCTAATCGCCCGTTTTGCCTACATCGATGCAGAAACGCCCAATAAGACCACACCATTGATGCTTGCGGCGCGTCGTGGTGAAATGAATGTCGTGAAGTTTTTGATTGCCGAAGGCGCAGATATTTCGCTTAAAAATATGTTGGGCTGGACTGCTTATGATTTTGCAGTCGAATCGGAACGTCGCGATATCGCGAGTTTTTTGCAAGAGTTGATGCAGGAAAAAGCAAAAGAGCGTAAGTAAGTTTGCTAATCACAAAGCATTCACTTCACGTAGATATTTTTGTATGAGCGCAGTTAAAATGTCAAAGTCGAATCAAGCAAAGTTTCAGTCAAGCTCTACACCGCGATTTCCATCAAATCACTGCCTACGATAATTTCTCCGTCAAAATAAGGACGTACCGCGTTCAGCCAAACGCTATCTTCTAGATAAGGATAGCCGCCAGGTACAAAATGCGATAGCACGAGCTTTTTGACCTTGGCCTCGCTTGCCACTCGTCCGACTTGTTCCGCCGTGCTATGACTCGCGAGTAAATGTTCTTTTAGTCGCGTCGCATTCGGTTCGGTTGCGAGTAATGGATCCAAGGCGGGTGTGTGCATGATTTCATGTACCAGCACGTCGGCATCTTTTGCTAGCTGGACTAGATTTTCTGAGTAAGTCGTATCACCAGAAATCACGATAGATTTTCCTGCATGCTCAAAGCGATAAGCCAACGCAGACTTAATTGGTGGATGTACGACTTGCGTCGCGGTGACTTTGATCTGCGCATTTTGTAGAACAAGCCCATTATGCTTTAGTTGATGTGAAATTTCGTGAGGAACTATCATCGACTTGAGTGGACGACGACCTTCATCATGTATGCGAGTTTGAATATCAAAATCGTTCAAGTCTAAAAATTGCTGGGTCATGCGTTTGATCGGAGCAGGCCCATACGTATCGATACGATGGTTCAAATCCGCCGCCCACGCCAACAACATCAGATTGCCGTAATCTGCATTGTGGTCGGAATGGTGGTGAGTTAAAAAGACATGGCGTACGGTTGATAATTTCACGCCAGCTTTGACGATTTGCTGTGCAACGCCATTGCCGCAATCAATAATGTATGCCTCGTTATCGATCAGTATCATTTGCGCCGGCGCTGCACGATTTTTCTTTGGAGTGGGACCTCCCGCGGTACCGAGTAAGATCAGTCGCATTCCTTTTTTCTGTGTCGCTAATGAAGGGGAGGCGAGTAGCGTTGCACTTGTGGCGATAGCGGCTTGCTGCAAAAAATGACGGCGAGAGGAGTTCATAGCGCAAAGGATAATTGGTCGACTTGGATAAAAGATGGGGCTTAGTTTATCTATGTATTAGATCGCTGACAAACTATCTAGCAGCTTTGTGGTCGTTGAACTTTTTTACGTCTTTAAATCGGGGTTTTATCTCTATTTTTTGTCTTTCATCGGATAATACGCGATCTTTATTGGATGTTTGCTTAAGCTTGCCAGCATCTAATCTACGGAGAATACAATGTTAACCAGTCTTTTCTTTATCGCCCGTATCGCTTTTGGTTGGGGAATGGCAGTCCTCATCATTTTGGTAACCTTAACTGAGGTGATCTTTCGCGTAGGTCATTTGAACGGTATTGAGATCTTGCCGCTAGGCGCTGGTTTTTTTGCGATGATAGGTGCGTTTTCACATATACGACGTGTGCGTTTAATCACGATGGACGTCAATGCTGCAACACTGTCTAATCGTCAGCGTCGGCAAATAGAAATTCCTTTGGATGCGAACGCGGCATTCGCATTAATTGAAGCTGCAATCAAAGAGTTACCTGGTGCAGAGCGCGTTGAAAGTGCGGCAGATAGTTTGCAATTGCGCGCAAAAATCAAACGCATTCATCCTTATCACAATGATTTTTTAAGTGAAACAAAACTATTTCAATGGCTGGAAAGCGGTAACAATCAAATTCTGGCGACGGTTTCACCAGGTTCGGAAACCTGTAGCGTCACCTTAATCTGTGAGCCTGATCGTGCTGCATGGACAGATTGGTTCTTAGTTGATAATGGAACCAATTTAGAAAATGCCGAAGCTTTAGGACGCGCGATTTCACGCCGCATTGCAGATAGTCGTAAACAAGAAAAAGCCAGCGCGCAACAAACTGTGACGGAGAAAGAATTAACCGTCGCCAAACTGAATTTGCTACACGCGCAAGTGGAACCCCATTTTCTGTACAACACGCTCGCCAGTGCGCAACTACTAACGCGCTCTGATCCAGCCAGCGCGGATGTGATGCTTGGAAATTTAATCACTTACTTGCGGCATTCATTGCCCAAGACAGAAGATGCGCCATCCACGATTGGGGCAGAATTGGAGCGAGCTAAAGCCTATCTCGATATTATGAAAATACGTATGGGATCGCGCCTTAATTTTCAAATTGAAGTGCCAGAGTATTTAAAGCCAGTTTTGTTTCCCACCATGATGATGCAAACCCTGGTTGAAAATGCGATTAAGCATGGTTTGGAACCAAAGACCGGTGGTGGCACGATTTGGATTTTAGCGCGTGCGCATGAAAATAATGTAGCAGTAACGATCGCCGATGACGGACGTGGTTTTAGCGCAGAAGGTGCGGGAACGGGTATTGGCTTAAGAAATGTGCGAGAACGTCTGCGTTTGGCTTACGGCAATAACGCCAACTTTCACATCGTAGCGAATTTTCCTAGCGGTGTAGCGGCAACGATTACAGTGCCGACTAGTTTTCTGCAAGGAGAACAAAATGCCTAAATGTGTCGTTGCTGAAGACGAAAGTCTATTGCGAGAGGCTTTGCTTGAACAGTTGAATAAAGCTTGGCCTAATTTGGAAATAGTCGCTGCGTGTGATGATGGCGCTAGCGCGCTAGAGGCTATCGTTGAGAATCAACCTGATGTCGCCTTCTTAGATATTCGAATGCCTGGATTAACTGGTATAGAAATCGCAGAAGCCATGAAGCTAAGTAGTCCACATACGCAGATTGTATTTGTCACTGCGTATGACCAGTATGCGATTGATGCGTTTGATAAAGGTGCGGTTGATTATCTATTGAAGCCGGTCACTTATGATCGTTTATCCGCCACTGTGCAAAGACTACAAACTCGTGCGATGAAAGATTTGAATGCAGTAGCAACGCTATTGCAACAACTAAATCTTGGCGGCAGTAAGAGTTTGCAAGCTGCATTTCAAAGCACACAAAAAAATGAACCTTTGGTATGGCTGACCGCTAGCTCCGGCGCAGAAACCAAACTGATTATGGTTGATGATGTGGCTTATTTTAAAGCCGATAATAAATACACGGTTGTCATGACTGCCGAAGGCGAATCTTTGTTGCGCAAACCTATACGCGAATTACTCGAATTACTCGACGCGAATATTTTTAAACAAATTCATCGTTCCACTATCGTCAATTTAAAAGCTATTTCTTCTATTGCGCGCGATGATACGGGCAAAGGGATCGTCAAGCTAAAAGCACGACCAGAGACGCTCACCGTCAGTCAGCCCTTCATGGTTTTATTCCGCAATATGTGAGGTCCTTATGCATGCTTCAGTGAATTCTGCTCCTGCATCTGAAAGTGGGCAGTGGCGGCGTACCGCCTTGAGTTTTCTCGCTTTATCAGCGGCAGTTCCGGTTGAGGTGTTAGAGGAGCGTGATCAGCAGGGAGCTTATCGTTTTATGCGAGGTCGTCACAAATATTATGGCATCGGCTCTTTAGTTATCTTTTTCGCGCTCTTTTCTGGTTATGGCATGGGACACATGCTTGCGACCATGAGTACCATTTCTGCTTGGGGCGCTGTAACGGCGGGAATTATTTGGGCCGTATTTCAATGGTGTTTAGAACGGCAGATGCTGATTAGTATTCGCGCAGACGCAGCGTGGTGGAAAAAAATCTTTGGTTTGAGCTGGCGCGGCTTGCTAGCCTTGCTATCGGCATCGACCATGGTGTATCCATTTTTCGTCGAAAGTAATCGCGCCGAGATAGATGTCAAAGTCGGCGAGATGGCGCGCACTCGTTTGATTGATAATGTGCAGTCAGCCCAACTTGCGGTTGGGTTGCCGGCTTTGCGTCAAGATGCAACTAGGGTGGAAGGTGCGATCAAGCAAGTCGATGTAGCACTTGCTAGCGAGCCACCTGATTTGGCTGCTTATCGTCAACGTGCCAAAGTATGTTGGCAAGCATTTGCGAAAACTGAGCTTGTTATACAACGTCAATTGCGTCCCTTATTGTCGCAAAAAAATGCGGCTGCAAATGTGGCTGCACCTGATGCTTTACTAGATGCAAAAATCGATGCATTAAATCAAAAACTGAATGCTGCAAAAGCACCATGCCAAAATGCTGATAGCCTTGTGATGAGTAAACTATTGGAATGGAAACAGCAAAAGAACGCAGAAAAGAAAGTACTGCTTAACGAGCAAAAACAAGTGCAAGGTCACATCGCAGAAGCTAAGCAAAAAGAATTGTCACTCAGCGAATCACAAGAGAAAAAAATTACACTCGCCGCACAATCCGGCTTCGCCGCCGACTTTGCGGCAGTCGCAGATTTAGTGCGAAATGATGCTAATCGGCGCTTTCAATTGATCTGGTGGCTAACTTGGTTTTTTGCGATAGAAATGGTGGCGATTTTGGTGAAGTTCACTTCAACCACCGATGTGGATCTACGATTCAATAGTATGGAGGTCGCAGCACAAGAGCAAACCAGCGCGCAGTTACAAATCCAACAGGAACACATTGCGACGCAGCGAATGCAAGCCAGCATGCAGGCGAAAGGTGAGCAAGCAGTTTGGTTGGAAGATGATGGGCAAATGGCGCAAGCACGTTTGCGCTTGGAGCAAGAGTTGGAAACACAGCTACATCGCCAGTTAAGTGAACTCGATATGGGATTGCGCTTGAATGTCGAGGCTTTGAAATTGCATTTGATGCAGTTAGACGCCATTCAGCAGTTGAAAAATAACTCGATGGTGTTGAATGCGGGCAGTGTTGATCCGAGGATAGAAAATATGGTGCAAGAAACAATTGCTAAGATATTGGATAGCTTATCGGGTATGCGGCGATCAGTAGCTAAGGCTTTGTAATGATCGATCTTCCTAATTGTTATTCCATATTCAAATTAGACAAAGCATGAAAAGCGACACAATCAACTTCTTCAGAGTGTTCTGCAAAAGTTGGATTTTGGGCGATGCGCTCAAGGTCTGATTTAAGCGTGTGCGTCAGTTCCGCTGACCTTGCAACAAGTTGTTGTATTAAGTTGTACTTCCAAGTGGCATCGTCAGATTGAAGTATTTGTTTAATATAGGGAGCGATTGGTGCGCCAATATTTGCCAATGCAGGTGCTAAAACTACGGCAACGGGCCAATAGCGTCTTGTAGCCAATCGAGCAATTGCAGCGCGATTGGCTCAATCTTCGGCCAATCTGCTTTGGCAATCGTGGTCGCAGTTTTCACATCAAATTTATTAAGCGGTAATGTTAGCATTTTGGGATGCATTGCTAAGAATCAGCTCAGTTTTTCATAAACCCAAACAAAGCATCCAACACCGCATCAGCCTGTTCACTCATCATCGAATGTCCACAGTTTTCAATGATGTGAATTTGCTTATTGCTAATTGCATTCGATAGCAAAGCACTGGCTTTGACAGGTGTCATCATGTCCTGACGTGCTAATAAAAATAGTGTCGGGCATTGCACTTTTTTCGCCGCTTCTTCACCGTTCAAATAAGTATTGCAAGCAGTGAAGTCATTGAAAAAAACTTGCGCAGGATTGATTGCAGAGATTCTTTGCATTAAGCGCATACTGCCATTCATCACCGAGAAGCCAGGACCAGGGCAAGACGGCTTATGTGTATTGCTGCTATGGGAAAAAATATTCACCATATCAATCGCTGATTGCTCATCATGCTGCGCTGAAAACAATAAGGCATCCGACACTTTCATCGGAAAGGCAGTGCCGAGTAAAGCGAGTTTTTGTATGCGCTCCGGCGCAATGCTGGTCGCCTCTAATGCGATCAATGATCCCATACTGTGACCAGCCACATAGGCTTGTTGTACACCACTGAGCTCAATCAATTCTAATAGCCAATGTGCCAGTTTCTCCACGCTGCTTAATGCTGGTCCGGCACTACGGCCGTGTCCTGGTAGATCAATCGCCAGCACACTAAAACCGTGGTGAGCTAAATAGCGCGATTGCATTGCCCAAACCGAGTGATCGTTTTGTGCACCATGCACGAAGATGATGGTTGGTAAATTCGGATTGAAGGCTTTGCCACCTGTGTACGCATAGACTTCTTTATTCTGTATCGTCAGATGCATCTTATTTGCCTTTCTGTGCCATTTTTAAACCACGCGTGAGATCTTCTATCAGATCATCGACATTTTCTAATCCGACAGAAAGACGGATCGTGCCTTCGCTAATGCCCGATGCAGCCAATTGTTCGGCGGGTACGCGGAAGTGTGTGGTCGAAGCTGGATGAATCACCAAAGATTTTGCGTCACCCACATTCGCTAGATGCGAGAAAACTTTTAAAGATTCGACAAAGCGCTGACCCGCTGCACGATCGCCTTTGATATTGAAACTAAAGACCGAGCCACAACCTTTTGGTAGCAAAGTTTTGGCGAGTGCATAATCGGGATGGGATTCTAATTCTGGAAATGCGATGCTATCAATCGCAGTATGCGAAGATAAGAATTCCACCACCTTGCGTACATTGGCAACGTGTCTATCCATACGCAATCCCAGTGTTTCTATACCTTGCAAAATCGCGAAAGCATTGTGTGGACTCATGCAAGCACCAAAGTCACGCAGACCTTCACGGCGGGCTCTTAATGAAAATGCGCCAACCGTCGATTCTTCGCTAAAGACCATGCCATGAAAACCCTCATAAGGTTCACACAACTCTGCGAAGCGACCTGTTTTTTCATAGGCTGCTTGCCAGTCGAATGTGCCGCCATCTACTAAGACACCGCCGATTGCAGTGCCGTGTCCACACAAGAATTTTGTCGCCGAGTGATAGACCAAGTCCGCGCCGTGTTCAAACGGGCGCAACAAGTAAGGTGTAGTAAAAGTTGAATCCAACATCAATGGTAAATGATGCTCATGTGCGATTTCTGCGATGGCGGGAATGTTGAAAACATCCAAGCCAGGATTACCTAAAGTCTCGCCGAACAAAACTTTGGTATTCGGGCGTATCGCATTTCGCCAAGCATCAAGATCGCGTGGATCAACGAAAGTCGTCTCTATCCCAAAACGTTTCATGGTGTAAGCCAACAAATTATGCGAACCACCATATAGCGCACGTGATGCGACGATGTGCGAGCCAGCACCGGCGATCGTCGAGAGTCCAAGATGCAATGCCGCTTGCCCACTGGCAACCGCGATTCCAGCGACACCGCCTTCGAGTGCAGCCATGCGCTCTTCTAAGACAGCATTGGTCGGATTGGTGATACGGCTGTAAACATGGCCAGCGCGCTCCATATTGAATAAAGAGGCCGCGTGATCAGAGTCTTTGAATTCAAATGAGGATGTGAAATAAATGGGGGTGGCACGTGCACCGGTAGCTGGATCGGCTACGGCGCCGGCATGCAATGACATGGTGTCAAAGCCTGGGTATTTTGGACCGCTCATAAACTGGTATTCTCCCTAATTGGATGCCGACATCCTACGCACTTGGCAAGTTTTTGAAAAGACTTGACTTCGCTTTCAATTTCTTCAAACCACAGATCCCGTAACATCTTGCAATAAATCAAAAATACTTGTTCTTTATCACTAGATTTTTCTGGGTGCTTGCGATACATTAGATGAAAGAAAGCAAAGACAAGTAGGCTGAGTCTTGAGTGTTTGATAGCATATTGGCCGTAATGCATTACCAGATCGGAGGAATAAAATGAAAGTTTCTGAAATTCTGCAAGTGAAGGGAAATATTCTCTTTACCATTACGCCTGATACACCGATGAAAGAAGCGGTGAGTTTCATGGAAGAAAAAGATATCGGCTCTTTGATCGTCATGGAGTTCGGTGATCTGGTTGGAATGTTGACCTTTCGTGAAGTGATACGTGCTGTACATAAAAATGGTGGTGCGCTCGGCGACGGCACAGTACGTAAATATATGGATGACCATCCAATGACGGTGACTCCTGAGACCGAAGTGAATGAAGTACGTCGTATGATGCTAGAAAAACATTCACGTTATTTGCCGGTAATGGATGCAAAAACTTTGATGGGCGTGATTTCTTTTTATGATGTTGCGCGTGCCGTATTGGAAGCACAAAGCTTTGAAAACAAGATGTTGAAAGCATACATCCGCGACTGGCCTGTTGAGGATGAAAAAGAACAGTCATAAATAGTGCGAAACCCACGATGCGAATTGTGGGTTTTTTTTTGCCTATCCATTTTACGTGGGGGCGATTTGATAGAGAAAATTTCAAGAAAGACTATTTGAAGAAAGGGACATCGGAAAGTAACATGGCTAAGTTGAGTGAATTTTGAGTGAATTTTTGAGTGGATATCAGTTTGAAAAATCGATAACAATAAGGAGAAGCATATGCAGGTAGCCATCATCGGTGCAGGTTTAGCTGGATTAACCGCAGCCCGTCAATGTCAAGCACAGGGACATCATGTCACTGTGTATGAAAAAAGTCGTGGTGTCAGCGGACGTATGAGTACACGACAAACCGAACTCGGTGGCTTTGATCACGGCGCGCAATATTTCACTGCGAGCTCAGATCGATTCAAAAAAGAAGTCGCAGATTGGCGTAAATTGGAATGGGTTGTACCTTGGGAAAGTAAGTTAGTGAATCTGGATCATGGAAAAACAAGTGCCGTCGCCAAGAGCACTCAGCGTTTTGTACCTGTGCCTGGCATGAGCTCTCTGGGTAAGCAATTAGCGCATGGATTGGATGTGCGCCTAGAGCAGCAGGTGGTTGCATTAGAAGCACATGGTGATCAGTGGATCTTGTCAGTCAAAACCGAGGACATTCCCGTCGCTGCATCCGCTGGTCCATTTGATGCGGTGATTATGGCGATCCCACCAGAACAGGCCTCTGCTTTGTTGAAAGATCAGGCGAGTTTTAGTAAAACAGTCGCGGGTGTGCATTTGCAGCCATGCTGGGTATTGATGCTGGGTTTCCAACATCCTTTAAATCTCGATTATGACGGCGCATGGGTGGCAAATTCTCGCTTAGGATGGATTGCTCGCGATACGTCTAAGCCAGATCATCGTGCCGGTGAACGTTGGGTCTGTCACGCCACTGCCGCTTGGAGTATTGAGCATCTAGAAGATGATCATGAGCGTGCGAAAGAAAAGTTATCTAAGGCGTTTCATGAAGCGACCGGTTCACCCATTCAAGCCATTCACGCAGTCACACATCGTTGGCGCTATGCACAGGCCGATTCGCCTTTAGCTGAGTCCTTTTTGTGGGATGCTAAGGCGAATATTGGGGTGTGTGGTGATTGGTTTGCTGCTGGGTTGGAGGGTGGTGGACGAGTGGAGAATGCGTTTTTGAGTGGTTTGGGGTTGGCGCAGGAAATGGGGTAATTGTAGTTTTCTCTTTGACTTGAAGAGGTGGGTTACGTGAGAGCGTAACTTGCCTCTTTTGTTTTGTATTTTAGGTTTGTTGATCATTTAGTGATTGCCGATTATTTATAAACAATCTCATCGTTCACAGGTCGGGTGTGGCCCGACAGCCACTCACTTTCTTTGCTTCGCCAAAGAAAGTAA
>VFQS010004072.1_pt1 | contig 10805 bp, 8 predicted proteins | sample 3512361 | NCBI WGS metagenome assembly VFQS01 (sample SAMN10412375, study PRJNA504923) | tailings metagenome | isolation source: Relicate 1 Philex TSF3 active mining | place: Philippines | reverse complement strand
CGCCTTGGCCATGCTCTGGTCATTGCACGGAAAAATCGGGATCTGGGTGCTGATTTACTCGCAGGCGATGGGCAAGGTCATCGAACTTGCCTCAGGCGCCTGGTTCCTTCGCCGAAAGGGCATCGAGTTCAAACTGTCTTGGCACGCGGACGGACATGAGCTCGGCAAATTTTTCCGCGTGCTTTGGGCCACCTCAGGATATGTGGCGGCGACGCAGGTGCTAGCCAGCACGATCACCGCCTGCGCCACGCTTCTGCCTGCCGGCTCGCTTTCATTGCTAAGTTATGTGCGGCTATATTGCACCAAGCTGTCGGCTCTTCTCCTGGGGCCCCTTAGCACCGTCTTGTTCAGCAAGATCGCCAATCTCGCGGCCAAGGGCAGCGACGGGATCACCAGGAGTCTTTCGATTCCTCTCAGGGCGACAATCCTTGTGATGGCAAGCGTGGCCGCCTGTTCATGGTTGGGCGGGGAGTATCTCCTCGGGCTTCTGCTCGGAGATGGATTGTCCAGCCCCGCTAGCCTTGGCCTAGCCCACCAAATCCTCAACTGGGGGCTTCTCGGCGCCTTGGCCAGCGGGGTCGGTGGACTTTTCCGGAAAACAGCGGTGTCCCTTGGAAAGGGGAGGAGGCTATATGTTCAGTGGACGGCAGCCCAGTTGGCATCAGCTGCGGCTTCCTATGCCTGCATCAGCACCTTCGGCGAGGCAGGGTTGGCATGCATCATGCCCATCAACATGAGCCTGCTTGCCTGGGTTTCCATCAAGGTGGCGGAGGAGGCCGGCGTCAGCTTGAAAGGAGCCATGGTGGCTGCATCATGGAACCGCCCCTGGGTGTTGTTTGCGGTGGGGGTGCTTGGTCTGCCCTGGGCGATAGGCCGCCTGCCGCTGGAAACTGGCCTGGGTGAGCTCGCAGGACCAGCCAGGCTTTGTCTCTATGTCGTGTCGATAGCGCCAATGGGCGCCATTGCCCTGCGCTCCCGTCGCCCGCGCTGAGGCGGAGCGCGCTTGCCAGCGGCGGGCCGCGGGCAAGCATCGGGACGTCATGCGCCTGAAACTGACGCTCGTCCTCGCGCTCGCCCTCGCCACCGCCCTCGCCTACCTCGCCCTCCGCGACCCCATCGTCGCGGCGGTCGGCAAGGGCGACCTCCCCGCCCTGCGCGCCCTGTTGGTCGGGACCGCCTCGGACAAGGAGACCTCCCTCGGGTTGGTCGCGGCGGCCGACGACCCCGAGTATCGCCGGGCCCTGGCCGCCCATGAGGTGCTGCGCGCCACCGGCGACCAGGCGTTCGCCGAGGTGCAAGGGCGCGAGGAAGGCGGCGCGTTCCTGCGGGCCTTCCTCGCCGACACGGATTGGATGGAGGCCTACCTCGGCACCGGCTTCGAGCCGAAGCCCGCCGGATTGGACGTCCTGCGCCGACTGCACGCGGCCGACCCCGGCGCGGATGCCCGCGGCAGGGAACTGATGGCGGCGATCGCCATCACCTACACCGCCACCCCCTACGCCGACGAGCTCACGCGCATGGCGGGCGCGCCCCGCTTCCGCACGACGCCCGAGAGCCGCTACCGCTTCTACCGCCAGGCGCAGGACGAGGGTCGCCTGCACCGCATGTTCGGCGAGCTGCGGGCCTGGGAGCTCTGCTTCGTGGTCTCGTCGCGGACGGACGACGGGGCGCTCGCCTGGATGCAGGACAACATCAGCGTGCCACTCGCCCGCCTGACCGACGCCTGCTGGGCGGTCCGCTACCAGGGCGCCAGCGCCTTCGGGGAGTCGATCCAGGGCCCGCTCTTCTACGTGCCTGGCCGGGAGGACCTCAACTGGGCCGAGGGCGTCCACCATCAGGGCGGCGTCTGCGGCTCGCTCTCGCACTTCGGCGCCGTCGCCGCGCGCGCCCGCGGCGTGCCGGCCTACACCTGCGGCCAGCCCGGCCACTGCGCCTACGCGGTGCGCCACGGACGCGGCAAGTGGGTCGGCGGCTTCGGCGGCCCGGACGGCAGCCCGCACTTCTCGCCCTGGGGCTGGAATTACGCCCACATCCTGGCCCTAGAGTCGGCGTTCGCCGACGATGCCAAGGCGATGGCGGCGAAGCGCCACCTCTGGCAATCGCGCCTGCCGGGCTCGGAGAGACGCCGGCTCGAGGCGCTGGCGCTCGCGACGGCGGCCACGCCCGCCTTCATCCCCGCCTGGCGCGAGCGCGCCGACGCGCTGCTCGCGGCGAAGGTCGGCGGCGAGGCCTGGCTCAAGGTCTATCGCGAGCTGCTGGCCGCCTTCGGCCCCCTCGCCTTCCCCGCCGGCGAGATCCTCGGCAAGTTCGAGGGCAAGCTGGTCGAGGGGGCGGACACCGACCGGCGGATGCGGCTCGCGCTGGAGTTCCAGGAAGCGGCCAAGGCCGGCCTCCAGAGCTGGTCGTGGGACATGCCGGGCGACATCGTGGCGCGGCACTCCAAGTGGTTCGAGGGCGCCGACCGCGCGCGCTACTTCAACCGCACCCTCGCCCTGCAGGCGGACAACCGCCACTTCTTCGGCCAGCTCATGGACTGGGGCACCAAGAATCTTGGCAAGGACCGCGACGGGACCCCGCTCATGACCCGCGCGCTCGCCGAGGTCATCCGCATCCGCGGCTCGGCCGAGGGTGGGCTCGATGACGCCTCGCTGAGGGACCTCACCCGCTCGGCCATCCTCGCGGCCTCGAACGCGCGCTCGGCCGACGCCTTCCGCCTGGCGGCCAAGGCGGGCGCGAAGTTCGCGGACCGCCATGGCGGGCCCCGCGGCGACCTCTCCGGCCCCGGCCGCCTCGTCTCCGACCGCGGCGTGCCCTGGATGAGCTCCACCAGCCAATGGGACCAGCCTTGGTCGCACCTCGGGGTCATCGACGGCTCGGGCGGCCAGTTCCACACCGACCGCGAGAAGGCGCCCGGCATCACCGTGCAGCTCGAGACCGCCGTCACCCTCGCCTCGGTGACCGTCGAGAAGGTCCGCGGCAACGAGCACCGCCTGCGGCGGGCCAAGATCCAGGTGTCGACCGATGGCGCCACGTGGTTCGACGTGGCCACCACCGACGAATGCCCCGACGTCTGGAAGCCGGACGTCTCCGGCAAGCGCGCCCGCTGGGTGCGGTTCGTCGCCCTCAACGACGACGGCGGCGACTTCCTCCACCTCCGCAGCTTCCTCATCCGCGCCCAATGAGCCGCCTCGCCCTCCTCCTGATCGCCCTCGCCGCGAGCCTGCCCGCCCAGGCCGTCCCCGACTGGCCTGCCGCCGCCGAGCGCGCCAAGGCCGAGGGGAAGGACGTCGCCGTCCTGCTCGACGGCTCCGACTGGTCGCACCTCTCGAGGCCGTTCCGCGACCTGCTCGCCGGGGCGGACGCCGAGCTGGCCCCGGGGCACGTCGGCGTGGTCGTCGACAACCCCGAGGCCTCGGACGACGCGACGCGGGCGCTCGTCGAGCGCAACAAGGGCTTCGGTTTCCGTCCGTGGAACCTGCCCGGCCTGGCGCTCGCGGATGAGCGCGGTCGCGTCCACGCCTACATCCCCGCCGCCGAGGCGCGCGATGCCAAGACGCTCGCCGCCCGAGTCGGCGCCGCCAAGGAGGCGCGGGTCCGCATGAAGGGGGTGCTCGCCGAGGCGGAGAAGCTGCAGGGCAAGGAGCGTGCCGACGCCCTGGGCCGCGCCCTGGCGGCCATCGACCTCGGCATGGCCCGGGGTCAGTTCGGTGACATCGTGAAGGAGATCGCCCGCCTCGACCCGCAGGACTCGACCGGGTGGCGCCTGAGGTATGAGTTCGACGACCTCGGCTTCCTCGAGGGCACCGTGCTGCGGCTCGTCCGCGAGGGCAAGGGAGCCGAGGCCGTTGGCGAGATCGACCGGCGCCTGGCCAACACGCGCCTCGCGCCCGACCAGCGCCAGCGGCTGCTGGCAGCCCGCTTCGCCGCCCTTCGCCAGTCCGGCCGGATGCCCGAGGCGCTCGGCACGCTCGAGACCCTGGCCAAGGAGGATCCCGAGGGACGCTTCGGCAAGGGAGCCAAGGCGCTGCATGCCTTCCACACCCAACCCGTCCAGCTGCGCGGGTGGTCGTGGGAGGGATGGGACATGCGCCCGGAGCCCAGCCCCATGGAGATCGACGCCTCCGACAAGGTGCCCTCCGCCGGGGACTACGCCGTCGAGACCAAGGGCTGGGGCCTGCACATCCGCTCGGTGGCGCTCGTCGCCGGCGACAAGGTGCTGGCGCAGACGGACCGCCAGCAGGGCGGCGCGTGGCGGCTGAAGCTGGCCGAGCGACCCGCCGGCCCGATTCGCCTCCGCCTCGTGGCCAACGGCCAGGGTTGGTACGATGGGCGGGGGACGATCGAGCTCAGGAAAGAGTGATTGCCGCTGCTCCGCTGTCACGCTGGGACGCTGCGGCGCTGTTTCGTGGGAAAGCCGCCGCCCATCGGTCCCGGCCGCCAAGGGAATCTCAGCATCAGCCGAATCGAGGCGGATGCGTCACCGAAACGCCCATGGCGCACCCGGCGACTGCGGGTGCGAGGCGACGTGACAGCGCAGCAGCGAGGCAGCGCGCCAGCGAATCACTCCACTCCCAGCTCGATGGCGCCGTGGCTGTCACCGCCACCTGAGCCGCTGGCGCGGATGCGGAGCTCGAGGCGGCCCAGCTTGGCGTTGGCGGGGATGGACAGGCGATAGTCGGGATCGCGGGGATGGGTGCCGGTGAATCCCGGGTGGTTGTCGGCGGCGACGGGACGTCCGTCGGCGAGCAGCTCGACGCCCGCGATATCGAGCCCGTGCTCGCCCGAGGCGTAACGGAAGCCGACGCGGAGGGTCGAGCCGGGCCGGACGCGCTCGGCGACGGAACCCGGCAGGGCGGCCACCCAGGGCTTGCCGGTGGCGAGGAAGTTCGGCGACCAGCCGAGGCCGGGCGGCGGCGGCACGCGGCGATGGTTGAGACCGAGCGCGTTCAGGCGGTCGCCATGGCGGCTGAGCCGATCGAGGAAGCCGGCGGTGTCTGCCCGGCGCTCGGGCGCGGTCCAAGTGAGCTCCGCGATGGCGCAGGCGCGGGGGAAGGCCTGGTACTCGACGTCATCCGTGCGCGGCATGAGCTCGGTCCAGAGCTGGCCCTGGGCGCCCAGGATGTTGCGGCGGCCCTCCGGCGTCAGCCCCTGCGGGAAGATCTCGAATCGGTGCAGCATCTCGAGGGTGTGGGGTCCGCCGATGAGCGCGGCGGGCTCGCGGGGCTCGTCCGCCTGGCGCGAGTCGAGGTAGAAGGGACGGATGGTGGTGTGGACGACGGGATGGCCGGCGTTGGCGGACTTGACGCCGTTGGCGACGCTCAGCCACGGCATGACGGCGACCGCCTTGTCGAGCACCGCGAGGTTGTCGCCGTGCATGATCTCCTCCCAGCCCATGGCGACGCGCCCGCGCTTGGCGATGTGCTTGGCCATCTCATTGAAGAGCCACCCCTGCAGGGCGTCCTCCGGATGGTTCGGCGCCAGCTTGCGCAGGCCGAGCTCGTCGATCTTCCGCTGGGTGTAGGGGTCGGCCTTCCACTGCTGCTTCGGGGCCTCGTCGCCGCCGAAGTGGATCCACTTGCCCGGGAAGAGGTCCATCGTCTCGTCGAGCACGTCGCGCAGGAACTTGAGCGCGGTCGGGTGGACGCCCACCAAGTCGGTGGTGATGTTGGAGATCACGGTCGGCGGCTTGCCGGTGGTGCTGATCTCCGGGTAGGCGATCTGGGCCGCCATGGCGTGCCCCGGGAAGGCAATCTCGGGGATGATGGTGATGTGCAGGCGCGCGGCGTGGGCGACGATCTCCCGGACATCCTCCTGGGTGTAATAGCCGCCGCCATGCAGGTGGCCGTAGCGGAATTTGGGGCGGATGGAGGGATTGGTCGGGACCTCCTCGGGGTAGCGCGCGGGGAAGCCCTGGGTGACCTGGGTCAGCTTGGGGTACTTCTTGATCTCGAGGCGCCAGCCCTCGCTGTCGTTGATGTGCCAGTGGAAGCGGTTGAGCTTCTGCGCCGCCATCGCGTCGAGGAACTTGAGGATGAATTCCTTGGGCTGGAAGTGGCGGGCGCTGTCGAGGTGCAGGCCACGCCAGGAGACCAGGGGGGCGTCCTCGACGCGGAGGGCGGTCGCCGACCAATCGGCCTTGGGCGCGGGCAATGTCCCGAAGACCTCGGCCGGCAGGCATTGGAGGAAGGTGACGACCCCGTAGAAGACACCGGCGGGGGAGCCACCGCGGATGCGGACGCCGGCAGGGGCCACCTCGAGGACATAGCCCTCGGCGGGCAGGGCGGCGTCGACCTCGAGGCGGATGGCCCCGTCGGCGCCGACCGGGGCGGGAAGGCCCGCGACGCGGCGGAGGCGCGAGGCGAGATGGTCCGCCTCGTTGCGGAGGGCGGCGGGGGCGGCGATGGCCGTCGCGGCGTCGAGCCGGAAGCGGCCGTCGCGCATCTCGACCTTGGCCGGCAGGGGAATGAAGGCGGGCTCGGCGGCGTTCAGGCCGATGACCGAGGCGAGGAGGGCGAGGAGGAGACGCATGGGGTGAAGGGATTTAGGGATGAAAGGAACGGTGGGGCGGTTGGGCAGGGACTGTCTTGGCACGCCGAGGGTCCCCTTGCGTGGACACAGGGCGGGGCGGGAGGTTCCCCGGGCCATGGAGGATATGGGCCGCTCGAGGCCACCTTGATTCCGCGCTTCGTGCACCGGCGCCACCCGCTCTCACGCCAGCGCCACCTCGACCACCCAGTCCGACGTCTCGCCCGGCTCGACCCAGCGCAGGCCCTTGCCATGGGTCGGGCTGTTGGGCGCGCCCATCCAGGGCTCGACGCAATAGAAGGGCGACTCGGGGGCCTCCGTCCAGGTGACGACCATCGCCCACTCGTCGGGGATGGGCTCCTCGCCGACCCGGATGATGATGTCCTCATCGCCGGACTTGGGCCCGAGGCGGAGCTCGGAGGACCTCAGGCCGGTGAACAGGCAATCGAGGAGACGGGGGTCCTCGAAGGTCGCGGCCGTGACGCCCTTCATCTCGGCGTAGGGCACGAGCTTGCCGTCGGCCGCATGTCGCCACGCCTTGCGCGCGGGGATGGACAGGCGGTAGTCGCCGCGCCCGAGTCCCTTGTGCCAGGGCAGCTGGAAATAGAAATGGTGGCCCGGGCACCAAGGCAGGCGCTCCGAGCCGCGGTTCTCGAGCGAGAGCGTGGCGCGCAGGCGCAGCTCGTGGAAATCGTAGCGGACGCGGAAGGCGTGGGGCCAGGGATAGGCCTCGCGGTCGGCGGCGGTGGCGCGGTGCTCGGCCACGAAGTGGTCGGGGCCGGCGTCGACGAGCTCGAAGGCGCCGTCGCGCGCGAAGCCGTGGTGCGGCATGGGGCGGCGGACGCCGTCGGGACCCTTCCAGGCGAACTTCTCGCCGTCGGCGTAGGTGCGCCCCATGAACGGGAAGAGGATGGGGTTGCCGCCGCGGACGCCGGCGAGGCCGGCGGGGTCGAAGCGCTCCGGCCAGTGCAGGACGTCGCGCCGGCCCGAGGGCAGGTCGAGCCACCAGCGCATCAGCCGGGCGCCGCGGGTCGGGCAGGCCTCGAAGGTCGAGGCCCCCGCGCGCCAGCGGAGACAGGGGAGCCCTTGCGACTCGAACGGGATCATGGAGGGACTTCAGCGGACGAGGCGATAATGGCAGACGCGCCATTCGCCGGTGCGGTAGTTCCAGAGCTCCGCGCAGGCCATGTAGAAGATGCGCCAGTAGGCCAGCCACTTGGTCGCCTCGCCGGCCGGATAGGTGCGGCGGAAGATCGCCAGGGCGGCATCGCGGTTGCGGCCGGTGTTCTCGAGCCAATGCTCGGAGGTCTGGCCGTAGTGGCGACCGGGGACGACCCAGCGGGCCTCGAGGCGGAGGTCGTCCTGGAAGCGCGACATCAGGTCGTCGGACGGCATGATGCCGCCGGTGAAGAAATGGCGGGACATCCAGTCCGACCCGTCCTTGCTCTCGAAATGGTAGGGCGCGTCCTCGTGCGTGAAGACGTGGATGAAGCACTTGCCGCCGGGCCGGAGCCAGGTCGAGACGCGCCGCAGGAGCTCGGCCCAGTTCTTCATGTGCTCGAACATCTCGACGGAGACGACGCGGTCGTAGCCCGGCTCGGCGGGCGCGAACCGGTTCATGTCGCAGGTGATCACCTCGACGTTGCGGAACCCCTTCTCGCGGCAGACGCCCTCGATGTGCGCGCGCTGGGTGGCGGAATTGGACACGGCGGTGATGCGGGCGTCGGGGTACTTCTCCGCCATCCAGAGGGTGAGCGAGCCCCAGCCGCAGCCCAGCTCGAGGATGCGCTGGCCGTCGGCCAGCTCGGCGCGGCGGCAGGAGAGCGCGAGCATGGCCTCCTCGGCCTCGGCCAGCGACTCCTTGCCGGTCTCGTACCAGGCGCAGGAGTACTTCAGGCGCGGCCCGAGGCACAGCTGGTAGAACTCGGTCGGCACCTCGTAGTGCTGGGCGTTGGCGGCCTTGGTCTCGATGGCGACGGGGAGGGAGCGGAGCTCGGCGGCGAAGGCGGCGGCGCGGTCCTCGCGGCCGGCGGCGGTGGGCGCGCGCTCGTCGCGGATGCGCTGGCGCAGGAGACGGCGGATGCCCCAGCGGAGGATCCGGTCGGGGAGGATGTCCCAGCCCAGGACGGTGTCGATGAGGGGCATGGCTCGAGGGGAAGGGGTGCGGGGAGCGGTGGCAAGCGGGGCTGACAAAAGTCGAGCCCCGCGACGCGGGGCTCGGCGAGGGCGAACGGGCGCCGCTTACTTGCGACGGACGTTGCCGAGGGGGAGCTTCTTGCTCGCGGGCGCGTCGGCGGGGGCGGCGGGCGCGGCGGCGGGAGCCACGGCGGGGGCGGTGACGGTGGTGTCGAGGCCGCTGGGGCTCGGGGGCTGCGAGGGGGTCTGGCAACCGGCGAGGGCGGCGAGGGCGGTGACGAGGAACAGGTTGCGGGCCATGGAGGTGGGTGCAGGGTTGATGTCCCCCTTGATACCCATGGCCCACCCGCGGACAAGCGTAGATTCCGACCGCGTGGTGCTTTTCATCTGCACGGGCAACTTCTACCGCAGCCGCCATGCCGAGGCCTTCCTCAACTGGGAGGCCGCCAGGCAGGGCCTCCGGCTGCGGGCCTTCTCGAGGGGACTCCTGACCTCCATGGTGGCCGAGGAGCCGACGCGGCTGGCGCCCGGCACGGCCGCCCGCCTGGCGGCGCTGGGCATCCCGGCCGACCTCACCGCCCCCCAACCCGTCCAGCTGGCCGATGCGGACCTCGAGCGAGCGGACCTCGCGGTCGCTCTGCGCCGGGCCGAGCACCATCCGCTGATCGCCTCGGGGCACCCTGGTTGGGAGGACCGGGTCGAATACTGGGACGTGCGCGACATCGACGAGCTGAGCCCCTCCCTCGCCCTGCCCCGCATCGAGGAGGCCGTGCGCGAGCTGCTGCGCCGTCAGGCCTGACCGGCCCAGCGGGCCACCAAGGCCTGCTGGTCCGCGGGGTCGATTTCCCAGCCGGACGCCGCGCGGAGGCGCTCGGCCAGCCGGTGGAGGGCGATGCCGGCGAAGGTGGCGAGGTTGAGGCTCTGGCAGAACCCGCGCATCGGGAGGGCGAAGCGGTGATCGGCCATCTCGAGCGCCGCGGGCGAGACGCCCGTGTGCTCGTTGCCGATGATGACGGCGAGGGGACGGTCGACCGGAAGGTCGTCGAGCCCGACGGCGCCGGGACCGAGGTCGGACGCGGCGAGTACGTAGCCGCGGGCCCGCAGGCCGGCGAGCGCGCGGCGCACATTGGCCTCGGCGCCGGGCTCGCGGGCGACCTCGGCGCCGTGCAGGCGGTCCTGGGGTGGGAAGTCCTCGCGCCGGTGGCGGATGACATCCACCCAGCGACCGGCGCCCATGGAGGTCTCGCCCTCCTCGAGGACGGGCGAGCGGTTCTCGATGGCGTGCGCCTCCTGGAGCCCGAGCGCGTCGCAGGTCCTCAGGAGGGCGCCGAGGTTGCGCGACTTGTGGACGTCGTCCAGGACCAGGATGATCCGGCGCGTGCGCCCGGCCGCGACCGCGCGGAGGCGGGCGAGACGGGCGGGCGTCGGCCCGTCCATGGCCTCAGGCGGCCGAGGGGGCGCCGTCCCGGCGGAGCGCGTCGAGATGGCCCGCGGCCTCGCGGAAGAGCGCGCGGACCTCGTCGAGGGTCTCGCGGCCGACCTCGGCCTGGGTCGCGGCGAGCTCGCGGAGGGCCTCGGCGCGCTGCGAGAGGTCGGCGGCGATGCCCTCGAGCGAGGCGATGGTGCGGGCGCGGAGCTCGCGGCTGCGCGCGTCGAGGCGGTCGACGAGGCGCTGCGTGTCGGTCGCGAGCGACTTGCTGCGCTCCTTCACCTCGGCGGCGAGGATGCGGGTGTCGGGGACGGTGCGGAGGTCGGAGGCCAGGCCGAGGCGGGCGAGCGTCCAGATGATCCACTTGGTGGGGTCGTACTGCCAGGGCTTCACGCCGTTGCGGTAGTCGTGCTGGAACTCGTGGTGGTAGTTGTGGTAGCCCTCGCCGAAGGTGAGGAGCGCGACGGCGCCGCTGTCGCGCGCGCTGTGGCGGGTCGAGTAGGGGCGGCGGCCGACCATGTGGCAGAGCGAGTTGATGCAGAAGGTGCCCTGCTGGACGACCACCGTGCGGAGGAGGCCGACGATGAGGAACCCGGCCAGGGCGGTCTCGGCCGGGGTGCCCGTCACGTAGTGGCCGTAGGCCCAGCCCAGGAGGGTCGGGATGACGAAGCCGACGACGACGGCGATCTTCTGGACGTGGCGGTGCTGCCACATG
>VFQS010004071.1_pt1 | contig 10806 bp, 14 predicted proteins | sample 3512361 | NCBI WGS metagenome assembly VFQS01 (sample SAMN10412375, study PRJNA504923) | tailings metagenome | isolation source: Relicate 1 Philex TSF3 active mining | place: Philippines | reverse complement strand
CGCTGGCCCTGGGGCTGTTCACCAGCGTGATCGCCTGCGGCAGCATCAGCGCCGGTGTGGTCTTGCAACGCAACGCCCAGCTGTGGAGTCGCCGGCCAGGCCTGCTCCTGGGCGGCAGCACGGTGATCACAGCCCTGGGTCAGCTGGGGCTGTCGCTGCCAGCCCCCCAGCAATGGGGACTGGCGATGGCCTTTCTGATCGGCGGGGGCACTGCCTCACTCCTGGCGGGCACCAACCTGATCATCCAGGTGCATGCTCCCCAGGTGATCCGGGGCCGCATGGCCGGGCTAGGGCAGATCGCGTTCCTGGGGGGCGGAGGCATCAGTGGGCTGATGGCCGCAGCACTCACCACCTGGCTGCCTGGAGGCTTGTGGAGCTGCTTCGCCCTGCTGGGCAGCTTGGGCGCAGCGCTGGGTGTGGTGGAGCTGCTGCGTCAAGGGCGCACGCGCCTGGCCTGACGCAGCCAGCTGCCAATCCGCTTCAGATCAGCTTGATGCCGCGCAGCACGAAAGAGATCGCCGCTGCCGCCACCAGACCGCCGCCGACTAGGGCGAGATAAATCACAGGACCCATCGCTGGATGTGTTTTGAAAGTCACAGCCATTACAGCAGAACCCCACTGCATCCCAGCGCCCCACCTAGGGTTGAACGACTACCACCGGTGAAGCCCACCCGGGCAAGCCGTTGCTCGGATCCAAGGATCACTCGACCGCGGCATGCGCACACTGCTGATCTACCCGGAGTTTCCCAAGACCTTCTGGAGCTACGAGAAGATCCTGGAGCTGGTGAACCGCAAGGTGCTGCTGCCCCCGCTCGGGATGGTGACCGTGGCGGCCTTGCTCCCGCAGCACTGGGAGATGAAGCTGGTCGATCGCAACGTTCGGGAGGTGAGCGAGGCGGAATGGGAGTGGGCAGAGCTGGTGGTGATCTCCGGGATGATCGTGCAGAAGGCCGACATGGCCGTGCAGATCGCCCGAGCCAAACAGCGCGGTCTGCCGGTGGCCGTGGGCGGCCCCTTCGCCAGCTCCACACCGGATGCACCGGAGCTGGAACTGGCCGATTTCAAAGTGCTCGATGAGGGTGAGATCACCCTGCCGATGTTCATCGAGGCGATCGAGCGGGGCGAATCCGGTGGACGTTTCTCCGCCAACGGCGACAAACCGGATGTGACAGGCACGCCGATCCCGCGCTTCGATCTGCTCGAGCTCGATGCCTACGACTCGATGAGCGTGCAGTTCTCGCGGGGCTGCCCATTCCAGTGCGAGTTCTGCGACATCATCGTGCTCTACGGGCGCAAACCGCGCACCAAAACACCAGAGCAGCTCGTCGCTGAACTGCAGCGCCTCTACGAACTGGGCTGGCGCCGCGCCATCTTCCTGGTGGATGACAACTTCATCGGCAACAAGCGCAACGCCAAACTGCTGCTGCCGGCGATCAAGCAGTGGCAGATCGAACGCGGATATCCCTTCAGCTTCACCACGGAAGCCTCGGTGGATCTCGCCTCCGACGAGGAGATGATGCGGATGATGGCCGAAGCCCGCTTCGAGGCGGTGTTTCTCGGCATCGAAACACCGGATGAAGCGAGCCTCTCGGTGGCGGGCAAGCACCAGAACACCCGCAGCTCGCTGGAGGAATCCGTGGATCGGATCACCAGCTACGGCATCCGCGTGATGGCGGGCTTCATCATCGGCTTCGACGGCGAAAAGACCGGCGCTGGTGATCGCATCGTGCGCTTCGTGAGCCGCACGGGGATTCCCGCCGCGATGATGGGCATGCTGCAGGCCCTGCCCAACACCGGCCTCTGGCATCGCCTCGAGAAGGAGGGCCGTCTGATTCAGGAAAAGGCCGATGCCAAGGGCGTGAATCAGACCAACCTGCTCAACTTCGTGCCCACCCGGCCGATCCGCGATATCGCCAACGAATACGTGGATGCCTTCTGCCGGCTCTACGAACCGAACGCCTATATCGATCGGGTCACGCACTACTACACCAAGGTGGGCGCGCCCCGCTGGAAAGCGTTCTACAAACCTGAAAACTCCGACAAGCCGGCGCTGCCCCCCCTCAACGATGTGAAGGCGCTGGCGACGGTGATCTGGCGACAGGGCTTCAAGCGCAACACCCGTTTCCGCTTCTGGCGCTCCCTGGCGCGCATCGCCCGGCGCAATCCCGCCAACTTCGAGCAGTACGTGGTGACCCTGGCTCACAACGAGCACTTCCAGGAGTATCGGGCTGTGGTGACGCAGGAGATTGAGGAGCAGCTGGCCTGCCTGCCCCCCGAGCCCCCTTCCACCTCGACATCACCCGCGAGGGAACTGCAGCCGGCCTGATTCGGCCTGGCCCTCGTCAGTCCTGGATGTAAGTGCTGCCGTCCTCGAGGCAACGCTCCGCTTTCTGCAGTTCCCGGCCCAGGTACAGGGCGTGATCGAGACAACTGATCGGATGGGGCCCCTCGCCCTCGGTGAGCGCCATGCCCAGCTCCTTGGCCGAACGGCCGCGGTAGATCTTCAGCGGTGTGCGCGGCCCGGCGCCGCGGCAGCTGATCACCTCACCGGTGTCGGGGTCGGTGGCCAGGCCACGCTCATCGATGCCGTTGCCGTAGTGCTCCGCAATCAGCTCTCCAGCTTCGGGATCGAGCTTGATCAGGAAATAACCGGCGGGATCGAGGGCAATGAACCGTTGAGAGAGCCGCTCATCGAGGCTGCGGCGTTGCTCGACTGAAAAGCTCGTCATCTGCGGATGCTACGCAGCCGAGCTGAGCAGATCCGCCGCACCGGCCTTGAAGGGCAGCTCGGCATTGATCGCTTCAATCTGTTCGAGCTGCTCGGCATTGGCCTCCGGCAACCAGCGGCGCACGATCGCGTCAAAGCGCGGGTGATACCAGCGGTGCAGCGAGGCATGGGGGCGGGCCAGAAAGCCGCGGCGGCGTTTGTGGCTGCCGCCGGCACCGGGATCGAACTGCTGGATGCCGCGGCCGATCGCCCACGCAATCGGGGCGTAGTAGCAAACCTCGAAATGGAGGTTGTCGATCTCCTCATCGCTGCCCCAGTAGCGGCCCCAGAGCTGGCTGTCGCTATGCACACACAGCGACATGGCCACGGGCTGCTCAGGATCGCCGCGGTGGGCGCTGAACAGCACCAGGTGCTGGCGCAGCTCGGCGGCCGCATGGTCGAAAAAGGCTTCGGTGAGGTACTTGCTGCCCCAGGGCCCCCAACGGGCGCAGTGCTGCTCATAGAAACCATGCATGCGGCTGAGCAGGGCCGGGGTGATCGCCTCCCCCACCACCGGAGTCACCTGCAGGCCAGCGGCTTGCACGGCCTTGCGCTCGCGCTTGATATTGCGGCGCTGATTGGCGTTGAAACTGCCGAGGTAGGCCTCGAAGTCGCTGTAGCCCTGGTTGGTCCACAGGCTCTGCTGGTTCAGCCAGGTGGCGCACCCCGCCGCCTCTGCCAGGGGCTGCCAGGCCGGATCCACATACAGGAAGTTGCAGCTGAAGATCTGGTGCTCGCGGCAGAAGGCATCAATCAGCTCCAGCATCAGCGCCGTGAGCGCCGCGGCATCTTCTCCAGGAGCCGTGAAGAAGCGGTAGCCCAGCACCGGGCTCACCGGACTCATCCCCAGCAGCTTGGGGTAGTAGCGCTGGCCCAGCTGCGCCGCCAGCTGGGCGAACGACTGATCAAACACAAACTCGCCGTAGCTGTGGCCCTTGAGGTAAAGGGGAGCGGCTGCAATCAGACGTTCGCCCTCCCAGACGCCGAGATGGCAGGGCTGCCAGCCCTGCCTGGGCACCACACTTCCACTGCACTCCAGCCCCACCAGCCATGACCAGGAGTAAAAGGGAAGGGATTCCGCCGAAACCAAGGCATGCCATTGCGCCTCGGGGATCTCCGCCAGGGCGCGGTGCCAACGGGCCGTGAGCTCTGCCATCAACGCTGGGCGGCACTGCGCGGTGGTCTGGCCAAGCTAGGCACCGCGCGGCTGGCGGCGACGTTCGCCGGGTTGAGCCTGATCAGCAGCCACGGGGCCATCGCCCAGGCCGGGCTACTGGGGCCGCTGCTGAATCTGATGCGGCCCCAGCTGGAAGCGCGGATCACCAGCGCCTGTCAGCAGTGGGCAAGCGGCGGTGATCGCAGCCTGGAAGAGCGCATGGCACCGCCCTGCCGGGCCCTGGCCGGCCCCACCAGCCGCTGCCTGATCGAGGAAACCGAGCGCAGCGGCCGCAGCTTCGGGGTGATGACGGAACTGCTGGCGGGGCGCTTCGGCGACGACAGCGAGGTGGTGGTGAAACGCTGCGCGGGGCGCCTGCTGGGTCTACCGGCCGACAGCTTCATGGATGTACCGATCCGCGACCTGGCGCGCCGGTTCAAGGCGGCAGCAGCTCCTGCACTCACCCCCTGAGGCAGCGGTAGCGCAGCAGCAGTTCATCAGCCTCGAGGCGGCGTTGCTCCTCCAACAGCCAGCGGGAGGGATCGAGAATCACCTCCTGGGGCAGCCAGCTATGGGACCCGCCCAGCAGCAGCGGGCAGAAGGTGAGCTGCAGCTCATCCACCAACTGCTCCTGCAGCAACGCTCCCGCCAGCTCAGCGCCACCCAGCAGCACCAGACGCTGGAAGCCCTGGGCAGCCAGAGCCGCCAGGGTCTCGGCCCAGGGCAGCAGGGGCATCGCCGCGTGGAAACCGACGGGTGGAACCAGCTGGCCTGGGCCCAGGAGCCAGCGCTGCAGCGGCTGACTGAAAAAGCGCAGCTCGGCATCAAAGCCACCGCTGCGGCTCACCACCACAGCCGCGGGCTGGTCGGGCCGGCCCTCACGGCGGCGCTGCTCCAACAGTGATGGTGCGTGGATCAGGCAGGTGCTGCCATGCAGGCGCAGGGTGCGCCCACCGATCAGGCAGGCATCGGCCCAGGCAAGAGCCTCCTCAAGCACCTGGCGATCGCCGCGGCCACCGATCTGCGCGGCCCCGCCCGAGGGCGGTGCAAGGCGGCCATCCAGGCTGACCGCCAGCACCAGGCGCAGCTCAGGCGCTGGCAAGGGCCTCGAGGGCCTGGGGTTGCATGCCAAGGGCCGGCACCTCGGCGAACACTTCAGCCGCGTTATTGGGGCTTTCCTGCAGGCGCACCTTGTGCAGGCTGGCGCCGAGGCCGGCGATCGGTGCGCTGAGCAGATCGGCGATGTGCAACGCGATGTTCTCGGCCGTGGGCACGGTGGTAGCGAAGTGAGCCACGTCCTTGTTCAGGAAGGTGTGATCGAACGGTTCCACCACCAGCTCGTCGACCAGCCCCTGCAGTGCTGCCAGATCGCAGACCATGCCGGTGCGGGGATCGATGGCGCCGCGCACGGTCACCTCAAGCATGTAGTTGTGGCCATGGCCGTGAGGCCGGGCGCACTTGCCGTAGATCGCATCGTTCTCCTCGGGGCTCAGCTCCGGCCGAGCCAGGCGATGGGCCGCCGCGAAGTGGGTCTTGATGGTGAGGAACGCTTCCATGGAATCGCCGAGCACATCGGCCCAGAGCTTGTCGGTTTCGTAAAGGCGCAGCCCCATCAGGGGCAGGTGGGGCTGAAGGCGGCGCCAGATGGCGAGCGTGAGGGCTTCGGTGGTGGGCAACATGCCGCCGGGCTGCTGCAGATCGAACTCCGGCCAGGCCTCATTGAGGAAGCGGAAGTCGAGCTGGGCCGTCACCTGTTCACGGATGGCATGCTTCACATCCGAGAGGTTGAGCACCATGCCGTCGGCATCGAGCGGGCCGCCCATGGCCACGATCAGCTCGTAGTTATGGCCGTGGCCGGGAGCCAGGCTGCAGGGGCCGAAGCGGGCCTGATTCTCCTCAGCGCTGAGCTCGGGCAGCCAATAGCGGTGGCTGGCACTGAAACAGGCGCGGCGGGTGATCACACAGCCACGGCCCTTGCCATGGGCGGCATGGCCGCGCGGGGAAGCTGCTGCAGGAACGGCGGGCACCGGGCTCGCCGGAGGCGCCGCCACAGGGGGCGGAGTCATAGCTGCATCGAGCAAGGCCCCATCCTAGGAATGTGAACCGCTGCGCTGTCTCAGCACCGATGGCCCACCCGCATGCCGCCCTGCGCCAGCGCCTGGAGGGGCTCAACCTCTATCTGGTGGGGATGATGGGCAGCGGCAAAAGCACCGCTGGCCGGCACCTGGCCGACCTGCTGGGTTACCGCTTCCTCGATGCCGATACCAGCATCGAGCAGGTTGCCGGCCGCAGCATCCCGGACCTGTTTGCCAGCGAAGGCGAATCGGGCTTCCGTGCGCTGGAAGCTGCCGTGCTCAATCAGATCGCCAGCTGGCATTCCCTGGTGGTGGCCACCGGCGGCGGCGTGGTGACCCGCCCGGAGAACTGGGGCCAGCTGCACCAGGGTGTAGTGATCTGGCTGGATGCCCCCGATGCACTGCTGCTGGAGCGGCTGAGCAGCGATCCCACCCCGCGGCCCCTGCTTCAGGCCGATGATCCAGCCGCTCGCCTCGCAACCCTGCTGGCCGAGCGCAGACCGCTCTATGCCCAGGCCGATCTGCACATCTTGCAAGACGGCCGCCCGGCGGATCAGGTGGCCTCCCAGATCCTCGAAGCGCTGCCAGGGGTTCTGAAGGAGCGCACGGCGGCGCCGGAGCACCGCCTGCAGGTGGTGAACGAAGCCGGTGAGGTGGGCCGTTCGATCAATTAGCGGCCGGGCGGCTCCAACCGGATCGCGAACCACTGCACCACGATCCCCGGCTCGAGCTCAAGCTCACAGGCGGTTTCCAGCAGGCGCTGGGCCCGCGCCGCACCATCCGGCAGATCGCGCAGATCAGCCGGCAGCGGCTCCAGGCGCTGCAACTGCTGCATCAGCCAGGCCAGGGTGTCGGCAGCGGTGAGCAGCTGCTGGGGACAGCCCGGCTCGAGCACCACGTAGTGATCCAATTCACGGATCAGCGGGTCAGACATGCAGCTGGGGCGTGGCGCCAGGATCAGCGCAGCCTGCCACGTCTGTTGAGCCATGGGGATCGCACTGCTGCGCGGCTGCTGCCTCGCAGCGCTGGTGCTGCTGCTGCAGGCACCGATGGCGCTGGCGGCGTCCGCCGCTGAGCCCCTGGAGCAGCGGCTCGCGAGCTGGCCGAGCTGGAGCCTGCCGGCACCGCTGGCGCGGCCCGGCCAGCAGGATCTGCTCTACCCGGCGTGGTTTGCCGGCCGATGGCAGGCCACCAACCACGACCCCAGCGGCCGCGAACCCGATCTGCACTACCAGGTGCGATTCAGCCTGGATCCACAGGGCCAGGTGGTGGGGGATCGCGCCTTCAACGCCGCGGCCATCGGTGAAGCCTTGCTGGGGGATCAGCTGCTGCAGGTGCGCAACGATCCGCTCAATCCCAACCGTCAGCTGGCCCTGCTCACCGGTGATCAGCGGCTGGAATCCACGGTGGTGGGGCGACGCAGCACTCAGGCCAGTGGCACCTGCTTCCTGGCTGATGAACTGGCCCTGCAGGTGCTGCATGGCCCCGGTGATCCGAGGGTGAGCCGCGTGGAAACCCTCAGCCGCTACCGGCTGGTGGAGCCGGATCGCATCGAAGCCGAGCAATGGCAGGCCAGCTATGGCTCACCGGCCGAGGGACTCGCGGCTGCGGCCCGGCGCAGCTGGCGGGGCCAGCTGGTGCTGGAACGCCTGGATCAGGGCCGGCCCACCTGAGTGCCGATCGCGTCGCGCCACTGCCAGAGCGGTGCGAGCAGGGGATCATCCGCCAGCCCGGGCACCCCACGGCCAGCCAGGGGGGCTCCGGCGCTGGCGGGGAAGAGCAGCAGCGAGAGCTGAGCCACCACCGCCAGATCCGCCAGGCTGAGCTGATCACCCACCAGATAGGGCTGCTGCTGCACGAGAACCGACAGCTGCTCAAGGTTGGCGCGCAGCTGCTCGAGGCCGCCGTGATCGATCACCTGCCCCAGGCCGCTGAGCACACCGGAGGGCAGCGCGCCGACCAGACTGCGCAGAGGGGCCGGGGTGGCATCGGGAAGCAGACCACCACGCAGCACGGGATCAGCGGCGGCCGCTTGCACCAGGGCGAGCCGAACGCCAGCGGCGAGGGCGGTATCGGCCCAGTCTTCGAGGAGCAGCACCTGGGCGCGTCGTGCCGGATCGACCGGCAACAGCGCCGGCTGGGGTGACTGGCGCTCCAGGTAGTGGGCGATGGCACTGGAATCGGCGATCACCTCCGCGCCATCCACCAGGACCGGCACCTGCCGCTGACCCGACAGGCGATAGAGCTCCAGCTGCCCCACCCCGGGAGTGACCTCAACCACGCTGTAGGCCAGGCCCTTGGCCGCCAGCACCAGGCGCACCTTCTCGCAGAAGGCGGAGTGGCGGAACTGATGGAGCTCCAGCATCGAACCCTTTTGGCGGCAGAGTAGCCAGCACTCAACGACCAGCGCCCGAGCCCCGATGCGGGATTTCTTCCTCAATGTGACGCGCTATCCGCGCTATCTGATCGCCTTCGGTCTGGGCGTGGCCAACTCGGTGCTCGAACCTCTCGCCCAACGGCGCAGCAATCCAGTCACGGCGGTGGCGTTGGTGGGAGCGCTGGTGAGCGGTCTGCTGAGCCTGGGGCTGATCCTGCGTGCCATGGTGAGCACAGATGTGATCGCCTAGGCATGGCGCAGGGCAGGCGGGTGGAACGGGTGGCGGCCTCAATCCGCCGTGAGATCAGCGAGCTGCTGGTGAACGGGATCAAGGACGATCGCGTCAGCCTGGGCATGGTGAGCGTCACCAACGTGGAGGTAGCCGGCGATCTGCAGCACTGCAAGATCTTCGTGAGCGTGTATGGCACCCCGGAGGTGCAGGATCAGGCCCTGGCTGGGCTGCGCTCTGCAGCGGGCTATGTGAAAGGTGAACTGAGCCGCCGCCTCAACATGCGCCGCACCCCGGAAGTGATCTTCCACCTGGATCGGGGCATCGAGAAAGGCACCTCGGTGCTGGGGCTGCTCAATCAACTCGAGCAACGTCGCCAGGAGCGCGGCGAGATCCCGGAAGGCACCGGCCAGATCGACGATGACCTCAGCTGAGCTGCGGCGCCAGCTGGCTCAATTGCTGGTGGTGCGGGGCAGCGGTTACAGCCGCGACAGCCAGCGCCGCTATCCCCGCTGGGAGCTCACCAATGCCGAGCTGAAGCAACTGCTCGAGGCGGGCGTAGGCGGGGTGATCCTGCTGGGGGGCAGCGCCGAAGATCTGCGGCTGCGCTGCGCCCAACTGCAGCTCTGGGCCCAGCAGCCCCTGCTGCTCTGCGCCGATGTGGAGGAGGGCGTGGGCCAGCGCTTTGAAGGGGCCAGCTGGCTGGTGCCGCCCCTGGCCCTGGGGCGGCTGCACGGCCGTGATCCGGCCAAAGCCGTGGCCCTGGCGGAACGCTATGGCCGCTGCTGCGGTCGCCAGGCACGGCTGCTGGGGCTCAACTGGGTGCTGGGGCCCGTGTGCGATGTGAACAACAACCCGGCCAACCCGGTGATCAACGTGCGGGCCTGGGCGGAAACGCCGCAGAGCGCGGGCGCCCTGGCGGCCGCCTTTGTGCGCGGCTGCCAGGGCGAGGGGGTGCTGGCCTGCGCCAAGCACTTCCCCGGTCATGGCGACACCAGCAGCGACTCGCACCTGGAGCTGCCGCTGATCCCCCACAGCCGTGCCCGGTTGGAGGCGGTGGAGCTACCACCCTTCCAGGCCGCCATCGCCGCCGATGTGGCCTCGGTGATGACGGCCCACCTGCAGCTGCCGGCCCTCGACACGACCCATCCCGCCACCCTCTCGCCTGCCGTGCTCAGCAAGCTGCTGCGGCATGACCTGGGCTTTAACGGCCTGGTGGTGACCGATGCGCTGGTGATGGACGCGATCACCCAGACCTATGGCGCGGCGGAAGCGGCCGTGCTGGCGTTCGAAGCCGGTGCCGATCTGATCCTGATGCCCGCCGATGCCGGCGCCGCCCTGGAGGGCCTGGCGGCGGCGGTGGAGAGCGGGCGCATCTGCCTGAGCCGCGTGCAAGCGAGCCTGGAGCGACGCAGGGCTGCCTTGCAGCGCTGCAGGCCGGTGTGTTCAACGAGCCTGGAAACGGTGCTGAACGAGCTCAGCGCACTGGTGTCGGCCGAAGAACGCGCGCTCACCGATGAGCTGCTGCAGCTCAGCCTGGAAGAGCAGGGCGGATCGGTGCCGCCAGCCGCCCCCGGTGTGAACCTGATCCGGCTCGACAGCGCACTGAATGCCCCGCAGTTGCCAGCCATGGCGCCGGCGCTGTTGCGTCCGGCGGCTCAGGGCTATCAGGCCGTGCTGCTCGATGGACGCAGCCCGAGCCCCTGGAGCGGCAATCCGGAAGCGCCTCTGGCCCTTGAACACCTGGGGAGCGGACCCGTTCTGCTGCAGCTGCTGGTGCGTGGCAATCCCTTCCGCGGCAGTGCCGGCGGGGATGAACCGTGGCCGCAGGTGGTGCGGCAGCTGCTGGCGGCCGGACGTCTGGCGGGGCTGGCGGTGTATGGCAGCCCCTACCTGTGGGAGCAGCTGCGCACACTGCTGCCACCGGAGCTGCCGGCGGCCTACAGCCCGGGCCAGATGCCGCAGGCCCAGGCGGTGGTGCTGGAGGCTCTGGGCCTGACGGCGGTCGCCCTGGAGGGAGGCTTCAACCAGGGCGGCTTCACGGACTGAGCAAGCGAGCCGCGGCCTGCCACTAGCCTCAGGCCGCCTGCCCCGCCGCCATGCTCAGCCTCTCGATGATCGTGCGCGACGAAGCGACGCAGATCGAAGACTGCCTGCGCTCGGTGCAGGGCTTCGTGGACGAGATGGTGGTGGTGGACACCG
>VFQS010004070.1_pt1 | contig 10807 bp, 5 predicted proteins | sample 3512361 | NCBI WGS metagenome assembly VFQS01 (sample SAMN10412375, study PRJNA504923) | tailings metagenome | isolation source: Relicate 1 Philex TSF3 active mining | place: Philippines | reverse complement strand
GTGGACAAAAAATGACTCTTTTTTCCCTCCTCGCTGACCCCGCGCAACAAGTCTAGTGAGAAAAGTTAACAAAAATGTGGCATCATGGTTTTGAGAATCCCTGCACATCCATAGCGCATTTTGTGCATTTTTCAGAAATCAAATGACGATCCCCGTTACAAAGCTCAAAAACCTGCAAATCATCGTATAATTTCTTATTTTTACCTCACAAAACCAATTTGGCCCAAAGCGCACTGTACGGTGCTGCGATACCTTGAGGTTTAAAGGCAATTTCCCGCGCTATCCTGGCCGGCATCAAGCTGGCATTTACGCGCTCCATATATCCCGGCAGTTTTTGCTGCCCACCAGGCAATGCCCCCATTTAGCAGGGGGGTTGTTTCAAATCCTGCCTTTTTCCTCATTGGGAATATCGTTAGCCGAACGCACTTTCGTTCTACAGCCGCCGGGCCACACAGAAGATCGACCGCATGCGTTTTAAGGATATCATAGGACAACAAGCCACCAAAAACCGACTCCGCCACATGGTGGACGAGGGGCGTGTTCCTCATGCTACCCTGCTCGTGGCGCCCACCGGCTCCGGCGGGCTGGCGCTTGCACTCGCCCTGGCCTCCTATCTGCTGTGCACCAACCGCCAACACGGCGACGCCTGCGGTGCCTGTACCCACTGCCGCAAATCCTTGAAATACATCCATCCCGACCTTCATTTTTCCTTCCCGGTAACTGGTGCCGGTGCTACAAGCGACCAGTTTTTACAGGAATGGCGCAAAGCGCTCGACAGCAACCCCTACATGGACGCCAATACCTGGCTCCGCGAGATAGGCAGCGACAACAAGCAGGGCAATATTAACAAGGATGAATGCAATGCCATCCTCCACAAAATCAGTTTCAAACCCTTCGAAGCCAATATCCGCATACTCCTGATGTGGTTGCCAGAATACCTGGGCAATGAAGGAAACCGCCTGCTCAAGCTCATCGAAGAACCCCCGGACGATACCTTTTTTATCCTCGTGGCGGAAAATGCCGGGCTTATCCTAAACACCATCCTGTCTCGCTGCCAACTGACCAAAGTGCCTGCCTTAGCCGATTCGGAAATCGTCCAGGCTATTCAACACCGCTTCCCGGAACTAGGCGATAAAGCCCCCGCCATTGCGTACATGGCCAATGGTAATTTCAATGAGGCCCTCTTCCTGGCCGAACAGAAAGAAAATCTGGAAGCCGGTGCACTCGTAGATTGGCTCCGAAAAGTGTATAAGCCCCAGGGAAAAGATCTTGTGAAATGGTCGGAAAAAGCCGCTTCCTGGGGTAGGGATAGCCAAAAACACTTTTTCCAGTACGGACTTTTTTTCTTGCGTGAAATGCTATTGCTCAAACTGGGCACTCCGATGCCCCCGCGTCTCTCCGAGCCGGAGTTGGGCAGCGCAAAAGTACTCGGCAACCTCCTCAGTACGGAACAAATCGAACAACTCGCCCGGTTATGGTCGGACTGCATCCTCTGGATAGAACGCAACGCCAATCCCAAAATCCTGTTCCTCGATGCTTCTGTACAGATGACGCATATCTTTAGAAAAAGAACACAATGAACTATATATCAATCGAATCTTTGTATAAATCGTACACGCCATGGGATGTTTAGGTTGTAGCACATGCAGCAGCAGTAGCAGCGGAGTCGGCGGTTGTAACAGCAATGGCGGTTGTGGCAGCGGTGGTTGTAACCGCCTCAACACATTCGACTGGCTCTCGCACCTCGAAATATCAGATATAGACCCCTACGGTATCGTCGAGGTCTCTTTCAAAAATGGATCTCACAAGTCGTTCTTCCACCTGCCAGACACCGTGCGCATCGCTACAGGGGATATGGCCGTCGTAGAAACGGGCAACGGCTTCGATATCGGTAAAGTTACGCTCTCCGGCGAACTGGTCCGCTATCAAATGAAGAAAAAACGCATCAACGAAGCCTCCGTACTCTATCCGGTCATCCGCCGCGCCAACGAACGGGACATGGAACGACTCCAGGAAGCCCGGGAAATGGAACAGCCTTTTATGGTACGCGCCCGCGCCATTGCACGTACCCTGGGCCTAGATATGAAAATCGGCGATGTGGAAATCCAGGGCGATAAGCGAAAGGCTACCTTTTATTATACCGCCGATGGCCGCGTGGACTTCCGCGAACTCATCCGGCACTTCGCCAAAGAATTTCGGGTCAAAATCGAAATGCGCCAAATCGGAGCCCGCCAGGAATCGGCCCGCATCGGCGGTATCGGCTCCTGCGGACGCGAACTGTGCTGCTCTACCTGGCTCTCCGACTTCAAGTCTGTTTCCACCGCTGCCGCCCGCTACCAAAACCTGGCTATCAACCAGTCTAAATTGTCCGGTCAGTGCGGCCGACTCAAGTGCTGCCTAAACTACGAACTCGACACCTACCTCGATGCCCTCGAAGCATTCCCCCAACATGCCGAGCGCATCGAAACACAAAAGGGACGGGGAATACTCATAAAAACGGATATCTTCAAACGCATCATGTTCTATGTCTATGAACATGAACGGGGCCGCGGTCAAATCTACCCCGTGGACCTCGATAAGGTGCGTGAAATGAAAGAAATGAACCTGCGCGGTGAAAAACCCGCAGACTTTGAGATAAGCACCGCCGTCTCCGCGTACTTCGAGGGAGAAGCTGAAATCGGCTTCGCCATCGTCACCGGGGAAATCGAACTCCCCGATGAAAAACGCCGCCGCAAAAAGAAAAAGAAATCCCGCGGACCCGAAAAAGGACCCGAAAAAACCCAAAATCGCGAACGCCCCAGGGATCGCGAGCAGCGGCCGGAACGGGAACGCAACTCCGGGCACCCCCCCCGACAGCAGCCCCGCGAACCTCAAGCTCCCCGCGACCGGGGGCCGGAACGGGAACGCCAACCCGATAGAAGACCGCCCCGCGACCAGTCCCCAAACCGGGAGCGCAACCAGGATGGCAACATCAGGCAGAACCGACCGGAAAATCGGCCGCCCCGGGAAGCCGGAAACCCCGATATGCCACCCCCCGCCCAGCGCCCTCCTGTCCAGCACAAACCCGAACAGCAGCAGCCCCCCAGATCGGACGGAGGAGGGCCTACGCACTCCGATGGAGCCGAAAATCCAAATAAGCCTCCCTTCCGGGGCAATAAAAACCGAAATAACCGAAACAAAAAACGCCGGTGAACTTTATCCGGACCATTACTTTTAGCTAAGGGGAGCACATTCGGGATTTTCTCACCCAGTCAAAAATGTACCCGTTTTGTCCTGAGAAGAAAATCCTGAATGTGCTCTACATAAACCTATCTCACTATGCAATACGATGTAACCGTCATTGGCTCAGGTCCCGGCGGCTATGTAGCCGCTATACGCTGTGCCCAACTCGGACTTAAAACGGCCTTAATCGAGCGATACAACACCTTGGGCGGAACCTGCCTGAATGTGGGATGTATCCCCTCAAAGGCTCTCCTGGACTCTTCGGAGCATTTCCACAGCGCCCTCGAAAAGTTCAGCCAACATGGTATCGAACTCGAAAACCTGCGGGTCAATATGCCGCAGATGATTGCCCGAAAAGACGAGGTCGTAGCTCAAACGGTGAAAGGCATCGATTTTTTAATGAAAAAAAACAAAATCGAAGTCTTGCATGGCCACGCTTCTTTTCTTGGCCCCCAGCGTATCTCGGTTGCCCATGCCGACGGTAACGCCACGGAAATCGAAACGACTAAAACCATTATTGCCACTGGCTCCAAGCCCATCATCCCCCCTGCTTTCAATTACGACAAGAAGCGGGTGATTACCTCTACAGAGGCCCTCCGCATTTCGGAAGTACCCAAGCGCATGGTTGTCATCGGGGGCGGTGTCATCGGTCTGGAATTGGGATCGGTGTTCGCACGGCTCGGCACCCAGATTGATGTAGTGGAGTTCTTAGACCGCATCATCCCCGGTATGGACGGCGATTGCAGCAAGGAATTGCAACGGGCCCTCCAGAAAACAGGTATGAAATTCCACCTCAAACACCTGGTCACCGCCGTCAATCCACAGGAGGACAGCGTCCGCGTTGAATTCAAGAAAAAAGACAGCGAAGAAGTGCAGTCTATTGACGCCGACTACTGCCTGGTAGCCATCGGCCGCCGACCCTACACCGACAACCTGGGCCTTGACAAAGCAGGCGTCTCGGTGGATGAAAAAGGCCGCATCCTGGTGGATGAATACCTGCAGACGACCACCCCCGGCATCTATGCCGTAGGCGACGTGATACGAGGGGCCATGCTCGCCCATAAAGCTGAAGAAGAAGGGGTTTTTGTAGCCGAGACGATTGCAGGGCAACACCCGCACATCAACTACAACCTCATACCAGGAGTAGTCTATACCTGGCCCGAAGTGGCAGGTGTCGGCCAAACGGAAGAACAACTCAAAGAAGCCGGTATCCCGTACAAGTCCGGAAAGTTCCCGATGAAAGCACTAGGGAGGGCACGCGCCAGCATGGACACAGAAGGAATGGTGAAGGTACTCGCCCACCGGGAAACCGACGAAATCCTGGGCGTCCACATGGTAGGGCCCCGCACAGCCGATATGATCGCCGAAGCCGTCGCTTTGATGGAGTTCCGGGCTGCCGCTGAAGATGCCGCTCGCATGAGCCACGCGCACCCGACTTATACGGAAGCTCTTAAAGAGGCCGCGTTGGCCGCTACGGCCGACCGGGCACTACACATATAGGTTACTTGTTGCGCGGGGTCAAAAAGGCCCCTTTTCGCCCACACTGTGCCTTTTTTCGGTCATATAGCTGGGCTATACTCCCTTAAAAAGTCTTCGTGTAGACAAAAAATGACTCTTTTTCCTACCTCACTGGCCCCGCGCAACAAGTCTAATTAAAAAACACCTCATCTACAAAGGCCCATCCTGGAGTGCCTTTACCCGGATGAAATTCGGGGAGCTTGGACAGGTTTCGCACCACTACTTTATATACGGGGTAGGATTGCTCTTTTTTGAAAGGCAACAGCAATCCTCTCGATTCCTGATCCGCCAAATCCGCAATAGTGATGGCGGCCAGGGTTTTCTTTTCCAGCAGGGTCATTTTGTCTGGATCCATACCTCCCCATACTTCCACTTGCACCGGCGGGACGATATAGCTGCCTACATTGACCCCATAGCTTACCGCTACTGAATGTACGGCGGGCGGAGTCTTCGGGTTGAAATAAAACAGCGCCTCCATGTGCCGATCTTTATATCCTGCCCACTGCCCACTTCGGAACTGGGTGATGTTACCAAGTTCTGCATTGGACAGTACATCTGGTTTAGGGGTGTACTCGGGGTTGGGTTGGGTCAACAAGACCACTTTGTCTGGTTGTTTCCCTTTTTTATAAATCGTCATTTCGGCCGTTTCGCTACCAATCCAGCCAGCTTTGAACGCACGGGCTTTGATAGTAGTGATTCCTTTCAAAACCAAGGGGCGGCGGTACACGCTACTGCTTGTGGAATCCGGGTCGGAACCGTCCAGAGTATAGCGGATTTCAACTCCTGGAATGGCCATTTTCAGTCGCAAGCTATCTCCGGCTGCCATGATGGGCTTGGCATCCTCAAAAACCGGGGGACTGAGCGCGAGGATATCCTTTGGAGAGGGCATAAAGCCGTGGTTCCAGCGGATTTTTGGATATTTTTTCTGTAGTTGTGCCACCTGTGCCGGCGTCCATTGCGTATTCCAAAGAAATACCTCCCTGAGTGCCGGAAAAGTGGCGAGTATCTCCCCTGCTTTTGTCCCTATTTTTGTTCCATTCAGGCTAAGCGACTCCAGACGGGGAAGGGTTTTGAGCGTTTCCAGTCCGGCATCGCTGATTTCTGTGTGGTTCAGGATGAGTTTTTCCAGGTTTGAAAAAGATAACAAGGCTTTCACATCTGCGTCATTCACCGGCATATTTCCCAGGTTGAGGCGCACCAGCTGCTCTTCTACGGCTTGTAAGGCCTTTAGCTTTGACGCATCAAACGCTTTTCGAATAAAAAAATCGGCTTGCAAGGCGGGAGATTCTGCTGCGACAGGACGCACAACACAATAGGCATCGTTCAGTTTTTCCACATCCCCGGCCGATGCCGGCTGGAAAGTATAGTTCTTTTCAGGAGTCTCGCTTCCCGCTATAGATACGTATGTCTTCAGGGGGTGGCCGTCGCCGATTTCGCCTAAAGTAAGTTTCGTATCGGCACCCGCGCGCACCCATGCTTCGAGCAGAGCTACTTCTTGCGGTTCAAGTTGGATTTTGCCTCTGGGCGGCATGTGTTCCTTGTCGGTCAGAGGGAGGTGGACGCGTTGCAGGAACAAGCTCTTTTCCACATCTCCCGGAATCCAAATGGGGCCCGTTTCCCCTCCTTTGAGCGCTGAAGCGACATCCTGCAGTACCAATTGCCCCTTGGCCTTTCCGGGGCGGTGACAGGAAACACATTTTCCCTGCCATACCTGCTGCACGTATGCTTCATAAAATGATGTGGATAAGGATGCCTGAACAGCATTGGTCGCCATTTGTTTTTTTTCTTCGCCGCCTTCTCCCGGCCAGGCTAAGAATGAGGCTCCATGAGTCAGTTGCCCGCCCCAGTGGCCAGTGGCTATAAGCACCAGAAAAGCAGCGGCAAAAAGACCATTCCACCAGTTGGCGCGTTGCGGGCGCACTTTTATCCCCGTCCACAGTACCCAGGTCAGCAAGCTGAGTGCTACCCCGGCCCATAGGTGGTTGCGCAGGAGCTCCTCTTCATACCCCCCTTCTCTCGACAAGAAGAACCCGGATATGGCCGTAACCGGTACGCTCAGTGCCGAAAAGGCCAGCGCCCACCGGAAAACGGGTGAATTATCCGACTCCAGGCGCCCCTTTAGCACCCACAACAAACAAGTGAACAGAAAAACCCCGATAGGCAAGTGCAAAAGCAGGGGGTGCAAGCGTCCGCTCCAGATTAAGAAAGACGGCAACACGACGTGGTCAGAAGCCGCCACCAGGAACAAGAGAAAAACCTGAAGCGCAACCAGGATATTATCCATCCATTTTTCGAAATACTTCATCCGTATATCCTTTATCGTCAGGCGATGATACCTGGTACGATTTTTCCGGCAATATCGGTCAGGCGATAGCGCCTGCCCAGGTGTTTATAGGTTAGTTTTTCGTGATCCAGGCCCATGAGGTGCAGCACAGTGGCATGAAAATCATGTACGTGTACAGGGTTTTCGGTGATGTTGTATCCGAACTCGTCGGTTTCTCCGTAGGTGATGCCCGGCTTCACCCCACCACCGGCCATCCAGATGGAGAAGCAGCGCGGATGGTGGTCCCGCCCATAATTGTCGGCGGAGAATGTTCCCTGGCAATAGTTGGTACGGCCAAATTCTCCGCCCCAAATCACCAGGGTCTCATCGAGCAGGCCGCGCTGTTTGAGATCCTGCACCAGCGCTGCCGAGGCGCGGTCCACGTCTCTGGCCTGGCCCATGAACTCTCCGATCAGGTTGCCGTGGTGATCCCATCCCTGGTGGTAAAGCTGTACGAAACGCACCCCCGACTCCGACAATCGGCGGGCGAGCAGGCAGTTGGCGGCGTAGGTACCCGGGACCATACAATCTGGGCCGTACATGTTCACGATATAGTCGGGTTCTTTGCTCAAATCCATCATTTCCGGTACAGCGGTCTGCATGCGGTACGCCATTTCGTACTGCTGTACGCGCGACTGGATTTCCGGATCGCCGAATTCCCTGTAATTTGACTCGTTGAGTTCGGCGAGATGGTCGAGCATGCTGCGGCGGGTTTTATCATTGACGCCCTGTGGGTTCTCCAGATAGAGGATAGGTTCGTCGCTGTTGCTGAACTGTACGCCCTGGTGTACGCTGTCGAGGAACCCGTTGGTCCAGAGTTTGGAATACACTCCTTGCCCGTTTCCTTTTCCGCGGGAGAGCAGGACGCAATAAGCGGGTAAGTTTTGGTTTTCGCTGCCCAGGCCATAGCTCAGCCAGGCGCCCATACTGGGGCGGTTACCCTGCTGGGCGCCCGTCTGGAAGAACGTCAGCGCGGGGTCGTGGTTGATGGCTTCGGTGTGCATGGACTTGACCACGCAGATATCATCGGCAATTTTGGCGATATTGGGGAAAAGTTCGCTGATCCAGGTCCCGTTTTTACCATATTGCTGAAAGCCAAAGCGGGAGCCCACCAGAGGGAAGCGCTCCTGGTTGGCGGTCATACCAGTAAGGCGTTGACCGCCGCGAATGGATTCCGGCAGATCCTCACCGGCCATTTTGTTCAGCAGAGGCTTATAGTCGAAGCTCTCCAATTGGGAAGGAGCGCCGTTTTGGAATAGATAGATGACCCGTTTAGCTTTGGGGGCAAAGTGCGGCAATCTAGCCATTATAGCCTGTTCCAGGCCTTCTTCGCCCGAGGAAAACAAGTCGCGTGTCAACAGGGAGCCGAGAGCGGCGGCTCCTACACCGATGCTCAACTTTCCCAGAAAATGCCTCCGGGTCAGGTGAAACTGTTGCTCCATGAATGGATTAGCCATGGCAATTATGTTTTTGTAATAGATTCTTCCAAGTTGTAAATCGTCAGGATAGCCAGGGTCAGGGCGGCAGCTTTTGCAGGCTCTACGCCCTTCACATGCGGATATTCCCCCTGGTTGAGGATTTGCCTGGCCCGCGCTTGGTCTTTGGCGAAATCCCGTTCTTGTTCGCGATACAGGTTGAGCAAACGGCTGATTTCCTTTCGGCTGATTTCGCGGCATACGATACTTCGGAACGCGTGACGGATTGCCTTCTCGGGATCGTATTTTTTGGACAGCAGGCGCTCCGAGAACACCCGGGCCGATTCATTGACCATAGGGTCGTTCAGCAGGATCAGTGCCTGGAGAGGGGTGTTGGTACGCGGGCGGCCTACTTCGCACTGGTCGCGCGTGGAGGCGTCGAAGGTCAGCATACCGGGCGGCGGGGCGGTGCGCTTGATAAAGTGATACAGCCCGCGGCGGTACAATGCATCGCCATGGTCTTGCACATAGGTAGCGAGTTGCCCCCGCCCCGAAGTCGTTGCTTCCCAGATACCTTCCGGTTGGTAGGGCTTCACACTCGGCCCTCCTATCTCCGGCACCAATAGTCCGGAAGAAGAGAGCACCAGGTCTTTGACCAGTTCTGCAGAAAGCCGCAGGCGGGGGGCACGGGATAAGTAGATATTTTCCGGATCTTTTTTCAAATGGTCGGAAGTCAGCTCTGCGCTCTGCCGATAGGTTGCCGAGTGGACGATCTGCCCTACCAGACGCTTGATATCCCAGCCGTGTTCCATAAAATCCACTGCCAGCCAATCCAGGAGCTCGGGATGGGAAGGGAGGTCCCCCTGGAATCCAAAGTCTCCGGACGTTTTGACCAGGCCTCGTCCGAAGAAACTCTCCCAGACTCGGTTCACATATACACGGGCAGTCAGCGGGTTTTTGGGGTCAAACAACCAGGCCGCTAGATCGGCTCGGTTGGCAGGTCTTTTTTGGCTATCCTGGATGAAGATGGCGGACGGCATTCCCATGGTCACTTCGCGGTCGGGCTGGTCGTACGCTCCACGACGCAGGATATGCGTAGGCCGAGGTTTGGCGACATCTTTCATCACCATTACCTTTACTGGCGTCGTATCCTTGAGGTTGATAAATCGCAGGTATTCCTCGACCTCTTCCGGTTGGATTTCGATAGCAGGGGGATCGGCCAAAGAAGCCAGACTAATATCGCCCTGGTAGCCTTTTTCGTCCACCTGATTGAAAAAAGCATAGGTTTGGTAGTATGATTCCTGCGACAGGGGATCGTATTTGTGGTCGTGGCACTTAGCGCACTCAAACGTAAGTCCCAGAAAAGCTTTTCCGAAGGTATTGGTTCGGTCGCTCACGTATTCCACGCGGTATTCTTCATCAATAACCCCGCCTTCCTGGGTGATTTTGTGGTTTCGGTTAAAGCCGGTAGCCAGGATTGCCTCCTTGTTTTCGGGGGCCAGCCAATCGCCTGCGAGTTGCCAGGATACAAATTTTTTGTAGGAATAATTTTTATTGAACGCGTGGATTACCCAGTCGCGCCAGGGCCACATCGTGCGCAGGCCATCATCCTGATATCCGTGGCTGTCGGCGTATCGGGCGAGGTCCATCCAGGCGATGGCCATCTTTTCCCCGTAGTGCGGGGAGGCCAGTAGTTCGCGAACTATTTTCCGGTAGCTCCGGGGGCTAGGGTCTTTCAAAAAGCGCTCCTGAAGGGCTATGCCCGGAGGAAGTCCAGTGATATCCAGGGAAATGCGCTTCAAGAGTCGTTCGGGATCGGCAGGGCCGGAGGGTTTTAAGCCCTGGCCTTCCATTTTGGACAAAATGAAATAATCAATTTCATTGAGGGGCCATTTTTTGTTCTCTACTTCAGGGACAGGCCGTTTGACGGGGGGCACAAAGGCCCAGTGCGGCTTGTACACCGCACCCTGGTCTATCCATTTACCGATACGCAGTACCTCGTCCGGGGTGAGTTCCAGTTTAAATGAGGGGGGGGGCATGACCAAATCCGGATCCTCGCTGGTGATGCGTTTCCACACCGCTGATTTCTCTTTGTCGCCTGGCCGGACGGCATGCCATTTCGGGTTGTCTTTTAGCGCTGCATACGCACTGTCGGCGATATCCAGGCGAAGGCCGGCTTCCCGTGCTTTGGCATCCGGGCCATGACAGGCAAAGCATTTATCTGATAAGATCGGCCGGATGTGGATGTTGTAGTCCATCTCTTCATCCGGCACGCCGGACTTCCCGGCAGGCCCTCTCCAAATCCAGGCACCGGCCAGTGCGGCAAACA
>VFQS010004068.1_pt1 | contig 10807 bp, 9 predicted proteins | sample 3512361 | NCBI WGS metagenome assembly VFQS01 (sample SAMN10412375, study PRJNA504923) | tailings metagenome | isolation source: Relicate 1 Philex TSF3 active mining | place: Philippines | reverse complement strand
ATAACATTGATTATTTATATTCATAATTATAATTGAGAATTTATAATTATATTTTCTATATAAAATTAAATGTCATTTGGATGTAATATCGCAAAAGCCGGAACACAAGAAGCCGTATTCTGTCAGGTCCAAAAATTCCCGAGAATAGTCGTTATTCCGAAGGCGTATGGTTATTTAGAAACGCTGGAATTAAATCCTTGCGTCCCCGTCGGTAAGACGAATCAGCCGTGCGGATTCGGATGTTGCGCGGATATTCCTGACGCCTCCAAGAGACCAGCCCCCCAACAAAAATCGGGTCAGCCGTATAACCCGAATCCTCCTTTCCCCTTCGTTCCACCGGCGGAGCAGATTGCTTGTTATAATTTACGGTCCAGTTTGAACACGTGTGATGTAAATAAGAGGAACTTTTATATCAATACGAATAGTTATAATAGTGTTTTGGGTCCATCGACATAATATTTATAAAATAGATTGTTTTCATACAATCTATTCTTCATTTGCAATCATTTCCAAGAAATAAGAGCGAATAGCAGCAAGTGCCGCTTCTTTATCAATCTGGGCCATTGCTTCCCAAAATATCATTTCATCTTTCAACCGACGTGCGGTCGTTTTGTTGTTCAAAGAACGTGTGATTCCTCCGTTTTGGCGATTCATTTTATGTGATGGAATGAGATTATATGGTAAAAAATAATGTTGTTTTTACCATCAATTTTATCAAATTTTAATCCTTATTTTTTGGTATGCGCGCGTTTCCATTTTTCAAGTAATCCAGACACCCACTCTGAATCCCGCTTCATAATTTCCGCCACGTCCGGAGTTCTTTTATGTAATAAGTTGTATCGCGCAACGAGTTCGTGTATAATTGTAATAAGGGCGCTGTGTTCCCCGTGCTGATGACGCAATGAATTAATCGCGCTAATTAAAGCTCGATGACGAGCAATAGACGACATTTTCTTAACTTCGGAATATCCGAAATGAGAGAGGACGTGGTCATTCGCCAATGGAATACGCGTCGGAGAATCCTTCTTTTTACAGGCCCTGTCATGACAGATTGATTTTATTGCTTCTTTGTGCTTTTTGCGCTCATTTGCCACATGTTTTTTCAAGTTTACCTTTTTACCCCCGTCCATATATATTTATATAATATTATAAATTTTTCAAAACATTGAAAAAAATCAACGGCCATTACATTTCGCCATTTGTTGGGCCTTTGATAAGCCTAACCAGAGACGACGTCTCATTCTTCCATAACGCGTGCTATGTTGTGTTCGCGGTATTCCGCAAAAGGAATAACTGCTACCACCACTGGCGAATTTTGGAACAAACTTGTAAGTTTCGCAGAATGACTCAATCTTCTCGTCTGTGTCCAACTCCCCCGCAACCAATTCATCCCAAACTTCGCTTGTAAGAAGCCGGTCTGGTTTTGTAATGTAGAGCTTTGAACAAATTTGTTCAAATGACGGTAATTTGTCGAATTTCCGGCCTTTGACGTAATCAACAACAGCCTTTCGAAAATCTTCGTCCGTCGATTCAAAAACTTTGAAATTGCGAGAACAAACTGCGATTGGTAATCCAAAAGAGATGTGTGGAAGCTTCAAGAAGTCATTCTGATTGATGAACAAGTCATACAATGAGCAAAACAAATCGATTTCAATTGGAAATCCGACAATTTCTTGAAGAATTTCTTTGAATATCTCATTCTGTTCAAGTTGTTCTTCTTCATTCAAGCGAACACCAGTTGGATAAAAGGATCCATCGACGGTTATTAACTTCCAACCGACGAGGTTCCTATATCCAAGCAATCTCATTTTTCCTTTATTTTTTTCTTGGTCCTCTTTATTCACAGCCATAAGTTTCATCGCGACCTGAATAAGTTCAAGATACTTCTTGATTTCAGCTGGTAATTTGACACCCGAAATTTCCAACAGTTTCTTAATCTTCCAAAGATAAGAAATGTGCATGAGAAGTGGGTTCTGTGCGGATGTTTCACAAACACACGCTGACAAAACAGTGAAAATAAGCGCATTCAGAATGTTCATCTTGTCGTGAGGAAACTCGGTTGATGGGCCACACAAAGTCGCGTAAGTCGTTGAGTTCCTTAATCTCCATCTGATTTCTTCCTCAATTTGAGGTTTGTGCTCTTGAAGAAATGAGACCGACAACATACGGAGGGCGAAACAGAAGTAGAAAAGATTAGGGTCTCCCACCTTCTTTCCGCGAAACAACAGCTTAGCAATCGCAGAATTGTTGAATTTTACAATGCTCGCTTTTTGTTCATCAGTCGCTCTTTCCGAAAATATAAGAAATCCAGCATCGCGCATCGGGGCTCTTGTAAGAGGATGTGAAAGATTCAATCCACTCGTTTTCGAATGTTTAACGATTTCAGCAAATCCATCCAATCCAATTGGAGCCATAAAGATTCCGTCATTGACACCAAGCAACATTGGAAATCTTTTTATCTGGGAAATATTCCCTGATGGAAGTAGTGAATCGCCTTGCGCAATTGGAACAATTGGGATTGTAAGTCCTCCTAAAATGGGGTCCTCATAATCACACTCGTCTTCCATTGCGCCAGTATCAATATCGACTTCTTCCGCAACACTTGCGTTCGCAACAGCCAAACCAGAAACGCCATACCCAGAATTGTGTAATCCGGAGTTTATTCCGAAATCAAGCAATCTGTGAGTGAGGTCGCTTTCAGTTTGAATAAGAAAGCGAAGCGGGTTTCCAGCTGTCGCTTTTTTCAAGTGAAAACTGGAAGTCATATTCTTGACGCTTTCAGTCAAATTTGAAATCGAAATAGTTTCTTTTCCGGCCTCTTCAATAAATTTATCAAGAGTTGGATTTCCTTCTGGGGGAGCTCTGTCCAGCTCTTCTTGAAATTTGCGCATAAGTCGCTTAATTTCGGAGCGAAGTTCTACAACAATCCGGTCAGTTGAAGAACAACCGAGCGCAAGATTGTGAATAGACTCTCTAAGTTCAGGTGTAAAATCAGAAAGATTCACCATATCACGAAGCTTGTCAAACAATTTGAAGTAGTTTTCTTCTTCACGTGATTTCAGGGAACCATTCCGTTCATAGATTTCCAAAACAAATGGACAGTCATATTTTGTAAAAGCAGAAACAATCGATTTGTCAATTGCTCCACCAGTATTAATCAAAATGACCCGAATTTGCTTGAATTTGTGTCCAAAAGGAAACCGCGCGTTCATTTCTTTAATGAAACGCTGAGCACTGTCTGAACCAATTTGTCCATCCGACACCATAGTAATCGTGTCATTTTCACCAAAATCTTTTGGTATATGTAGAACTGAACTAATCGGATAAGTTCCTCGAAATCCTTTTTTTGTATCAATCCAGAATTTTATTTCTGAATTTGAGAAAGATTGAGCAATACTGTCCCATCGAATATATAAATCACTTTCATCACTTTCAGAAATAATCTCTTTAAGTTTTTCAAAGTAGTTAGTCTCATTTTGAACTGAACCAGAACTATCCAAAAGAAAACAAGTTCTTTCTTCTCCTGTTTTTAGAAGTTTAACACTCTTACGTGGAATTTTTGAAATTGCACTGATAATTACTTGCTTTTGAGAGATATTAAATGAGTAGATTGCTGAAATAATACTATTCAAGTCTTGTTCAGATAAATTACATAAATTTTCAAGACGGTAAATTCCTTGATCTAATAACAGACTTGAATAAGATTCACAGTTTTTCATTGAAGAATCAACACCAATTGAAAATAATGAATTTGCCAATACTTTCATATCTGGTTTTAGAACAGGAGGTTCAACAATCTGACAGGGAATTCCTTGAATAGCGCTGATGATTTTATTCTCTTGAATATTGTTAAATCCAGCCTTTGAAAGAATTTCACGCGCGTCCTGTTCAGATACGCTACGTAAGTCATCAAGACATGAAACTCCTTCATCGAATAAGTTCTTCGCAATTTCTCGACACCTTTCAATTGAACCAACGCCGATTGAAAATAGAGAATTAACAAAATCTAAACCTGTCAGGTTTGAATTTGGTTTTTGAATTTGTGTTTGTGTTTTAAATAAACTAAACATTTTTTACAAATTTAATCACTAAAAATAAATCCAAAATTTCTTTCAATTTTTATAAATCTATTTATTACCATATTTATCACTATAATAACTTACGAAATTCAGTATAAGTTTGAATATTACAAAATTATCATTGAAATGAACCCTATAATTCAAATCATACGCATCCCATATCTTTTTCTCATCGCTGAATCCCAAAATTCCCAAAAACCACAAATACATTTTAACTGAGCGCTCCCTCTTTTTTTTATCGCGAATATGTATTCCCCAATTCTTTTGATTATCTGTCCCCCCATAAACTTGAATAATAAGTGGTAATTTATATGAATACATCTTCAAATAATCATTCGTCAATATATCTATATCAATTGCCATATTCATTTTCCGTGTGAGCAAATTATACAATTTCTGAATCCCAACGTGATTATAAATAATAGCATGAGCCCCCAATTTTATTTCGACCTCTTTAAAATTTTCCACCATCGCCCCCGTTCTCCAAAGGACGCTCCCTAATAATAAAGCCTCCGGCTCATGGACTGTTAAAAATGATTGAATATCGCGTATTACATCCTTATCTCCCAACTTAGGGCTAATTATGAAGTCCTCCTCTAATACTAAAATCCGCCGATAATTGTTCTGGATAGCGTTCGTCAGGAAAGTGTAATTGCTATCGACTAAATCGGCGATAGTGTCCTGTCGCGCAATCGACTTCGAGCACCGCTTGAATCCGGCGTTCTTTTGAAGAAGAATCCGCTGACCCAGTGGGTATTTCGCGAGTTGGTCTCGGACGCGCGCCTCATACTTAGAGTTGTTCATTATCATAACATAGACGCAATCAATCATCGGAAACATCGGGCGCCCACTTTTTAATACTTCATATGTATAACAATAATCATTCATTTATTGTTATATAATAAAATTATTTTATTTATCCTCTTGGAATAACACGGGAATCCAATTTCTCCATATTCTGCTCAACCTGCGTAACCTCAAATGTATATGAAATCTGCTTCTTCGCCTGAATATAGAAAGCCTCATATGCCCTATAAAATCCATACGGCGGGGACCTCAAATAGTCCGGTATATTCTCAAATGGATACAACACCTGAAATGTGAGTTGCTCCGTCAGTTCTCCACCTACGCGCTGTCCATTTTGAGCAAGGAAACAGAAGCGGTCCTGATCGTTATTCCCATATTTGCGGACCTTCACGAACCCTTTCGCGATTATAGGGGTTGTTGGGTCAAATAACATTCGTGGTTTCAACTTCACATAAATCCCGCTCGTGTCAATATTCTCGATGTCGAAAATATACTTGGAGTTGATAACAATCAAATCCCCTACCGTCAAAAAAGGACGGATATCCAACCTCTTTTCAACACCATCATATATCATATAAAAATAAACGACTGGATAATTATCAAAATTGATATATATATCGTCATTCAATTTAATATAGTTCGATAAAGGGTCGCAAGCGAATATACTATAAAACAATATACGGTCGCCCGGAAAATTTCCCGTCGCGCATATCTTCTGACCACCATATGACGGGTCCTCCGCAATAACAGTTATCTTCGTCAAATGACTACCCGCCGGAAGGGGACAATAGCGGTCCCCCACGACCTCCTCACCCTGCTCAATCGATTTAATATAAACCTTGTCAATTCCGACATTCAGCAACTGATTAAACCGCGTTACCAAGCGGAGCGTCATCTGCGACAACTTCGCCAGCGTCGTCGGATAAAATGTCTTTCCCTCATAGGAAACCGTCTTCAAACCAACGAACTTCTTCGTAACACCGTATAATTTATCGTAGTTCAACTTGGCCAGAGCCCGCCTGGAAGCGAAGCTCGTCCCATCATATGCTCCATCAATCTCTTCCACCACCAAAAAATAATACGGCTCATCCAGCACATCCACATTAATTCCGTAGTTATCCTGAAAAATCGGCCCATATGGATAAGAGGGGAACTGATTAGGAACGAGCTTGTTCTCATCAATGCGAGGACCGTTGAAATCGTAGGGTGGAGAACCTCCGACGTAAATCGTGTCCAGCGGAATCTGCGCATCCAAGCACTTCAACTCGACAATGTTCTCATAAATATTCTCCAACTTCGCGCCCTTCCCACCGACATTCTGATAAACGACGGCCTGCTTATAAATAACAACGCCGTTAGCATTCAAATACGACGGAATTTCCACGACTTCGTCGGGTTGCTCAAAGCGGACTTGAAAATTAGTGGGAAACGGATAAATCTCCAAATCGCGTTGAAGACTATCCACCGTAATATAGTATTTGCGCGTCTGATAATTCATCTTTTCGGGGGGAATGAGCCCGTAATTCAAATAGGCATTGTTGCTCAGTTGATTGCTCAATATGAGCTCCTTCTCCGCATTCCGGCGGTTCTCCTCCGCAATACGCTCGGGCTTCTCATTCACTAAAAAGGTCTCCATAATGGGCTTTTCTCCACTGACGGCGGAATCATAATTTCTTACGGCGCTCGGCGTCATCTGTGATGGGTCGCTCAACCTCTTTCCTATGACATCCTCCACTTTATTCGAAGTATCTTTTGGTCTATCGAGCTTCCCGTCTTGCTTATATTGGGTCCGCAACTTGGAGAAACGGTCTGAGACGTCATTGTTCTCGAACTCACGTGTAGTGTTCTCGCCTCTCAAATTTGCGGTTGCTTTGAAGAGGGATGCGAGTGTATCTCCTCCGGCCTCCTCTAAATTATTGGCGGGACTGAGATTTGAGAAAAAGCTGGGATTATTAGATGGGCCGTCATCACGAATAAAATTCTGGCGCTGATTTCCAATGGGTTTTCCTTCCATAAAACGAGTGGCACCAATATCGGGTTCAATCTCTTTGACGGTCTCTTTCGTCATTAGCAATTGATTCTCATATGTCGTGTCCCGATTCTGATAATTATTCCCACTGTAAATATTCTTCTGGTTCGCAAGAGGAGGGGCGTAATTCTGGGATATATCGGACCCGTTATTGCGAACATTAAGTGTTTGTCCCTCGCGCTCGCGCTCTTTCTTCAAGCGCTCGAAAGCATCCATTGGATTATCTTCCGGCTTAAATATAGCATTTTGCGTTTTATTCAGGGAGCCCTCTTGTATATTTCGGACGACTTGCGGAAGAACTAACTCGACTGTTTTTTTATTGAGTGCTTGACTGACTTGTCTTGGATTTCTACCGAATTTGTCCTTGTTTTTTTCGAATAATTTACCCATAACTTTTTGAATATCTTCTAAATAATACCCTTCTATATTTACTCCATACTGTTGCTTAATATTGTTATATATAACAGAAGCGACTGAATAAACATTTTCTTGATTTAAATAAGACATATTATTATAATATAATATTACAAAGTTTTTTAAACTAAGAAATATTGTTTTGATTTATAAAAAATTTAAATTTTTAAATTATCTCAATTCTGGATTATTCTATCCAAAACGACTATACAACCAGTTTCCCTGACAACCTTTATCGCAAAATGAGCTTGAGCTGTCAGGCGCAGTACTGAATGGTTTACGACATTGAGAACACCACCGCGTTTCTGATCCATCGTATGTTCCGAAAAATTCTGGTTTCCTAAAATGATCGGATACCATCGCATGATGGTCTGGACAAGCTCTAATGAAATTACAACCATGGTGTCTAAAAAGAGATAAATTGCATGAGACAACACCACCATATTCGTCCTGTTTGCAGACAACGCATTTCTTTGAAAACCTCCAAATTTTATGGTTTCGACATTGATGCAGATTCTGTGGAAGCATTGACAAATCATACTTTGGTTCCACAACAGAATCCAGACATTCTGTCATATCTTCCACGACAGCTCTTCCGCTGGTTGCCAGACCATCAATTTGTAGTTGGTGTTCTACAACGGAGAAATCCAGACATTCTTTCACGCCATTCGCAAAACCATCCGCAGGTAGTTCAGTTCCAACTTTGAAATTGCCATCTAAACCGATTCCAGTGTAGATAACTGACGATACAACTTGTGCCTTTTGTGCCTCTTGTGCCTCTTGTGCCTCTTGTGCCTCTTGTGCTTTTGTTTTAATTTGTTGATATTGCTTAGACATTTTGAAACTTAAATCATAAAAAAATGATGTGTTTTTACCATCAATTTTTACAAATACTCTTGAATATATATATAGTATCATTCTCTTATTTTATCTTGAAGGAATTTACCAGTATCCAGCGCCGTCATGTTCATTGCGATCACGACCAAGCTCATATAGTATAATAACTTTCTAATCTTTTTATAGAAATACGATTTGTATAGTATTTCTATAATTTATTTATAAAAATTAAATTTTTAAATTTCAATACAGAAAGTGAGAGCAAGTCTCATTTACTGTAATTTTATGTATAAATACATGCTTCATCCATATGAATTCCGCAAGATTGACCATTTACTTTACACGGATGATCACATAAAGGACAAATCACTACACATTTTTCTTCTTCTGTATTCTGCTGACAAGAACCACCTGCGTTTGATGTTTGGCTAATAGGTTTATGACATACCAAACAACATCTCTTGCCATTGTGGGTATAATTATGAAGATAGCGGAAGTCATTTGAACCAGCATCCTCGTGATGAAGGCCGTCATAATCAACAACAGGAAAAATACATTGACATTTATGATTATCTCTTTCTCCCACTGTTTTTGTGGAAAACGCACTTGTTTGTTGTTGATCTTCTTGTTGTGTTTGTTGTTTTCGTTGAGACATCTTGAAACTTTTAATTCATAAAAAAACAACATTTTTTTTAATCAATTTTTACAAACGCTCTTGAATATAGATATAATAACCTTCTCCTATTCTATCACGAAGGAATTTACCAGCATCCAGCGCAGTCATATTTGTAGCGTATTCAACAAATTCTGGGTCTTTCTCTTCTTGCTTCTCGCTGTGTCCGTGCTCTCCGTGTTCGCTCGCGCCATGCGCTCGCTCCCCGTGTCCGTTTAAAGACGAACAGTGTTCGCTCGCGCCATGCGCTCGCTCCCCGTCGCCCCCAATCCACTCAAACTCATAAATAGAAAAATCATCACCAGTCTCGCTATTATCCAATACAACATAATAGCATATATTATAGCAACGTAGAATATACATTGTTAAAACACACTCAACTGGAATCAAATCAAATCTCCCCCCAAAAATTTGACTCATAAATGGAGCGACAACCCAATTATGACCATAGAATGTAAAACTCGGAAGCATTGTTGGAATTTCAACGAAATCGTCTTCATCATGACTGACTTCTTCCGCTTCTTCTTCCCGCTTAGAAATGTTTTCCTTAATCTTTTTTAAAAGGCTCATTTTTATAAGTTATAAAAATGAAACTGTTTTTAAATCATTTTTTCTTAGAGCAACTCTTCTTCATCCCTAACACATTCATATTTAACACTATTATTTTTAACCTCCTCTTCCGGCTTCATGTTCAGGATTTTAAAATACGGAATTTTAGTTTCCTTTTCAAGCTTCTTTATTACTGAATGAGGGTAGTGTATTTTAATATATCCGTTCAAGTATTTTTCAGAAATATTATATCCACCATTCTGGAATTTTTTAGATTGTGTCATATTAACATTCATGAAATATAAAATATCTGGGATTGATTTTTCTAATACTTTCTCGTCAATTTCAATAACAACACTGTTCGCAATATTATACTTATCGCGCCCACCTCCGACAACAATATATATACTTTCATCAAATACATCCTTATCAACTTTATCAACATATTTTATCGTTTTATTTATAACATTATCACCAATTTTTTTAATGAAATCGAAAGCCGAATATCGCAAAGTATCACCCATTATATAAACATAATGAATCTCATTCTTAGAAATCATACTATATGCATAATATGGTATATAACTTTCGTGAATTCCATTTAATGTAAAATAATCGACCATCCCAAATTTAATCATGCTTAATTTTTCATAAGGATTCTTTGGACAATCCGATAAAAATCCACTGATACGCGGGTTTTCCACTTTGTCAATTTCATATAATTTAAATGCTCCTCCAACAAGATACTGTAATAATTTATAATCGACATCAATCTTATTCTCGAATATAATATTCGTCATATTAACTACATCTTTTCGAATGAGTGATATTTTATCAACGCATGAATAATTCATAAGTATTCCAAATTTTTCATAAAATTGCTGGACAGCATTATATTCCTTAAAATTCTTAATTGATTTCTTTTTGGATTCTTCTAAGTTTTTTGCAGTCAGATGCGCGATTGGTATATCTTTATTGAAAACGCCAGATTTTTTCAATGGATTACATATAAATTGCGATGAATTTCCAAAAAAGAATAATTCAGATAATCCATCTATTTTATTAATAAATCGCAATATATCACTTGGATAAACGTATGATTCATAAAATTCATTTGATACTAAATTATGTAATGGAACAATCTTAATCTTCGAATCTAATGTTCCATTTAATATGAACGGGGTCGGCGTAATAATATATATATTCCCAAGTCCTTTCACTGATGATCGCGTTTTTTCTAAATTAATGAAAAAATCGTAATTACTGCTCCTATCTTTTTTTATTTCCGCTCGTATCATTCGCTGAATTGTTTTATTCATTTCAATTTTATGTAGAATTGCTTTCATTTCTATTTCATCTTTTACTTTTTTAGAATAATGTATATCATTATAATCAATATAAAAATAAACTAAATCTATT
>VFQS010004066.1_pt1 | contig 10809 bp, 7 predicted proteins | sample 3512361 | NCBI WGS metagenome assembly VFQS01 (sample SAMN10412375, study PRJNA504923) | tailings metagenome | isolation source: Relicate 1 Philex TSF3 active mining | place: Philippines | reverse complement strand
AAACTGCCTCGTCCGATATGGTGCCATAGATATTCTTAGCTCTGACACGAAAGTGATAATTCCCTTCGGGAATATTGGTATATTCCTTGGAACTGATGCTACTCCATTCACTCCAATCTGGATCAAAACCTTCTAATTGATATTGAAATTGGGTGCTACCTGGCTTCTCAAAAAAGTCGGCAGAAAATTCAAACATCAAGGCATTTTGTTGATAAGCGAGTTGTGGAGTATAAGATGCCGTTTGCTTTAATTGGAAAGCGGTCAATGCATTCTCAATGGCAGCTTGATTGCCATAGCTACCTTCAAAAATGACCTCGGAAGTATTCGCCGCGACGCGTCTTATCATTGCGGAGAATGCTTGCGTATAGTTTTTTTCTGCTTGAGTATTAATACGATAAAGGTTTTCTCCCATTAACCAAATACTGCCATCAGGATGCGCATAGGCTGATTCGTCGTTTGCACTCAAGCCACGAAATGCTTGGCTATTATTTTCAAAGCTACCGTCTGGTTTACGTTGAAGTAGTTGTACACCATCTGCGGTTTGCAATAGATAGGTGCCTGCTTGCACGACATTGATATCGCTTACACCAAGACTGCCATCACTAAATCGTGCACCAAATCTTGGGTCTGGTTTAAATTGTGTTTGTTCTGCGGTATCTGACCATGCAGCGATGTTTGCGCTATATAACCCTTTGCTGGTGGTAACGAACAAAGTGTCATCGATAAATTTGGCGCGATTTCCATTCAGATGCGGTAAGCCTTGCTCAAGTCCGATTCGCTGCAGTCGAAGTTGGCTCGGATCATCACCTGTGAAATGCAGGCGAATTAAACCTTGCACTTCAGAAGAGAGCCATAAATCGCCACTCGCATCGGCACTTATACGTCGAATGTTGTCTCGGATTTGTGTGACGCGACTGAATAATTTCCATTCCTTGTTTTCGCGTTTGAAAATTTCTAATCCACCCATTTTTCCCATAAACAGATAATCGGGCCAACGTGGCGAAGTACCAATTGCATAGCCATCGGTGCCAGAATCGTTGATGCGTTGCACTTGATTATTCGCTAGTTTGAATAAACCACGACTAGAGGCGATCATCAAGTCTCCAGCAATTTCTTTAAACTGCCAGATCTCACCGGGGCTATTTGGAATAGTGACAAACTGCGCGGCATCTTGTGAATGCTTGTAAAGAAACCGTACTTGTCGGAGTATGCCTTGATAGGTGCCGACATAAAATTCATTTTGATACGCGATACTAGAGATCGAAATTCCATCGATGCCGTTACGCGCGTTATAGACTGTTTGCGGCACACTCAATTCAATATGAGAAATACCTGAGTTGGTGCTCGCCCAAAGATTGTTGGCTTTATCGAGCATCACACTGGCAACTGTATTGTCGATCAAGCCCGCATTGCGATTGATTGCCGCATGTATTTTCCCTTGACGATTGAGCAGTATGAGGCCGCCCTTGATAGTGCTGATGGCAAATAGTTGTTCACCTACCGGTATCATCTTGTAGAGAAAGAGTTGATCGATGCTGATGTAGTCATCGATTTCTGTGTTGAATTTGCTTATCAGCGTTGCTGTTTTATCGTTGCTATAAGCGCGGTAAGTTTTTTGTGTATCGTTCCAGAGTGTGCCGAGATCGAGTGTAAGAAAGTCGCCTGAAGCACGTGCTGCAAGAATTTGATGAGGGGCAAAATAGCTTAGCACTACACGTTTACCGTTAGCTACTTTCGCAAAATCTGGAAGTGCAGTGATTTCACCGGCGGTAATCATACTCAAGCCCAGTTCGCTATCTACATAGAAAAGGTGGTCATTCATCACCATCGCTTGTGATGAGGCAAACTTTCCACTTATGACGCTGATCTGACCTTGGTGGTAACGAAAAATTCTGCTACGTGTTAAAAAGTAAGTTCCATGCGAGGTGGTTTCAATTTGCCACACATCATTAAAGTTGCGCTCGTGAGTAGGAATTTTTTCCAGCAGCGAGATCGCTTCGACTTTGCCTTTTTTATCCACGGCGAGATAGCCAAGATCGCCAATAGAACCATAAAAAATCGTTTGATCTTGGGCAATTGCTAATGCGCGGACAATCGGGCTACCATTGGTTGTAATCTTCTGCCAACGTTGCCCATCGAATTCTATTAAGCCTGAAGAATTTCCAAAGTAAATAATACCGCGCTGATCTTGAACGGAGATCCAATTTTGGCTGTGTGCTTTATACGTTTTGGAATCGTAATTGTGGATGATAGGAGAGCCCAGCATGGTCGCGATAGGGGCGAGCGTATTTGTGGTTTGCTGCACTTGTCCCTTGGCATACATCGCACTACACAAGAGCACGATGCCAAGTAAAAAGTGGATGCTAGCGTTGAACGAATCCCCAAATAACCGCACTGCGCATCCTCCTTCTCATTTGAAAGACATTAACGTAAATGCAAATACACCGATTTAACTTGTAATCCGATTTTGATAGGGCGATTTACAATTCGCTCTAGCACTAATTTAGCATCGAATTTTTGTGCTAAGTGCTTCACGACTGTTTAAATGTCATATAGTGATATGAAACAGTTGCTGTACGCATACATTTGTGATGGATGAGAACAAATTAAATAATTTACTTGTCAATATGCTTTGGTATGAACTCAGCAAGTTGAACACACCTCTGACGTTAGAGGCGTATCTTCAATAGAAATGATTTTTAAATTAAGGCATGCCAGTGAGTGGTGCAATCAAGCATTGCAGTATTGAACTTTGAAGCATGCCAAGGAATCTATGTTTCGATCAGAATTGAATTGAGTTGCTAAACGTCGCGAGAAATCAAGGAGTACATAAGATGGAAAAATTTCGCATTAAATTGGGCTTGTCGATAGTCGTTCTATTTTTCACCAATATGGTGTCAGCACAACAAACTGCCTTGTTGGCTTTAGGATCTCAAGAAGCGAAATCTTTACATGCACCATATGAATTTCGAGTCGCTAATTTCTCCAAAGGTGAAGGTGCATATGGTAGCGGTGACTTGGTACTCATCATTAGCAATGACACTAAAACTGCGATCATCAATTTAAACGGTACGCGAACCGAATTGCGCGCTCTACAACAGAATCCAAACACCGAATGCAAGACAGGCACAAGCCGTCAGCAAGTCTACGCAAAAGAGCAATTGCGTTTGCAGGTCAAATTAACCTTGAGAGCGGGCGAAGAAGCATGTTGGGCGGAAGGTTTAATTTCTATCCGCACTGATAAACACACGCATCGCTATTTGGTGAAGGGCGTTAGTGGTTTGTGATGTGAGTTTGATTCTTTGCGGGGATTAAGATAAAAAATTTCTCGAGATGTCGGTATAGAAATTGCGCTATACCGACATTTTGATGTTACTTCTTTTTAAGTTTTAAATATGCAAAGCGTGCCCTAAAGCGCGTAATGCAGCTTCTTGCACTGCTTCGCCCAAGGTGGGATGTGAGTGGATGGTGCCAGCGACATCTTCTAAGGTCGCACCCATTTCTAAGGACAATCCAAATGCAGCGCTCAATTCAGAAACACCTTTACCAACTGCTTGCCAGCCGAGGATCAAGTGATTGTCTTTGCGAGCGACCACGCGTACAAAACCCTCGCTTGACTCTAAGGTCATGGAGCGACCATTCGCTGCAAAAGGGAACATGGCGCTAATTGCTTCGATGCCAGCTGCTTGTGCTTCTTGTGGTGATTTGCCGACGACGACTAATTCTGGGTCGGTAAAGCATACTGCTGGGATCGAGGTTGGCATGAAGTGACGGCGTTTACCTGCGATAATTTCTGCCACCATTTCGCCTTGTGCCATAGCGCGATGCGCCAACATAGGTTCGCCCGCCACATCGCCAATCGCCCATACATCACGCATCGACGTGCGGCATTGATCGTCGATTTTGATGGCGCGTCCGTTCATGTCTAGCATTAAACTTTCAAAGCCAAAGCCTTCGGTGCGAGGACGACGTCCAACCGCGACTAAGACTTTATCGCAGGCGAGTTCAGATTCTTCACCAGCCGCGTTTTTGATACGCACGGCGCTATGGTCGGCATTCATTCCCTGTACGGTGCAGCCCAAGTGGACTTCGATACTCAATTGTTTGAGTGCCGTTTTGACGACCTTGGTAAGCTCTTCATCGTAGGCAGGCAAGATGCGATCCAGTGACTCCACGACAGCGACCTCTGCACCGAGCTTACGATACGCGATGCCGAGTTCGAGACCGATGTAGCCACCACCAACGACGACTAGTTTCTTAGGAATTTCAGTGGGTGAGAGCGCTTCGGTCGAGCTAATGACTTTGCCATTGCTGGAACCAAAGGGCATGAAAGGTAATTCGACTGGTGTTGAGCCCGATGCGATCAGCAAGTGTTGGCATGTAATGCGTTGAACTTCTTTGCCATCTTGCATCACGGCGACGGTTTTGCCATCAATAATTTGTGCCCAGCCATTAATGACTTGCGCACCATTTTTCTTGAGCAGCGCACCGACGCCGCTAGTTAAGCGTTTGACGATGCCATCTTTCCAGCTGACAGTTTGCTCGATGTTGATGCTGGGATCGCTGACTTGGGTGCCGATAGATGAGCCATGCGCATAATGCTTGGCCTTTTCAAATTCTTCAGCGGCATGGATCATCGCTTTGGATGGAATACAGCCAATATTGAGGCAAGTGCCGCCGAGCTGATCGCCTTCGATAAGAATTGTAGGAATTTTGAGTTGTGCGGCACGAATGGCTGCGATATAACCGCCGGGGCCGCCGCCGATCACGACTAGAGTTGTGGATGTTGTTTGCATGATTTGTTCTTGGATCTGGATTGAATTATTTGAACTTTAAGTTAGTAATGAATGATGTAAGTGTCATTGGCACTCCTTCCCCTTCAAGGGGAAGGTTGGGATGGGGATGGGTTAAAGGCGATAATTTTTGCGAGTGCTTGCAACCCATCCCCACCCTAGCCCTCCCCTTGAAGGGGAGGGAATTGTCGGTCCCATATCATTCAATAAACAAGGTAGCTGGACACTCCAAATAACCACGTATCGTTTGAATAAACTGTGCCGCATCCATACCATCGACCACGCGATGATCAAACGACGACGACAAATTCATCATTTTGCGCGCGACCACTTGACCATTGCGTATCATCGGACGTTCCACCATTTTATTTACACCAATGATCGCCACTTCTGGAGAATTGATCACTGGTGTCGATACGATACCGCCCAAAGCACCCAAGCTAGAAATCGTAATAGTAGAGCCCGACAATTCTTCACGTGTCGCTTTACCATTACGCGCTGCTTCTGCAAGGCGTCCCATTTCATTGGCGTTACTCCAAAGGTCACGTGCTTCGGCATGACGTACCACGGGTACCATCAAACCTGCTGGTGTTTGCGCAGCAATGCCTAAATGAACCGCAGCAAATTGGGTGACGACACCTGCTTCATCGTCGTAACGCGCATTGATTTGTGGATAGTCACGCACTGCCAACACGACGGCACGCATCAACAGAGGTAATAAACTGAGCTTGCCGCGTTCTTTGCCCCACTTTTGATTGAGTTGGGTACGCAAAGCTTCGAGCTCAGTGACATCGACTTCTTCTACATAGGAAAAATGCGGAATACGACGTTTTGCATCTTGCATTTTTTGTGCAATTTTTCGACGTAGTCCAATCACTGGAATTGCCGTTTCTTCGTGCAACTCGCGATAAGTGCTACCGCCCGATCCTGCAGAAACCGGACCACGCGCAAGGTATGCTTCAAGATCTTCATGCGTGATGCGACCTGCAGTTCCTGAACCAGGCACAAATTGCAACTCAATACCTAAATCCCAAGCGCGACGACGTACTGCGGGCGAAGCAATCGGCTTCTCACCATTAGCGCGAGCCGCACTTGGCAAGCTGCTGCTGGATTTGGCTGCGACTGGCGCAGTGCTTGCTGGCGCCGGAACGGGCGCTGACGTAACCGGAGCGGGATTTTCGACGACAGCGGGTGCTGGTTTTGCTGCCGCTGGTGAAGGCGTTGTTGGTGCGGCCGCCACTGGCGCAGTGGCGTTGGCATCCACGTTGCCTGCACCTTCCACTTCGATACGTATCAACTCAGATCCTACCGCCATCACCTGACCAGCAGCCCCACCAAGTGCCAACACCTTGCCATGCACAGGGCTAGGAATTTCAATGGTCGCTTTATCGGTCATGACATCCGCCATCACCTGATCTTCGACGATCATGTCGCCCACTTTCACATTCCACGCAACCAACTCAACTTCTGCAATGCCTTCACCAATATCTGGCATTTTAATGACATGAATACCCATCTTATTTCTCCATCGCACGTTTAAATGCCGCGGCAACGCGGGCTGGACCAGGGAAGTAATCCCATTCTTGCGCATGCGGGTAGGGAGTATCCCAGCCTGTCACGCGTTCGATGGGTGCTTCCAGATGGTAGAAACAATGCTCTTGAACTAGTGCAGTGAGTTCGGCGCCGAAGCCGCTAGTGCGGGTTGCTTCATGCACGATCACGCAACGTCCGGTCTTCTTCACAGATTTCAAAATAGTGGGTAAGTCGAGTGGCCATAAGCTGCGCAGGTCGATGATTTCAGCATCGATGCCACTTTCTTCGGTCGCCGCTTCAGACACCCACACCATGGTGCCATACGTGAGTACGGTGAGGTCTTTCCCTTCACGGAAGACCGCAGCCGATTCGAGCGGCACGGTGTAATAACCTTCAGGTACATCGCCCATAGGATGTTTAGACCATGGCACTACTGGTTGATCATGATGACCATTAAAAGGGCCGTTATAAATACGCTTAGGCTCTAAGAAAATGACAGGGTCATTGTTCTCGATGGAAGCGATCAATAAGCCTTTGGCATCGTAAGGGTTGGACGGCATCACTGTGCGCAAACCGCAGACATGGGTAAATACGGCTTCTGGGCTTTGGCTATGTGTTTGACCACCATAGATACCACCGCCACACGGAGTACGAATCGTTAACGGTGCGGTGAAATCACCGGCTGAGCGGAAACGCAGGCGCGCTGCTTCAGAGACGATTTGATCATACGCAGGGTAGATATAGTCGGCAAATTGAATCTCGATACAAGGACGCAAGCCATATGCGCCCATACCAATTGCTGCACCCACGATACCACTTTCGGAAATCGGCGCATCAAACACACGCGATTTGCCGTACTTCTTCTGTAAACCTTCGGTACAACGAAATACACCACCGAAGTAGCCGACGTCTTGTCCAAAAACGACGACATTGTCATCACGCTCCAACATCACATCCATCGCTGATCGCAGCGCTTGGATCATGGTCATCGGCGTGGTCTTGCCTTTTAGATCTTCACTCATTGCATGGTTCCTTTAGCTACCTGATTAGATGCCCAATTGTTGACGTTGTTGACGCAGATGCTCTGGCATATGCTCATAGATGTCCTCAAACATCTCCGCCGGACTAAACACATGGTTGTCTGCCAGACTGCCGAGTGTTTCGGCTTCTTTCTGGGCAGCGATCACCATCGCTTCTAGTTCTTTTTGGGTATCTTCATGCTCTTGTTCGGACCATGCTCCTTGATTGATTAAATACTGTTTAAGACGCGTAATCGGATCGCCGAGCGGGAAATGGCTGGCATCGTCAAGTGGACGATATTTAGATGGATCGTCTGATGTGGAATGAGGGCCTGCACGATAAGTAACCCATTCAATCAAGGTAGGGCCAAGATTATTACGTGCACGATCGGCTGCCCATTTCGACGCTGCATACACTGCGAGGAAATCATTGCCGTCGACGCGAAGGGCTGCAATGCCACAGCCTACACCACGTGCAGCAAAGGTCGTGTTCTCACCACCCGCAATTGCTTGGAAAGTGGAAATCGCCCACTGATTATTCACCACATTCAAGATCACCGGCGCGTGATACACGTGCGCGAAAGTCAGTGCCGTATCGAAGTCCGCTTCCGCAGTCGCGCCATCGCCTATCCATGCAGAGGCGATCTTAGTATCGCCCTTGATCGCAGATGCCATCGCCCAACCAACAGCTTGAATGTATTGCGTTGCGAGATTTCCAGAAATCGAAAAGAAGCCTGCTTCTTTAATCGAATACATCACTGGCAATTGACGCCCCTTGAGTGGATCACCCTCGTTAGACAGCAATTGGCAAATTAAGCCTTTGAGGGGTACGTCACGCACCATCAGAATACTTTGCTGACGGTAGGTCGGAAAACACATGTCGTCGCGATTTAAAGCCATTGCTTGCGCTGCACCAATCGCTTCTTCACCGAGGCTTTGCATGTAGAAGGACATTTTCTTTTGGCGTTGTGCGATCAACATGCGCGAATCAAAAATGCGCGTCTTCATCATTGCCCGCATCCCAGCGCGCAAAGTCTCAATACTGATACCAGGAACCCAAGGGCCGACGGCATTACCTTGCTCATCGAGCACGCGAATCAGCGAGTAAGCGATGTCACGCGTATCGACTGGCGTCACATCGATATCTGGACGACGCACTTCGCCAGCAGCGGATAAACGCAAATAGGAAAAGTCGGTTTTTTGACCAGGACGGCCGGTGGGTTCCGGTACGTGTAAACGTAACGGTTCTGTGTGTGGCATGGTTTGTCTCCTTGCTCAATTGTGTCGAGCAAAAGTGGTGATATTTCACTACACCTGTGTTGTGGTGCAGCATTTTTCTTTGTTTGTGGCGTTGGATTCTTGTGGAATAAAACACCGCGAAAGCCTTCAATCTTTCTGGCGCAAAGTATCCACAAATCGTCTGTGATTGGCAAGTAAAGTTAGTTTGTTTCTTGACCTAATTTAAGAAATTTATTGCTTGATTTTTGGTGCAAGTGTGGTGTTTGGTATTTGCCGTTTGTCTTTGCTCTGCTTGAATATCGAGATAACTTGAGAGTTTTTGGTTCATTCGGTGCTTCCGTCAAAAACTAAATTCTAAGCGCACAATATCTTTCATCCGAATTACTTTGGAATATTCGAGTAGACTGATCGCTTCTTATTTTTATTTGTAAGATAAATATGTCGAGAACTTGGGAATTAGAGGATGTGTCTGGTCGAGCAATTGAGGCTCCCTATACTTTTTACTTGCCATCCGCACAGTTGATTGCGCAATTGCAAGTTGGGGATTTGGTGAAATTGATCTTTCAATGCGAGATTCAAAGCGAGTTTGAAAGCGAGGATGCTTATTCTGCTGAGCGTATGTGGGTGGAAATCACTTCTCGCGTAGGCGATGAGTTTGTTGGAAGGCTAGATAACTCACCACGATTTATCCCTGATTTGCAAGTCAATGACGAGATTCGTTTTTCTGCTTGCCATATCATTCAATCACAAAGAGATGATCCCGTTCCTAGCTTGGCTGATCAGTACACCGAGCGATGTTTTGTAACTAGTGCGGTGTGGAAGGACAGGCGTCCGGTGCGCGTCTTGTATCGTGAAACGTTGGATGAGGAAGATATTGCACGTCGATATACTGGCTGGACTTTGGCTGCGGGTGATGAAACTGACGAATATTGCGATAATCCTGACAATTGGCATTTCGTGTCTCTTGGTGCAGTATTGAATTTGGACGATCAGTTTAGAGCACTGATTGATCTGCCATTCACGCATGAAATTGAATATGTTTGGAACACGCAAACCGAGACCTTCGACGAGCAAAGCACTTAATCAACGCACTTAATCAACGATACCGATATCTCCAATTCACTCATTTGCTAAGGTGTTTGAAAATGCATCCGGAAAAAGTTTGTCGTGAGCGCCTGCGGGTATTGACTGACTTACCCAATATCGGGAAGGCAGGGGCTGCAGACCTGGTGTTGCTTGGCATTACTCATCCAGACCAGTTAGTCGGCCGTGATCCGTTGCAGATGTATCATGACTTGTGTCGGTTGACTCAACAAAGACATGATCCTTGTGTGATCGATGTATTTATTTCGATTACACGGTTTATGGATGGTGAGCCAGCGCGCGCATGGTGGTGTTTTACAGAGGAGCGCAAACGTCTGGTCGCAAGTGCTTAATTTGAATTCCTAGTCGTTGATATTAGCGTGAGAGTGCAAATTGCGATGTCAATAAGCTTCATTGCCACTGTGATTGTGGGCTGGCAGTCGAGGGCTGGTAGTTGTCTCGATCGAATTTTCTTTCCACACGTCTAATCAAAAAAACATTTTGGTCTTGTTTAATAATACCTTTGGGATTGTTAAATGCGCCTATCAAAATAAATTCGGCTTAGTTTTCGCTTGGTTTCAAACTTCCGCCTGAATTTCGGGTCTAAAACCGATAATTTCGTGTTTTATGCCATTTTTTATATCGCAAAAAGCGACTTTTAGCATCGTTGCTGACTTTAAGTTCATTTATTTTGCATGATTTTGTGCGATGCAAAAGAATTTAATTCGATTATTTATTGTTTAGCTGAATTAAATTCCGATATTTTAATTATGTATCAAATTTAATTATTTCGTTACATTTTTCATAGCACGGGAAGACAACTCGATTTCTCGTTCTGGTTTACAATCTCACCTTTATTTCAGAAATTGATCGTCGTGCCCAATCTAGTTGAAATTCGTGATTTGCAGTTTGGCTATGGCAACCGGAATATTTTGTCCGGTTTGAACATGGATTTCCCGCGCGGCAAAGTGATTGCCGTCATGGGAGGTTCTGGTTCAGGTAAGACCACTATCCTGCGTTTGATTGGCGGACAGATCGCGCCTCAGCGTGGTCATGTGTCCGTCAATGGTGAAATTGTTCATCATCTCAAAACAGATGGACTATATGCCCTGCGTCGTAAGATGGGCATGCTGTTTCAGCAT
>VFQS010004065.1_pt1 | contig 10817 bp, 2 predicted proteins | sample 3512361 | NCBI WGS metagenome assembly VFQS01 (sample SAMN10412375, study PRJNA504923) | tailings metagenome | isolation source: Relicate 1 Philex TSF3 active mining | place: Philippines | reverse complement strand
AAGCTGTGTGGCAGTAAGGCTGCCAAGGTTCAAAAATGCTGCAGGGGGTGCTGCGCGGAGATTTGTGTCCCCATACCCCAGCTGTCCATCTGTATTTCGTCCCCAGCACTTGATCTGGCCTGTTGACGTTAAGACACATGTGTGTTCAAGTCCACATGTAAGGTAGGTGACTTTCACCCCTGTACCCAAGTTTACAAATGAAGCTGGAGGGCTTGCCCGTTGTACTAAATCTCCGTACCCCAGCTGCCCATACGAGTTACCCCCCCAGCACTTGACATCTTGCGATGAGGTCAGAGCACAGACGTGCAAACCCCCCATGCAGACTTGTGTAGCAGACACCCCTGCTCCCAGATCAACAAACGCTACTGGGGGGCTTGTCCTTTGCACTGTATCTCCATATCCAAGCATCCCTGAATTCCCGCATCCCCAGCACTTTATCTTACCACTAGTGGTAACAGCACAGGTGGCCGCCAGATTGGCTGCTATCTGCTTCACCAGCACACCCGTTCCCATGTTGACAAATTCAGCAGGAGGGCTATTCCTATATGTACCATCATCATATCCAAGCTGCCCGCAGTCATTTTGCCCCCAGCACTTTACACCCCCTGCTGTGGAAACCATGCAGTTGTGATTTGGTCCATTCCCTATGGACATGCTGCTTGGTACAACCTGGGCAATGCCTTTGAAAGGCCTGCATGAAAACGATCCAGCCAGACACGCAGAACACGCTGTACTCCCAGGGCTGCTGTACATCCCGTTCACGCACCTCTCGCATGTGGCATCGCTTGCAGCACCCACAGCTTGGGAGTACGTGTCTGCTCCGCATGGCATGCACGTAGTCCCATTGACAGCGCCCAGGGTGGCAGAGTACGTCCCAGCAACACACTTGGTGCAATCCAGGACGTTGGTAGCACCCATCAACCCGGAGTAGGTCCCTGCAGGGCACTGTGTACATGTTGCAGCTCCCAGAGCACTGTACGTGCCTGCGATGCACGTCTGGCACGTTGAAATGTTGGTTGCCCTGGTGGCAGATGACGATGTGCCTGCTGGGCACTGTGTACACGTTGCATTCCCCTCAAAGCTGTACGTGCCTGTGCCACACACAACACACGCAGCAATGCTAGTAGCTGCAACTGTGGCTGACGCTGTGCCGGCGGGGCAAAGCGTGCACCCTGTGCTCCCAGCCAAGCTGTACGACCCAGCAGGGCATTGCAAGCACGTTGCGCTGCTGGTGGCCCCCGTCACATTCGAGTACCTGCCAGCGGGGCACTGCGTGCATGTTGCGCTTTGGACTGTGCTGTAGGTTCCTACTGGGCACACTGCGCATGTTGAGGCACTTGTCGCACTAGTCGACGCTGACGCAGTACCTGCGGGACACTGCGTGCACGATGTGTTCCCCGCAAAGCTGTACGTGCCTGTTCCGCACGTGGTACACGTTGCACTGCCCGCAGACGAACTGATGGTGCCAGCAGCGCAGGTGACACATGTTGCAGGGCTCACTGCACCGGTGGTTGCAGACGCGGTGCCAGCTGGACACAACGTGCAGGATGTGTTGCCCTCAAAGCTGTACCTGCCGGTCCCGCACGTCTGGCACGTGGACATGCTGGTAGCCCCCACCGTCGACGAAAAGGTGCCAGCCGGGCATGGAGTGCATGAAGTGCTGTTTGCCAGGCTGTACGTGCCAGCAAGACACGTCATGCACGTTGCGCTGCTGGTTGCTCCCACGGCAGTGGAATACTTGCCTGCGGGGCACACTGTGCACGCGCTGCTTCCAGCAGCGGTTGTGTAGGAGCCAGCTGGGCACGTCGCGCACGTGGATGGGTTGGTGGCTCGAACTGTTGGAGAGGCGGTGCCACCCGGACACAGCGTGCACGACGTGTTGCCCTCGAAGCTGTAGCTGCCAGCAGAGCAGTTCACACACGTGGAGCTGCTGTTGGCAGCAACCTTGGCGGAGCTGGTGCCTGCGGGGCACAGCGTGCACTGGGCACTGCCCTGCAAGCTGTAGGACCCCGCAGGGCACGAGGTGCATGTTGCTATGCTGGTGGCGCCTGTTGCTGCAGAAAAGAAGCCAGCTGCGCATGGGGTACATGAGCCATTGGCCCCTGCGAGGCTGTAAGTGCCAGTGCCACAGGTTTGGCAGACGGAGGGGTCTGTGGCGCCCAGGACGGTGGAATAGGTTCCTGCGCTGCACTTGATGCACGAGGACATGTTTTCTGCTGGGTTGTACGTGCCAATCAGGCACTGGGTGCACGAAGCACTGCCTGGCAGGCTGAAGGTACCTGCGGGGCAGATGGAGCACACAGAGCTGTTGATGGCACCAACTTCTTCAGAGAAGCTTCCCCCTGGGCAGAGTGCGCACGTGGGCTGCTGCTCCAGTGGATTGTATGATCCAGAAGGGCATGGCGAACAGGATGAGCTGCCTGGCCTGCTGTACTCGCCTATGGTGCAGGGAATGCACGCGTCGCTGGCGTTAGCACCAACTTCGGTAGCGTAGAAACCCCCAGGGCACAAGGTGCAGGATGGGGTCAGGTCTGTTGCACTGTAGGATCCAGCTGCGCATGGGTAGCAGGTGGTGCTCCCTGGGGGGCTGTAGTTGCCAGCAAAGCACGGGAGGCAGACGTCACTGGAGTTGGCCCCAATCTCTGTGGAGTAGGTGCCCCCAGGGCAAGGCGTGCATGATGTACTTCCATTCAAGCTGTATTTCCCCATCCCACATGACTGACATGTTGAACTGCTGGTAGCACCAACTGTATCAGAGAATGTCCCAGCAGGGCATTGTGTGCATATTGAACTCTGCATGTACATTCCAGCTGGGCATGGATTAGCAGGGTCGTCCAAGTAAAACCACAGACGAGTGATAGCCAATCTACCATTGGAAACTGTTATGGTAGAACTGACTACCAATGCAAAAGTGTCATAATTTGCATAAGACACTGCCCATTTTGTACAGTAATTATTGGAATAACTACCTGAACAATCTCCATCATAAACAGCTGTCCATGAACCAGATCCCAACTTTCCATAGATTCTGAAATTTTTTGGGTCCCATACTGCTTGAAAATTCCTTTGAATTTTGACTCCCCTGAAAGTTGCTGCCCCTTGTGGTACCTTTAAGGCCACCCATTCACCCTTGTAGCCATCATTTGTCAGGGTTATGGTTCCTGAATAATTTGGGTTATACAACCATGAATCCCACACTGCTCCATCTTGAATGTATGTGCAAGAAGAACAGTCATAGAAAACTCTGGCACCTCTTGTATCACATTTATTAGCCCCTCCAGCTGTGTTGGCAGAGCTATATGTGATAGTATATGTGCCAATACCATATGAAGCCTTTGCTGAAGTCACTGTAAGATTTTCAGGCCCCCCAGAACATGTAAATTGCCCTGTCTTCTGATCATACGGAATTTCAGCAGAAGGGTACCACAGAGCAGTTGCCCCCTCAACAACATTCAAATGGGGTTGCTGAATTTCTGTGCAATTTTTCTCATCCAAGCACCAAGTGGTTGAATAATTCATTGGCAAATCTGAAAATATCCTTCCCATCACAGACTGTAGCCCTGCAGCATGTGGGGCAGCAATGCTGGTCCCCACACAAGTGTGTACCTGAAGCTCTGCTCCCAAACAAGGGACACTGTTGTCAATGTCTCCTCCCGGCATATTCAAGTTAGCTCCCCTTGACGAGTAGCTTGCAATCTGCCCATGAATATTCAGTGCTCCAACACTCACAACCCCCCTGCAGTTTGCAGGAAAGTGATCCAATGCATTTCTATTGGGATCATTGCCAGCAGCTGCAAACAGCGACACGTTATTTGCCAACGCCAAGTCCACAGCTGTCTGCATGAAGCTTGGACACCTTCCCAGTCCCACAAAGGCCATGACAATCACATCAGCTGGCTGCAAGGTGCTTGTCACTCCGTTGATTGTCCCTCCTGCAGCCCACACGATGGCGTCAGCCACATCTGACGCATACCCCATGCTGCACCTGCCCAGCACGCGCACAGGCATCACACTGGCTCCAGGAGCGACGCCGTAGAACCCGGAGTAGTTGGCAGCTAAGATGCTAGCAACCTTGGTGCCATGCCAACCCGTTTCTTTGGAGCAAGTTGAGGTTCCATTTTGATTATCATCTTCTGTGTCATAGTAATCAGCATCTCTCCCGTCGCCATCATTCGACAGGTCAGGATCAGACACAAAGTCGTACCCTTGCACCACTGACGAAAACGCAGGCAAAGCAGTCTCAGCTATCCCAGAGTCCAAGACTGCCACAACCTTGCCCTCGCCAAATGTGTTGTACCTCTCCCAAACGTCATAGATCTTGATCATGTCAAGGTTCCACTGGGTACCAAGTGATACATCAGAAAGATTGTTGCTCGCAGCAGCATCTACCCTCTGCTGGTCTGCAAGTACAACATCGCCAATGTTGGCAGCGGCAGTGACCTGCCCGTCTGTCGTTTGTGCAGCAGAAAAGGGAATGTCCTCCTCCACCGAAACCACATTCTCACTGGGAATATTGGTCTTCACCCACTGCTCAGCTGAAACAATGGGGCTGCTCTGCGTCCCATGCCCAATCAGCGCAAAGACCTCCCCACACCCCTCCACGTTCAGCACCAGCCTTCGACCATAGCACTTGGCCACTGACGCGCAGAGGGCCTTGTCCTCCGCAAACAACTCATCACCAACCTCGCACGCGTTGTACTGGTTCAGCGTCACGACAATCCGTCTCAAGTTTTCCTCGCTTGCATGAACTGAATCAAGCTGACCAAATATCACAATCATCAGGCAACAAGGCAGGAGCAAGCATGCTCCTTCTTTCTTGCGCCTGGACTTTCGGCTGTAGAAGATGGCGCGCATGACGTCCATCAATCTTTCTCAGACACCAATTCAGCATGCAAGTCCATGTAAATACATGGGACACGCTCATCGCAAGACCATGTAAATATTCTGCCTTTAATGAATCACTCAATAAAACTCTTCACTGCTCATTCGTAGTAGGGCTCCACGCTGTCCACCTTGTCGCTACCCCCCAGCTTGGCGCCCGCCCACTGTCTCAGGTAGAAGAGGGAGAGTTCATCCGTCATCGTCTCCGGGTCTGTCCCCTTCAAGACCTCGCTGGCGCAGCCGTCCACGCCCACCACCAGTCTTTTCCCCTGGCACTCCTTGACGGACGAGCAGGTGTGGTTGTTGAACACAGCAGCTAGGGCCTCATCACAGGCAACAACGTCTCTGCCCAGCGTGATGACAATGCTGTGAAATGCGCTCGCCGCGCCCAAGAAGAGTGCAAGTAACAAACAAAACCTCATATTGTTTTCTTTTTAATTGATGCCTGTGATAAAAACCAGCGCTTCCTATTTACAAGATCAACACAAAAAAAATCCTATGATAAAAACCAGCGCTTCCTATTTACAAGACCGACACAAAAAAAATCCTATGATAAAAACCAGCGCTTCCTATTTGCCAGATCGACACAAAAAATAAAACTAAACCTTCCCCGTCACCGTCCCCTTGGGACACAGCGTACACCTCTCCGCGCCCGCCCTGGACGAAAACGACCCCTCCTCGCAGGCATAGCATCGCGTAGCCCCACTCCTCGACGAATTCGCAAACGTCCCCGGCGGGCAGTCCATGCAACCCGACATCCCCTGCTCAACCCCAAACGTCCCCGCGGGACACGCCAGGCACGCGAACCCACTGATGGCCCTCGTCACATTCGAAAACGTGCCCTCCCTGCACGCCACGCACGTCGTGCTCCCCTCCATGTCTGCAAACGTCCCCATGCTGCAATCCGCGCACGCACTGCTCGCATTCATTGCGTTGAAAGTCCCCATGGCACACATCTGGCACACCGCCTCTCCCTGCCCCGAAAACGTGCCCTGAAAACACATGCCACACACTGTACTCCCCGCCTTTTCCGAATACCAACCCGCAGGACACTTGGGGCACACCGCCGTCCTCGACACGTTCGAAAAGCTCCCCGGTGCACACTGCGTGCACACCACGCTCCCTGGATTACTATAGTACCCCTTCACGCACGCCCTGCAAGACCCCGCCCCCGACGCCCCTGAACTGATAAGATAAGTTCCCCCCGCGCAATCGGTACACACCGTGCTCCCCGCAGTCGCACTGTACTTGCCAGGCGGGCACTTGAGACACGACGCCGAGCTGTTGCCCCCCACCCTGTTGGAATACGTGCCAGCGCTGCACAACTTGCACGCAGTCGCCCCCGAAAACTGGTTGTACTTGCCAGCCTCGCACGGCACGCAGACCAATTCGTCCCCATTTTCCTTGCTTGTCGAGTACCTCCCCGCCAGGCACGGCCCGCACTCAAAGCTGTCCGGAGGGCTGAACAGCCCCGTTGGGCACCTTTGACACCCCAGGTTCACATTGCCCAAGGGCAAGTACGTGTCTTCCCTGCACATGGTGCCCAAAAAAACATCTGCTGAGTCCATCGGTGTAGGCCTGCGCACACTGTCCCCCATGAACAGGTTGCCGTGGTTGTTCAACCCCCAGCACCTCACAAATTCCGTGTTGAACAAGGCACACGTGCTGGCCTGGCTCAGCGAAATCATGGTGGCATGCACGGATGAATCCCCAAACACCATGGGCGGCTGGTTCTTGACCCCTCCGTAGGTGTCCATCACAGCGTCTCCATATCCCAGCTGCCCGTAGTAGTTGTTGCCCCAGCACTTGACCTCCATGCTGCTGAGCAGCACGCACTGTGAGAGCATGTTGCTGGAGATCTGTACAACGTACAAGTCCTCCCCGTCGCCGCCATCTTTGCCCAGGTCAATGTAGGGCAAGTTGTCCCCCATCTGGTCGATGCCAATGCCCACAGTGCACTCGTCCATGCAGCCATAGCAGGCACCCACTGGGCAGTAAAGCGTCCCGTTCTCGACATACGAGTCCCAGAACCGCTTCTGAAAGAAGCCCCAGCACTTGAGCTTGCCCTCGTGCGTCACGGCGCACGTGTGATAGGGCCCTGCCACAATCTCTTTCACATACACGTTGGTGCTCAAGTTGACGGGTGGCAAATTGTTTCCCATGACCCCAGCATACCCTGTCCTTCGCAACGAGCCAAGCCCGAGCTGCCCCTCAAAGTTCCTGCCCCAGCATTTCACCAGCATCTCATGCGTGATGGCACAGGTGTGGAAGTACCCTGCCGTCATCTGCAGGACCTTGTCCTCCGTGCCAATCTCGCAGTAAGGCAAGTTGTCGCCCATGTGCGTTGGCAACGTGCCAACCCTTTCCAGGTTGTACAAGGTCCCCAGCTGGGAATAGCTATTGTCGCCCCAGCACTTGGCTTTGCTATTGTTGAGCACAGCGCACGTGTGGTAGTGCCCAGCGACAATCTGTGTTGCATGCACGTTGCTTCCAAGGTCGACAAACATGTTGTCTTGCATTGTCATGCTCGCTACAGTGCTTCCCCTGCTTGCTGTCGACCCGTAACCAAGCTGACCGTACGTGCCCATGCCCCAGCACTGCACGCGCCTGTTGCTCAGCAGCGCACACGTGTGCACATCGCCCAGCGCAACTTGCACCACTGTCGTGTTGGGCGCTGTCAACACATACGGAAGGTTGTCCCCCAGGTGTTCTGGTACAGTGCCCTTAAATTCATCGGCAGCGCCAATCCCTAGCTGCCCGTAGTAGTTGCTGCCCCAGCACTTGAGCAACCCATTGGTCAGAATCGAACAAACGTGTGTTCTAGACTGTCCCTTGCCTGAATGGATGCTTCGCGACCTGAGATGCCACTGTTTCTCTGCTGGGACGGGCGGCGGTTCTATGACCGGCGGCGTCGGGCTCTCGACAGGCCCAGGGGTAGGTCGCGGGGTTGGCGGAGCCGGGGTTGGACTCGGCGTTGGCGAAGGTGTTGGGGACGGGGTCGGCGCATTCGTTGGCGCAGCGGTTGGAGATGGCGTTGGCGCAAACGTGGGAGATGGGGTGGGCTCCGCTGTGGGCGAAGGTGTTGGTGCACTGGTTGGTGACATTGTCGGGCTGGGCGTTGGTGACGGAGTTGGTTCAGGCGTTGGCGAAGGGGTTGGGGCAGATGTTGGCGAAGGGGTTGGCGCAGATGTTGGCGACTGGGTCGGGGCAGGGGTTGGAGAAAGTGTTGGCGAAGGCGTGGGGGCTGTCGTTGGCGATCTTGTTGGCTCGGGTGTGGGCGAGGGGGTAGGGCTTGGCGTTGGCTCTGGTGTAGGAGACGCAGTCGGTGATGGAGTTGGCTCAGGCGTGGGCTCTGGGGTTGGCGCTGGAGTCGGTGATGGCGTGGGCTCGGGCGTCGGGGCTGGTGTGGGCTCAGGCGTTGGACTCGGGGTAGGTGCGGGGGTCGGAGCCAGCGTGTAGTATTCGTTGGCGTAGAATCGAAGTTGCTGAACCAAAAATCTTTCTGTGCTCCCAGCATTGGACCCAAACACCACAGCAATTTGGTCATACGGCAGCGTGTTTGCAATGCATCCTGATTCATGCAGATAAAAGTAGGTCGTGCCAAGGATGGGGGTTGAAGAGTATATGATGTTGGAAAACTCTGCAAGCTGTGTCCACACCAGGCGTGAATCTCGGGAATTCCTGGCATAAACCCTGTAGCTCATGGGTCTGGCATTGGCACGCGAGGAATGATAAGCAAAGGCAAGTCGATTTATGACAACTGCCACAGGCATGCTGAGCTGAATCCATACACCCTTGTAGGTGCTGTCCTCAATGTATGATTGCCCTGTGTAGGACCCATTTGTACTGAAGATCTTTGATGCATACCACGCTGCACCAGGCACTTGAAGATTCCCAAAGGCCTGGTAAGGCTCGTAGCCTGGCCAGGTTCCGTCTGGCTCAGTCGAAGCTAAAACCGTGTACGTCCCATCGGCATAAGAAGTTTCGGGCACAACTGTGCTCCATCCAGACAATGGCTTTGGGGGAAACATGTTGCCGTACACTGCATTGGTGTAGCCGCACCACGCCTGCTCCCAGCACTTGTACTCGCCCGTCCAACATTGCACATCCGAAACAACCATGGGGGCAGGGGTGCTTCCCTGCACTGCAGTCGGAGGCGGCGGGGTCGGAACTGGTGTGGGGGAAGGTGTCGCAAGTGGATATTCCGTAGTGTAGAACTTGATGTGCGACACGATCATGCGAAACTGGTTTCTGTAGTATGAACGAAACACGATGGCAAACGAGTAGTATGGTCCCTTCTTGGCAAAACACCCAGTGTCGTGGTACATGTGGTTGCTGAGAGTGGATGGTGAGGATGAGTACAATGAATTGGTGTTCTCCAGCACCAATTCCCATGTCTGGCCTCCAGGAGGCATGCCATATATTCTGTAGTCCTTCGGGTACATGCTGGAATCGTAGTTGAAGCTGTCCTGGACCAACTGCACTGTAAAGGAAGCCCGGGTGACCTTGATCCCTTCGCTGAACGCTACCTTCACCCAGACCCCCTTGTAGCTCGAGTCCTGGATGAAGGACTGTCCAGTGTACAATCCTGTCCATTGATCGTAGGAGCTTGCTGCAGACCACGCAGCGGACTCCATGTTCAGGAACGCGTTCTGTGCAGGGAAACCTGGGACCATGGGGTCGCTTGAGCCAGTGACGTAGAATGCCCCCGTGCCAGGAGGGGCGGGACTGTAGTATGCCAGCGCGGGGTACCCGTAGCCATAGCTGAGGAACCCGCAGTCTGAGGAGTAGCAGTAAAAGTTGCTGGTGCATGCAGGCTCTGGGGTTGTTGTTACCAAGGAGGCGGGGGTGGGAGAAGGGGTGATGAGTGGCGGCGCTGGCGTCGGCGGGGGCAAGCCGACCCAGGCGCAGGTGCTGCTACTGCTCTGAATGGCATAGCCTGCCTTGCACGTCGAGGTCCAGGTCATCTGGACAAAGGAATTGAACTGGGAATAGTCGTATGGGGCACCCCAGTCTGTGACTGTGACTAAAAGTTTGGACGAGTAGATGACCCAGGTGCGCTCGGACGCTGCCAATGAGCCAGTCCAGACCGTGCCGTACAAATCCGCAAAAAGCTCCATCACGCCGAGAGGATTGTTGGCATTCACTTTCAGGGTGAGCTGAATGCTGTACGCGTTGTCCACGCTCAGGATCCAGTTGGGATCAATGATGCTCAGGGAGTCAGTGCCCTCTGCCTTGGTGACTGTAGTGGCAGCGGAGGCATTGTGCTGCTGCATGACAATGGCTGTGATCCAAAACCATAGCGCACATGCTGTTCTTCTGGTGGGCATGTGCGAAAAACCATCACTGTTTCATGCCAGTCCATGTAAATACACGTTCGTTTTGGTACAAAGATTTTATTACATTGAACCACAATCACATTTCTTCACTGATCTAATACTATGGCGTGACCTGCCCAGCCGGGCATTTGATACACTCGCTCGACGAATACTGCGTCGCGTACTGCCCTGATCCACAAGGGTAACATTGGGTCGACCCCGTCACATTTGCAAAAGTGCCTGGCGGGCACGGCTTGCACGTGGACATGTCAGTCGCTCCTGTGCTGTTCGAGAACGTGCCCAGCTGGCACTTGGTGCACCACGAGAAGCCAAGGGAATTCGCAAATGTGCCTCCTGGGCACGGGTCGCACTTGGACGCCCCCGACGTGCTCACGTACGTGCCGGCCTCGCACAGCGCGCAGTTGACGCCTCCGTTGGGCGAGTAGAGGCCGGGCGGGCACAGCGTGCAGGCGGAGGACCCAGTGGTGTTGGCGTAGGTGCCAGAGGGGCATGGCATGCACAGGGGATCGCCTGAGGACGCGTAGGTGCCTGTGGGGCAGGTTGAGCAGCTGCTGGACCCAGCAATGGAAGTCTGTCCTGCTGAACAGTTTGTGCACT
>VFQS010004062.1_pt1 | contig 10825 bp, 4 predicted proteins | sample 3512361 | NCBI WGS metagenome assembly VFQS01 (sample SAMN10412375, study PRJNA504923) | tailings metagenome | isolation source: Relicate 1 Philex TSF3 active mining | place: Philippines | reverse complement strand
ACGTCCCGTTTCCTGGTGTTAGTGAGCTAGGCCTCTGCTCGTACTCTGTGCCACACCCCTTCCATGATCGTTCATAATATGACGTCATTTCTTTGGCACACAGGTTGCTGTTTGTCGTCAGAATGATCAGTTCCCACGGCAGTGCTTACCATAGACTAGGGAGAATCTATTTGGTTAGGTTTATTTACGCTTGTAGATTTTATATATAAGAAAATTTATTCAGTTGTTAGTGGGATTTTTAATTCCGGATGGTCCTTCGCGTATTGCTCGAAGGGTTCCAAGTCCTTGAGTCCTAGGTATGGCTCCCAAGTAGTGTCGTCGAAGTCCTGCCATTTAACTTCGAATAGATATTTGGATAGTGGTAATTTGCCTCTCTTTCCTAGTGGCTTGTGGGAGAGGATTCGCTCGACCACGTATTCGTTTTCGTCAATGGCTGATAATTTGATCAACTCAGGTATGAGGTTGTCTTCATCGAACCATGTAGTATTAAAAAGTCTGCAATCTTCTATGGATGCTTCCTTGACTTTCATGTCTGTCATATTCATAAGGTCCAATACGGGGTGTGTAGGATCATTATCTCTTCGGTCCATGACCAGAAAAGGGCCGATCCATCTAGTTCCCGGTTTTCCTGATATTTTAGTGGCTTGTTTTCGTTGGAGCACGAAGTCTCCTACATTAAATTGCCGCTGTTCTTCTTTGTCACCGTTTAATTTTTTGTCCTGTTTTGCAAAATGATCGCTTTGGATTTGTTCGGTGATGTCCATCAACTTATTTTGCCAAGCTGTAAGAGACTCTAGATAATCCAGTGCGTTGGATTGCTCTCCGACTTTGTTAGCTTGAGTTGTCGGTAGTAAGGGTTGATCGTAGTTGGCGAACACTCCGTAAAGCATCGACAGTGGGGATATTCCCAACGGATTTTTTGGGGTGTTGTTGACAATGGAAAATATAAATGGGACTAAATCCGACCAGGATGCTTTGGTTTCTGGTCCGAGTTTGCACCCTAGGATGAGGGCGTTCATGTGTTCCATTATAATGCCATTCTGTCTCTCACAGATGCTGTTAGCTTGTGGGTGGTAGGGAATACAAGGCACTCCTTCCGTGCCTCTGTATTCGTTTAGCTTAGTTACTAGGAGGCTCGTGAACGATTTCTCCCTGTCGTATCTAAGCCTAGCCATAGGTCCGTACCTGGATTGTAGTTCCAGGAGAAATTTCACTACGGTCTCAGCATCTCTGTTTTTCACCGGCTTGATTTCCACCAGTTTCATGAAATTGTCAATCGCTACGATGAGATAACGATTTCCGTTTTTGTCCTCTGTCTTGAAGACTATGAAATCATACGATACTTCTAGGAAGGGTCTGGATACTATGAACGAGTGTTTCGATTTCACTCGTTCTTTCAATCCTCGCACCTTTTGACAAATAGGGCACGAATCGATGTACTCTTTAAGAAGAGCTTTCGTTTTTGTCGCTTCGCCTCTTTCGTTTGCCCATTTCGAGCCACAACGTTTCAGAAGTTTTCTGTAACTAAAGTCCAGACCGTGGTGTCCGGATTCGTTGTTGTGGATAGCAGCAAAGTCTTCCCGTAATGGAGTTCGAATCGATGCCACCCGAAAATCGGCAGGGGTGGTTTGCGTTCCTCTATCGGCGATTTCATAAACCGTTGTTCGTTTCGTTTCATATACCGTCTCTTCGACCTCTGTTTCCTGACGAGTTTTCTGAAGATCGTGGTATGGGCTCGGTTCGACTTGTTGCACAAACCGAACCGAAACAGGAGATCGTAAAGCATAGGCGGTCCTGTCGAAAGATTCGCACCAATCTAAGTCCTCAAGGTCCTCCAAGTCTATCTTTGAAGGGACTTCAGTGTCGACTTTCGTAGGTGTTTTCATTCTCTGATTCCATAATTGAGCCTCTTTTCGGAGGGTTTCGGTTGGAAGGTGTGATCTAGTGGCCCATAGGTCTGCTAGGTCATTCAAGTCACTTTCGCTTCGGTATTCGTTTCGCGAGGCGTCCTGCCCGGGGTCTAGGTCAAGTGTCGCCGTCATGTTCCCTCCAGGCAAAGTGGGTGTAGCTGTGGGGTACTCTTCGGGCAAGAGCTCATAGTCGTTCTCCTCCAATGTAGAAGGTGAGTCGTTTTCTCGCTCTTCCGTAGCGTCGCATAACAGACAGCACGAAGCGGCACTGCAAACAATCGCTTGGGTTCGAAGGACTCTCACCGGGTGGAAATCGCCTGAGCCCGGTTGGCGGTGTTCGTGGTATTCGTACACGTTAAGGACAGAACCTACTGTGGCTTTGTCTTCTGCCATGCAAGTTCCGGTCGAAATAGACATGGAGACCCCTTCCAAGCTAGCTGTAGTAGCTGAAGGTTTCTGCGCTAATTCGGCGTGTTGTAGTCGTGATATAGCATCAGCATTGTTCCATACTCCCGGGCAATGAACTACGGTCATGTTGAATTGGGAGAGGAAATCTCGCATTCTGAGGACAGCTCGATTGATAGAGTTGTGCATAAATCTTAAGTTTAAATGGTCAGAGAACACGTAAAAATGTTGTCCGAACACGTAGTCATACACATCCGTCAAAGCACTGCGTATCGCTGAAGCTTCTTGTCGGGTAGTTTCCCAATTGCTTTCAGTTTCATTGTATTTTCGGGACCCGAATTTTATGGCAACAGCGACTTTTACACCATCAGAGGTTGTAATAAGTTGCCACAGAACCCAACCCTCTCCGCGGATGCACGCATCTACAGACAGAAAAAGCGGGTAATTCCAGTCGATTTTAGATAAGATCGGCGCTTCTAAGAGGGAATTACGAAGTTGTTCGTAAGCTCTCGTCATCTCAGGTGTCCATTCAAAGCCGGGATCCACTTGACGGGTTCCCAGCGATCGACCTGAGAGTGGTCCTTTCCAAATTATCCCTTTTGTAGCTTCGTAGAGAGGAGCGGCGATAGCAGAAAAATTTGGAATAAACATTCGTATGAAGGTATAGCTGCTGAGCATCGAGTGCAGGGTCTCTTTGCTTCGGGGCTTTTCTGCTTCCAGGAGAGACACAATTCGGTGTGGATCAAGGTGTTTCCCTTGCTCACTAACGACGAATCCCAACATTCGAAGGTGAGACCTCATTATTTGTGCCTTTTTTCGGCTTAAAATAAGATGGTGCTTGTGGCAGAATTCAAAAAAATATTCTACCAGTTTTTTCATACCCTCTTTATGATTGGAAGGGATAGTAACGTCGTCTATGAAGGGTTTCAGTCTGGACCCTTTCACTACTTTCGTAGAGGGGCATATTTCATAGGGCGGTTGGACGCCTAGTGCATTCTGTTCCATGGCCCATTCCGTAAACTTGACACCGTTGGTCAATGGGTCTTTAGCCATGGCTCCGCCACATTCACGGACCGCATGTTGCGGGCCTCCTGCCAATCCGAATAAGACTACATTCGGTTCGTAGACCCCTCGGTGGGTGATGAAGGCAGCAAGGTGTTTGTGCGCCTCTTTGATTTTAAATTGGTTGAACATTTTTGCCATATCAAATGAACAATAGTATTTAAATCCGGCGTTGTCCTCGAGGAAGTCATCGACATTCGGCATGGGGAATATGGGGACCTCTGTTCTCGAGTTCCTGTTTCTATAGTCAACACAGACCCTAGGCTCCTTACCCTCCCTCAGTATTATAGTAACAACTGCAGGGTGAGTAGCAGTAGATTCTCGGGCTTTGTTGGTGGACAGTAAAAAATCCAACCAATCGTCTACAATTTTCACCATCACTGGGTTTTTGTATTTACGGTGCTGGGGCGGAATCCAAGTATCTATTCCGGGTTTTTGGTTCAGTTCGTATTCCCCCAGATCGCAGCACTCCCGAAGATTGCTAGCGAATATAGATTCTTGGTACTTGGGTTTATCCATCAAGTCGTACAAAAATTGCTCAGTTTCCTCGTCTGCAATCCTTCTGGTATGCTCGAAGGTGAGGCAGTTGGCCCAGCTAGGGCGGTCTTCTTGGAATCGTTTTCGTATTTCATCCATTTGAGTCAGCGAATACGTAGGGGTAGTGTTCGGGTCGGAGAGGAGCTTCAAATGTCTCACTGCCTCCATGACCTCTTCTGGGAGAGGAGGGTTCCGGCCGTAAGGGTTTTCAGGGGTAAGCATGTCAGTGCTTCCCTTTCGTTTTTTCGGCGTGGGAGAATCTTTTACCGGGGCTCCAGTGAACAGCGCCGTCCCTCTCGAAGGCAGCTCTCCTTCCATGCGTGAATTAGAGTACGACTTTTCCATAGTCGTTTCATTATTTGTCATATTCGGGTCAGTACTAGTAGTGGGGGCAGTACTGACACTCGCGACAGTGGTGGGTTCTATGGCTACAGTAGTCTCATCGGACTCACGACTGTTACTGTTAGAAAAAGAAGACACTATTTCAGTGGAGTTTACGCCATCCTGTTCGGGTTCAGTTCCGCAACTAGGGGTCGCTGGCATTGTAGTGAAACTCCTCAAGCACTTGGCCTCAGGCGTCGTCGTCGTGTCCGTCAAGGGCGTTGACGATGTACGCGTGGGAGGATGATAGAAGGTGCCTCTGCGCATGTTAGCCGCATCGAGTTGGGCGTCACGATTAGCACTGCGGGGGCAGCGCGAGAGTATTGTTTCATACTCGGGTGGGGGCTCATAGTGTAGGATGCCGCCAAGCCGCAAGAGCGAGCAGCATAGTATGATCGGAGCTCCTGCATCTGCTACGAGGAACAGACAGCTGTCCCACGTGCAAACAGTTCCATCTTCCGACACCATGGACAGAGGGCAGAGGTGCACTCGGTTGGTGTCGCACAAAGGGTTCCCTTGGTTCACCTCAAACCATATCGGCGAGGTTATTTGAGGGTAGCCCATCGAGGTTAGGTAAGCCGACATCGCCGTGCTGACAAAACAATGCGAGGCGCAGCTATCCAGGTGAGCTACGTGAAGCTCACCCGCCAGCAGGACTTTAGACGTGAGTAATTCGGCAGCGCTTTTGCTCACTAACGCCGTTGCAGTTACTCGTTCGCTTCGACACGGAGTTGCTTGTTGCAAAGGCTCGCGTTCGCATGTCGTCGTTTTCTCGCATTTCTCTTCAAACCTAACTCTTTTTCTTTCGGTCGACCTTCCCAGTCGGTTTGTTCCTTCATCCGGCGCGTGCGGATTCGCTTGTCCGGTAACAAGCGTTGTTTGGGCATCCGCTGGCGCGCATGACGCTGTGTAGTTGTCGCAGTTTATTCGTTTCACAAGTTTCACAGGTTCATTGGTCGCGTCAGCTTCAGCCGCGCACCGTCAGGTCAATTTTGGCCCCGTTTCATCGCGGGGACGTTTGGCTCCGTTGTTGCCGTAACGTTGTTCTCTGTCCTCCCAAGCTAGCATGGATGGTGGGGGAGGCACGTCAGGGAAGCGCTCGCGGAATTTTCTCCAGGTAAGCGGTTCCTTCCTCGTAAATTCTTGGTCGCGACAGCGAGCATTGTAGCCCGGATGTTCCACATACTTACAAGCTTTGAAGCAGGGAATACTCTTAGCACGACTCCATTCGTTGCCGCACCCACGGCACAGAACCTTGTTATTGTCCTGCGGCCTCAGGTGAGGAGGCAGAGCGCGTTGGGGTTTACCAGCTGTCGCTTGTTCCCCTGTCGCGTTCGATGAGACGCCTAAATGAGAGGCGAGTTGCGTGAGGAGAACAGAGGCTGAGGCCTTACTGCCGTGGCTGGATGCAGCGCTTCCACCGCCGCCGTTCGTTCTGGGGCTTTGCGGAAGCTTTGCGCTTGCGTTGTTACCTTGCAGCTTCAGTAAACTGTCTTTAGTGTTGCGCGCGGTTTCCGCCTTTTCTTCTTCTTCCATGATCCAATTGCGAAGGTGCGCCAAGAGGATGAGGGGAGAAGAGGTCTTGACACTCACCGCCTTTTTGTGGATAATCACATTCGTAGAGAGGGCGTTGAGAAGCGTTTGTTTGAGGTCGACTCCGTCGAAGTTCACTTGAGACTTCTGGAGCGCCATGAGCTCGGTTTGCCATTGCGTCGCCCAGCTGTTGAAGATGTCGGCGTGATACATCACGTCACCATGGTCATCAGTCATAGGCAAATCCGCAGGGAATTGCTTCGAAAGAAAAAGATCGGACGTTTTCAATCCGAACTTTTTATCCAAAAGAGCGAGAAGAGTTTCGTCAGGGATTTTTTTGACCCATTCAAACTCAGGGTCTTCCATGACCCATCTGTCAATTTCCTCTTCCGTCATGACGGGTTTGGGTCTGAGGAATGCAAGGACTGGTTCATCAAGGAACTGACCACCGACGGTCACTCTCATGTCCACATTCATCGCCCGGCTTAGTGGTCCGAGGTTGTGTCCAGTACCTCTGACGTGATCGCGAAGGTTGACGTTCTTGCGGCGCCAGTTGAAGTATGCCTGCTTGTTGTAACCCTTGCAGGTATCGCCCGACGCCTTAGAGGCTTCGGATTTCGCGGCTTGGCCACTCTTGGTAAGGGTATCAGCCTCCCACATCGTGTAGTCCCTCACTTGGAGGGTAGGGGCCGCGCCAGTCATTACATCACTGGATTTCAGTATAAAACTTTGATCAGTAACGTTCCCGATGTTTGGGGTAGATCCGACGAAAGGCAATTGTTGGCCTCGGGGGGATGCGAGCCGCTGCGCTTGGTTGCGCGGCGGAGTGATTGGTGGGTGCATCGAGTTGGTGCTGGGAGCCGCGGCACGATCGCGCGAGGACACTGGAGCGTGTTGGTCGTCTTCCGATGCAACTTCGTCCGAATGCTCTCGATCCTGACGATCGTGAGCGTCCGTTCCTCCTGCCGCTTCAGAATTCTGGGGGGCCAGGCCATGGGAATCGCCATCTTCGCCCACTTCGACGTATTCCCTCAGGAACTCGCCATTCTCAATTTGTCGGTCACGAGCTGCGATGCAATCCGAGCAGGCAAACCAGGTCTTTCCGCCTGAGGCGAGCCGGATGTGCTTCCAGTCCGTGCAGAGCAGGTGAATACCGCGATTGCATTCTTCGCAGTAGTACAGGTAACGACCTCGAATCCGCCCTTCCTTGCAGATAGTACAGGAAGTACGCGGCTTCTTCACATCTCGACGGGAGTCAGCCACTTTGAAGGGCAACTTGATCGATTTTTTGGCGAGGACTGCTTTGCTTTTTGGTTTTTTCGCTTCTTCAGCCGCCTTAGCTTGCTTCCACCTTTCCTGCTTCTCTAGCTCGACGCGGAACTCGCTGCACCTACCGCAGTCCTCGCTAACTGCTTGCGCAACTTGCGACAAGAAGGTAAGGCCTTTGCGCCCTAGCGCATGATCGTTTTTGACCACGGGCAGGGAAAGCAGGTTGCTCGCGCTAAGCGCAGGAATGGCGGAGTGCACCGCTTTCACTCTCGAGCGTGAGTGAACGTCTTTCAGCTTGACAATGATGTTGATGCTGTCGGTATCTCCTGACATTTTCAGCAGGCGTCCAAGTGCTGACTGGTCGGAGATGGCAGGCTGTTCGTCGGAGGCTTCAGCGTTAGCTTTCGCCAAGGCTTGTTCCGCCGCCTTCGCCGCGTTGGACTTCAGGTAAGCGTCAGCGCGAGCCGCGCTGTATTTGCCTTCCTGTTTGGTGGCTTCCAGTGCCTCATGCACGTCGTCCATGCTCCACAGCCCGGAGCGCACGATCGATTCGAACCGCTGCGCGTATTCCGAATTTTCAAGGCGTTGGACTTTGGTCGGAGGAGCATTCAGACGCGCATGTTCCCTCGCCGTGAGCTCTTCAAGCTCTTGGGTGAGTTCGAGCACCTCTTTGTCGCTCCTTTCCGCCCGAGCTTCATAGTAATCCTTTGCAGGCTGAGATAGCTCGTTGCGGTTGAGTTTCGTCTCCAGACGCTGGCTCAGCTGGATCTGCTCAGCGACCTGACCTTGGAGTTGAGCGACTAGCGCGGTGAGAGCTGCGACCGCAGAATGCTCTTGGCCCTCAACATCTTTTTCACGACTTCTCTTTGCAGAGGAAGAAGGTTTCGACGTTTCTTCTGGGTCTTGCAAGGCCTTCACTTCACGCCGGGTGGTTTTCGCCGAGGCCAACCTGGCCGAGACAGGCGCCAAGGCGCTCTTGTCAGGTGCGCGCTCGCCGTCAACTTTCGCGCTCGCCGTCGATGGCGTTTGCTTCAGTGTTTTGCTTTCGGCTCGCGCCGACGCTTCAGCGTAGGTCGCGGTTTCGTTGCACTGCAGCTGCGGGGCCGGCTGCTGCGCAGTAGCACGCGGCGGCTGCATTGATAGCGGTCGCACTTGCGTGGGTGTCGTGAGTAAATTTTCGCTCGCGGTTTCGAGCGAAGCGACCGCCGCCTTACCCGGCGTGGCAGAAGCCGCAGCCGTACTTGCGCTCGCATTGAGCGGCACAAGAGAAGAAAGGGGTGGGTCATTTACTGGCACGGTAGCCAATTCTTGAACTCCAGCTCCAGTAAAATTTTCTACTGAGCGCGTGGGTGTAGCAATTCTACCGTCACCGACGGGTGGGATGGTCTGGGGAATTTCTGGGGATGGATTCTTGTTGAATATCCCGAGATATTGGACCGATTCTTGCGAGCCTTCGGCTTCGCTCTGGGCCTGCGAGGCAGGAGTACGCTCTTGCGAGCGGTGGGGTAGGGGAGTACGCTCCGTGGAGCGGTGATGTTCAGAAGAACGTTCAAGCGAATGATGATCGGGGCTTCCAGCCTTGCCGAGAGAAGCAGAATCCGACGAGTCGCCTCGATAGTCCGGAATCGGCGAGGATCGTGAAGACTCAGATGATGCTTGAGGTGGTGGACCGGCACGTTGAGCCTTGGAGCTAGACTTGGTAGTCTTCTGCTTGGCGTGCCTGAGTTTGCGGGAGCTCTTGGATCCCGAGGTTGACGATTTGATTTTCTTGGCCATCTTAGAATTCCTCGAATAACGAGCAGAAATATTTCTGTGATCAAGGGTGGGTTAAAGAATTCAAGTAAAGATCAGAAGATTCAAAATTCCAACGAAAAAGACACAAGCCTGACGGTTGAGATGAATGAACCTTATTTATTAGCAGATACCACGCATTTCTTTCACGCTAGAGGCTCATACACTCATTCACGCAAGTAATCGCATGGCAACGACTTCTCGTCGACCGGCAGCGATTCCCAATCTGTGAGATGAGGGCGCGACGGGCTCATTGGAGTCCGTCGTCGGGCGCCGTCGGCGGCCGCCGCCGTGGTCGGCAAGGGGCCGCCGGGCGAATTTTCCGATGGTTGCCTTCCACATTTTCCGGCTCGGAGATGCGTGACCGGCCGATCTTCTAGGGGCGTTTCGACTCTAAGGTTCGAAACGGACGACCGGTTCAAAACACATTTTCCGGCCATCAGTTGACATGTGGTCAACAGCTCATGGCATGTGGCCATCAGAATGGTTCGTGGTGATATCGAAACCAATATCTGGTTCCGTATTTCAAGTATTAGAGTCCAAGGGGTACGCTCGTACTTCTCCGCGTAACAGCCCTTCTCTTAGACGAGTCTTCCCGTCCTAGTTTCATGCAGTGAAGGTTTTCACAGTGATTCACTCTGACTCACATTGGCTGTCTTCTGTCCTTCTAACCTACTGCATGTATTTCAGCACTTAGTCAAAATTCCAGAGTCCAACAACTCAGAGTCTAGTTATGTTAGTACTGTTCTCCCGTAACAACGTATACCCTGGCCACCTGACTAAGCGTATATCATCAAGCAGCTTCTACTGTCTCTCAGCTCTGGGCTGAGGGATCGGTGGGGTTATCAGTGGCAGTTCTGGGGGTGTTTTACACCTACGTCCCGTTTCCTGGTGTTAGTGAGCTAGGCCTCTGCTCGTACTCTGTGCCACAGGGCCATATCTTTGTGGCACAGCAACAGAGCGCCGCACATGGATTCCAATCGGTGCACTCGCGCCACCGACGAACAATCGAAAGCTGATTTTTTTCTTTTTCGTTCATTCAGGCGAGCTGGTAGAGCAGCTGCACGCGGAGCGCACACAGCTGATGTCGACCATGCAGGGCCTGAGCGACCGCTGCAGGCAATTCCTTGTTATTGCTGTACCTCTGGCTCTCTTCATCGCACTCACATATTTCCCTACTTGATCATAGATCGCTTGAAGCTGCCGCCCAGCCCTCTCCTGTCCCCCCGCAACCTACCCCCACTGCCGCTCATACGCGACCACCGCCTCCGCCCATATCCGCATCCTCAGCAGCACCTCTCACCAGTCTTCCCCCATCATCCACCGTGTCGTCCTCGTCACCAGCCGCGCTATTGTCGCCGGCAGCAGCGCAGCAAAAGCACGTCATGCCATTGTTGAACCACCTTTTTGAACACGAGTTGGGCAAGGCGCATGCCGATTTCTACTGGACTGGATGGTGCTTGATCAAAAATATGATAGAAGGCGAAACCGTGGGGCGGCTGCTGAATGATGCCATGGTAGCTACGTACCATGGCATCTTTGACAAGTTCAAGGATGGAGCAAAAGAAACACCTGAGTCCAGAAAGGTAATGGGTTTTGGCTTAGGGTTTGATCAGGTTTATGTAACGACCCCCGCGCGCGCGTTGTTTCTTTCTGATATCTGAAAGGTTGCGAAGGCCTCCAGACTTGGCCAAGAAGTCATTCAGAAAGTTGTGGACATGCTTAAAAAGGAGGCACTGATTATGGGACCGGACCAAATGCTTGTTTTGGGGAGGGGGGGCAGCTTCATTCAAACGCCTGTTGGTTGCATTAAGCAGGTTCAGCACACGGACTTTGACATTGAGGACTTGCATGTGACGAGCCAGAGGGCGAAGCCATGCTCAATCTGGGTTGCCTTACAAGACAATTCCGGCCTTTACATAAACGGTCGATTGATT
>VFQS010004061.1_pt1 | contig 10827 bp, 3 predicted proteins | sample 3512361 | NCBI WGS metagenome assembly VFQS01 (sample SAMN10412375, study PRJNA504923) | tailings metagenome | isolation source: Relicate 1 Philex TSF3 active mining | place: Philippines | reverse complement strand
AGAGCCTGGCCACCGCCACCGATGGGCGGGCCACGGTGTTCATCACCTCCCAGGCGGATCTGGAAGGAATCCTGGGCCAGGTGAAGTTTGAGCAGGCCGACGACCTGAGCAAGATCCAGGGTCGCTTCAAGACCAAGCTCACCCTGGCCAGTGCCGACGTGCAGGAGGTGATCCAACGGCGTTTGCTGGCCAAGACTCCGGATGAACCGGAGCAGCTGATTGCGATCTATGAGCAGGAGAAGGAGAACTTCACCACCCTGTTCCGCTTTGGGGATGGCTCGATTCAGCTCAAGGGCTGGCTGGACTGCCAGGGCTTCTGCGGGCTCTATCCCTTCCACCCGTATCAGCTCAGCCTGTTCCAGCAGGCGATCCAGAGCCTGGCGACCCACAGCATCTTCGAGGGCCGCAACATGGCGGTGGGCGAGCGCTCGATGCTCTCGGTCTTCCAGGAGGTGGCCAAGGCGATCAAGGAACTGCCCGTAGGGAGGCTGGCCAGTTTCGATCAGTTGTACGACGGCATCCGCGATGTGATCCGGGCCTACAAGCAGCAGACGATGGTGACGGCCCAGAACCAGGTGGGCGAGCTGGAGCTGCGCATCCTCAAGGCCCTGTTTCTGCTCAAGTGGGTGCCGCAGTTCAAGAGCACGGCACGCAACATCGCCATCCTGTTGATTCAGGAGCCCAACTTCGACATCCGCGCCCATGAGCAGGCGGTGAAGGAGGCGCTGATCAACCTGGAGAGCCAGAGCTACCTGCAGCGCAATGGCGAGATCTACGAGTTCCTCACTGACAAGGAAAAGGATGTAGAGCAGGAAATCAAGCGCACGGAGGTGTCCGACTCGGAGGTGATCAAGGCCCTGCATCGGATTGTGTTTGACGACGTGCTGCGCAGCAACAAGATCCGTTTTGAGGACAACGGCAATGACTACGCGTTTGCCCAGAAGATCGACGACGGCCTGATCAAGGGCAAGGACACCGATGTGGCCGTGAACCTGGTGACCCCAGAGCACCCCAACTATGGCAACGAGGCGATCCTGCACAGCCGCAACATGGGCGGCACCGAGCTGATGGCGGTGCTACCGGGCAAGGAGCGGCTGCTGGAGCAGATCCGCAGCCAGCTGAAAACCGACCTCTACGTGCGTCAGAACAGCGGCAGCGAAGACGAAGCCTTAAACGCCATCCTGGCGATTCGGGCCAAGCAGAGCGGTGCACGCAGGCAGGAGATCACCCGCCTGGCGGAAGAGCAACTGCGCACGGCCGCGCTCGTGGTGAATGGCCAGACCCTCTCAGTTGGCGAAGGCGATCCGAGAACCCGGTTCAGCAAGGCCTACCAGGAGCTGATCCGCTCGGCGTTCCCCAAGCTGAAGATGGTGCATGGGGCATTCAGCGAAGCCACCGTGGCCGCGGTGGTGAACGATCAGGACGACCTGCTCGACGGCCTGGCAGTGCAGCTGTCGGAGGCCGAGCAGGAGGTGCTGGTGGAGGTGGAGCGTCAGCAGAAGCTGGGCGAGCGCCTGAGCGCAGAGGATCTGGTGCGCAAGTTTGAGAGCAGGCCCTACGGCTGGAGCAACTGGGCCACGCTCACCTTCATCGCGCGGCTGTACCGGCTCGGGAAGCTGGAGCTGCGGGAGAAGGAGCTGCTGAGCAGCGTGGAGGTGATCGAGGCGCTCACCAACAGCCGCAAGCTGGGCGGCGTGAGCGTGCGCAAGCAGGAGGTGTACGACACCAGCACGATCCATGCGCTCAAGAGGTTCCACCAAGAGCTGTTCGGCAGGCAGAGCCCGGGCACCGATGCCCGCAGCACCTGTGAAGCCTTCCGGATGGCGATGCGCGAGGAAGCGCAGGACCTACGCGACCTGGCCGCGCAGGCCGGCACCTATGGATTCCTTGCTGCGGTGAAGCCTTGGGCCGAACAGGCCGAGACGATGACCAAGAAGGACGACGGCTACCTGCTCAATCAGCTGGACACCTTCAAGGACAGCTGGCTGGATGCCGAGGAAGACCTGCTCACCCCCCTGAAGCAGTTCCTCAATGGCAATCAGAAGGCGGTCTACGACCAGGTGCGGGCATTTGAAACCCGCTACGGCGATGAGTTCGCCGATCTTCCGGCTGATCTGGTGCAACCACTACGGGCGCTGCTCAGTAGCGAGAAGCCATATGCCGGCGGCCTGATCCCCCAGGCCAACATCGCCATGGCGGAACTGCAGAAGCAGCTGGAGCAACGGCTCCAGCAGGCCCAGGCCGATGCCCTGCAGCAGATCGCTGAGCAGCAGGCACGGCTCAAGGCCGACGCCGATTTCCAGAAGCTGGATGAGGAGCAGCAAGCGCAGGTGCTCGCTCCTACAGATCAGGCCAAGGCTGATGTGCAAGGCGCCAGCAAGCCGGGTACTGCGCTCTTGAGACTGAACCGCTATCGGACGGAGGAGGTGCCCAAACAGCTGCAACGCATGGCGGCCCTCGCCGCTCCCAAGGACGCTCCGGCGCCTGCAGCGATCAAGGTCATAGCGGCCTCATCCCTGAAGGTGAACTGTCCGCTGAGCCAGATCACCACCAGTGCCGAGCTGCAGCAATGGCTCGATGCCTTGCGCGCGGCTGCCCAGGCTGAGCTCGATCAGGGCCACCGGATCAGTCTCTGATTGCAGCAGCAGTTTTTCTCCAAACCACCCACCGATCTACTCCTGATCCATGCCCGTCAACACCGCCGCCCTAAAGACCTTTGCTCCGGCGATGCGCCGGCAGCTGCTGGAGGCGGTGGGCCGCAAGCTGGATCTGCTGCTCAACAGCCAGACACCCGACACGCTCAGCACCTACGCCAGACAGATCGCTGAGCTGCGCGAGCAGGAAGCCAAGAACCGAGAACAACTGCTGGAGCAGGTTGCTTACACCTGGTTCAACAGGCTGTGTGCCCTGCGCTACCTAGATGCCAAGGGCTGGCACCCCATCGGCTGCAAGGTTCTTATGCCAGCGGCTGAAGGCGAAACGCAGCCGGAGCTGCTCAAGCTGATGCGAGCCGGAAATCTACCGGCGGGGTTGCAACCTCATGTCGACGAAAGCAGGCTGCATGGACTGCTGGATGGTCAGATCCAAACAGCGATTACGGGAGCGGATCCACAGGGAGAAGTGTATCGCGAGCTGATTCTAGCTACCTGCCGTTCATATCATGAGCTGCTACCAAACATTTTTGAAGGGCTCGATGATGCAAGTGAGCTGCTTCTGCCTGATGACCTGCTAAGTGAAGGCTCGCTTCCAGGCGCTTTCCGGCGCGAGATAAGCGATGAAGACTTTCAAGATGTAGAGAGCCTGGGCTGGCTCTATCAGTTCTATATCAGCGAAAAGAAAGACGAGGTAATGGCTCGCAAGAAAGCTGTGCCTACTGAGGACATCCCAGCTGTTACACAGCTATTTACACCTCACTGGATCGTGCGCTTCCTGGTAGAGAATTCCTTGGGGAGGCTGTGGGTGCTGAATAGGCCTGCCTCGAAGCTGCGCGATCACATGCCTTATTGCATCGAGGGCGACGCCGATTCCGATTTTCTGGTGATCAACAAGCCAGAAGAAATCAAGATATTAGATCCAGCCTGCGGTAGCGGGCACATACTCAGCTATGCTTTTGATCTGCTTGTTCTGATTTACGAGGAAGAAGGATACGCGCCAAGCGAGATCCCTGGTCTCATCTTAGAGCACAACCTATATGGCCTAGAGATCTGCCCAAGGGCTGCACAACTCGCAGAACTTGCACTTGTCTTCAAGGCCAAGGAGAAGTCGCGCCGCTTTTTCCAGGCTGAACAGCTGGTGAGGCCCCGGATTACTGAGCTGCAGACCGTGCAGTTTGAAGATGGTGAACTAAACGACTACATCGAAACCCTGAAGCTTGGCGAGCTATTCGATCCAAGCTTCTACGAGCTTCTTCACCAGTTTAGAGACGCGAAGAACTTCGGCTCGCTCATCCAGCCACGCCTCGACCAACGGAATATCTCCCAGCTACAGCACTCAATTAAAGCCAAGGATCTCGGTGACAATCTTATCCTGTGCAAGACTCATCGCAAAGTTTTGCGAGTGCTTGAACAGGCTGAGTGCCTTACTCAACGGTATCACGTCGTTGTGGCTAACCCCCCTTATATGGGTGGCAAGGCCATGGGAGGCGAGCTCAAGCAATTCGCAAAGGACCATCTCCCCAACTCCAGGGCAGACCTCTTCGCCATGTTCATCGAGAGAGGCTTTTCTCTCGCGATTCCGAAAGGATTTATGGCGATGATAACGATGCAGAGCTGGATGTTCCTGTCTAGTTATGAGGACCTTAGAAAAGAAATCATCGCGACGAAAGCCTTTGTTGCCATGGCGCATCTCGGTGCTCAAGCATTTGACTCCATTGGTGGCTCAGTTGTTCAGTCGACTGCATTTGTTCTAAAGAATTCTTGCGGGAGCGCCAAGGCAAGTCCTTTCCTGCGCCTAGTTGATGGGACTAGCGAATCAGAGAAGTCATCATCGTATTTAGAAGCCATCACAAATCCGGGCTGTGGCTGGTTCTTTCTGGCTTCTGTGGCAAGCTTTTCAAAGGTGCCAGGTAGTCCAATTGCTTACTGGATGACTGAACGGATGCGTTCGGTTTTTGAGAAAGGGATTCCGCTTCGTGAAAAGTCGGAACCACGAGTCGGACTGCAAACAGGAGAAAACTCTCGGTTCGTCCGCTGCTGGCACGAAGTAGACAGCGAGAACATAGGCCTTCTCATGCCAAGCCGAGAAATAGCAGCCGAGAGCAATAAAAAATGGTTTCCTTACAATAAGGGTGGCGACTTCAGGCGGTGGTTCGGCAACCAAGAGTTTGTGGTCGATTGGGAAAACGACGGATCTCGCATTCGCAACTTTAAGTTTGAGGATGGAAGTCCGCGATCATATATTCGAAATTCAGACCGCTACTTTATGCCTTCAGTATCATGGTCAAAGATCAGCAGCGGGCTCCCGGCATTTCGGCTCTTTCCCTCAGGATTTATATTTGATGTAGCAGGGACTTCTGTATTCAGCAGCTCTCATGGAGAGGATCTTGACTTGCTTGGCTTTACCAATAGCATCGTCGCCCAGGTGATCCTCAAGACAATTTCGCCTACTCTCAACTTTGAGGTCGGGCATATCGCATCGCTTCCGCTTGTCTCCGGCTCCCGCTCCTCTGAGCATAGAGATTTAATTGAAGAGCTGGTATCACTCGCACGTGAGGACTGGAACAACTCTGAGACCTCCTGGGATTTCACGCTCTTACCATTGCTGCGTCCAGAGCTGAAAGGGAAAGCATTGGAAGAAGCCTGGAAAAACTGGGAGCAGCAGAACATTGCTGCCATCGACAAGATGCGGAAGCTAGAGACGAACAACAACCAGCTCTTCATCGCCGCCTATGGACTTGAAGAGGAGCTTTCACCGGAAGTACCTGAGGACCAGATCACTCTTGTCCGCGCACAGCCGAGAAAGGACCTGGCGGATTTCCTTTCATATGCCACCGGCTGCATGATGGGCCGCTACAGCCTCGACTGCCCGGGCCTGATTCTGGCCGACTCGCGTAACAACCAGGACGAGCACCTCGCTGCCTACGCCGAGAAAGTCGGCAAGGCAATCGGCGAAGTCCAGTTCAAACCCGACCCCGACGGCATCATCCCCGTCCTCGACGGCGAGTGGTTTGAAGACGACATCGTTGCCAGCACCCGAGAGTTCCTGGCCGTCACCTTCCCCGAAAGTAGCGTTGCCGAAAACCTGCGCTTCATCGAGGACTCCCTCGGCAAAGACATCCGCAAATACCTCTGCAGCGACTTTTACAAAGACCACCTGCAGACCTACAAGAAGCGGCCGATCTACTGGATGGTCCAGAGTCCCAAGAAGGGCTTCGCCTGCCTGATCTACCTGCACCGCTACACCAAGGACACGCTCAACCAGGTGCTCAATAACTACTTCCGGCCCTACCTGCAGAAGCTGGAAGCCCGCCTGGCCCAGCTCGGCCTTGATCAGCTCAACGACGACCTACCCGCCCGTGAGCGCACTGCCGCCCGCAAGGAAGCCGAGAAGATCACCAAGGTGCTCAAAGAATGCCGGGCCTGGGAGCAGGACGCCCTGCTGCCCCTGGCCCAGCAACGCATCGAGCTCGACCTCGATGACGGCGTGAAGGTGAATTACCTCAAGCTCCAGGAAGTGCTGGCGCCGATCCCGGGCTTGGCGGCGAAGGAGGACTGAGGCAGACACGATGACCCGCTCCCCTGCCGCCATCAGCCGCATTCACGAGAGCCTTGACACCGCTCTAGCCCGCAAGCGGGTGGTGCTCTGGTACGACCCCAACGGCGAGTGGGCTTCGGAGTTCGATGACTACCAGCCCGCAGTGGCCGAGAAGCTGCGGGTGGAGGGGAATGAGTTTTCGGTGAAGGTGGCGATCAGCCGCGCCCCCCTGGAACAGCGCTTCCTGCTCTATCTGCCCTCGGCCAAGCCACCGGAGCCAGATAACTGGCTGCTGGACCTGCTGCTGGCGGGCCATGAGTTCACCGCCGATCGCGCCTCGCTCGACATCCAGGAAGCGGGGCTGACGCTGGAGTTCAAAGAGCTGGCCCAGGAGCACAAGGCCTTCTTTCGCTCGCCGGTGCGCACCAGCAAGCTCAAGGAACTGCGGCGCCCCAACGACGACAAGACCGCCGTGCGGCTCAAGATGCTCGCCGTGCTGGCCAAGCAGCCGCCCGATATCGACAAGCTGTTGCTGCATGCCTTCGGGCAGCTGGATCCGGCCCACCCCGATGGCGACGACCCGGTGGAGGCCCTCTATGGAAGCCACCAGCTGAGCCGCTATTTCTGGAAGGCGGTTGGTGAGAAGTTTGGCTACGCCAGCCCCGAGCCCAACCTGCGCGACTTCGCTGTTGCCCTGTTCAACAGCGTGAGCTCGATCGGCCCCGATGGCGACCTGCTGCCCCACGCCCGGGTGTTCCTGAGCATCTGGAAAGACAGCCTCAGCGCCAGGAGCGCCTTTGAGCAGTGGAGCGATCACCTCGCCGGTGTGCTGCGCGTGGAGGAGCAGCTCAACGATGCTCCAGATAGCTACGACCCAGATGACGACGACAGCTACGAGCTGATCGAGCGCTTTGTGCTCAGCCGCCTGCTGCAGCGCTTTCAGGGCGACGCAACAGATGCCGAGCTGTTGGAGGCGATCAGAGGCCGCAGCAGCTCCTGCTGGTTTGAGAAGCACCTGCACGGCTATCGCGCCCTGGAGCAGGCGATCACCTTCCGCGGTCTGCTGGCGAAGGCTGATCTGCAGGTGCCCGGTTTCGAGGAGGGTCTGCAGCGCTACTGCAACAGCTGGTGGCGGCTGGATCAGGCCTACCGGCGCTGCATCGTCCACGCCCGCACCTATCAGCAGCCGACTCTCTTCAAGCCACTGCGGGAATGGCTGGAGAACCAGTACGTGAACAACGTGCTGCTGCCGCTCACCAACCGCTGGAGCGATCAGGTGAGCCAGCTCAGCAGCTGGAGCTCCACGGCCTTGCCCCGGCAGAAGGAGTTCCACATGCGCTACGTGCATGCACCGCTCACCTCCAAAAGCCTCAAGCGTCTGTTTGTGGTGATCTCCGATGCCCTGCGCTACGAGGCCGCCCGCGACTTCGCCGAGCGCCTCAACGCTCAGGCGGGCAAGGGCTGGAAGGCCGAGGTGAATGCCCTGCTGGGGGTCCTGCCCTCCACCACCCAACTGGGCATGGCCGCCCTGCTGCCCGGTGTACAGCTCGGCCTCAATCCCGGCGATGGCACTGCGGTCGTGGACGGCCAGAGCGCCTCCGGCACCGACAACAGAGGCAAGATCCTCAAGACCTACGCCAGCGGTCGTGCCAAGGCGATTCAGGCGGAAGACTTCCTCAACCTGCCCACCACCAAAGAGGGAGCCGAGCTGATCAAGGAGCACGAGCTGATCGTGGTGTACCACAACCGCATCGATCGGATTGGCGACAAGCGCGACACGGAAGCCGACACCTGCCAGGCGGTGGAGCAGGCCTTCGAGGAGCTGGACGCGATCCTGCGCAAGATCAGCAGCCTCAAGGGCAGCCAGGCCGTGATCACCGCTGACCACGGCTTCCTGTTCCAGCAGGAACCGATCGATGCCAACGACCGCTCCGCGTTCCCCGCGGCCAAAGAGCTCAGCTTCAAGAACCGCCGCTTTGCCCTGGGCAATGGCATCAAGCCCAATGCCGGCCAGAAGGTGTTCACCGCTTCGGAGCTGGGTCTGGCCGGCAGCTGGGAGGCGGTGTTCCCGCTGGGCCTCGATCGCTATCCCCGTTCGGGTTCCGGTTCCCGCTTCGTGCATGGCGGCACCTCTCTGCAGGAGGTGGTGGTGCCAGTGATCCGGCTCAAGCGGGAACGCAAGGACGAGAGCCGCGTGGTGGAGGCCGAGCTGCTGCGGGTGCCCGCCAAGATCACCATGGGCAAGCTGAGCTTCGGGCTGTTCCAGCTGGAGCCCGTGGAACCCCGCAAGCGGTTGCCGCTGCAGCTGCGCATCGGCCTCTACGCCAAGGCCGATGGGGCCCTGCTCTGCGCCCACCGCACCGTGCTGCTCGATTCCACGGCCAGCGAGGCCCGCGAGCGGGAGCAGCAGGTGGTGCTGGAGCTGTCCAACGCGGCCGGAGACTACAACAACCAGACCCTGGAGCTGCGCCTGGAGCAGCTGCTGGAGGGTGTCAGCCAGCCCCAGGCCTACAAAACTGTGGAGCTGAAGCTGCAGCGGCCCTTCGGCAGCGACTTCGACGACTTCTGATCCCCACCATGGCCACCAGCGCACCCCCTGCAGCCCACAGCCCTCTGGATCAGAAGATCCTGGAGCACTTTCCTGGGCTGGTGGTGCGCAAGGACCTCACCACCGAGCTCAAGCAGAACGCGGTGGTGCCCACCTACGTGCTGGAGTACCTGCTCGGGCAGCACTGTGCCACCGACGACCCCACCCTGATCAGCGAAGGGTTGGAGTCGGTGCGGCGGATCCTCGCCAAGCACTACGTGCACCGCAACCAGGCGGAACTGGTGAAATCCACGATCAAGGAGCGCGGCACCCACAAGGTGATCGACAAGCTCACCGTGGAGCTCAACGAGAAAGGTGGCTTCTACGAGGTGGAGTTCACCAACCTCGGTCTCAAGAAGGTGCCGATCGATGTCGACTTCATCAAGCGCTACCCCAAGTTGCTGGTGGGTGGCATCTGGGCGATCACCGATGTGGAGTACGAACTCCCCACCGACCCCAGGGCTAGCCCCTGGCAGATCTCTTCCGTCAAGCCGATCCAGGTGGCCGGCGTCAACCACGAGGAGTTTCTGGAGGCCCGGGCGCAGTTCAGCACCGACGAGTGGATGGACGTGCTCATGCAGAGCGTGGGCTTCAACCCTGAGCCCTTCACCCGCCGGGGCAAGCTGCTCACCCTGATCCGGCTGATCCCCTTCTGCGAGCGTAACTACAACCTGCTGGAGCTCGGCCCCAAGGGCACCGGCAAGTCGCACGTCTACGCAGAGTTCTCGCCCCACGGCATGTTGATCTCAGGCTCGGAGGTCACCGCCCCGAAGCTGTTTGTGAGCAACGCCAACGGCAAGATCGGCCTGGTGGGCTACTGGGATTGCATCTGCTTCGACGAGTTCGCCGGCAAGGACAAGAAGGTCGACAAGACGCTGGTCGACATCATGAAGAACTACATGGCCAACCGCACCTTCTCGCGGGGTATCGAGCAGCTCTCAGCCGAGGCCTCGATGGTGTTCATGGGCAACACCCAGAAGTCGGTGGCCTACATGCTCAAACACTCTCATTTCTACGAGCCGCTGCCCGACAAGTACATCGACCCCGCCTTCCTCGATCGGATTCATGCCTTCAACCCGGGATGGGAGGTGCAGACGGTGCGCAATGAGCTGTATTGCACTGGCTACGGCTTTGTGGTGGATTACATCGCCGAAGTGCTTAAGCACCTGCGCACTGAGGACTACACAGGCCTTTACAAGCCACACTTTGAAATCAGCTCAGAGGTTTCGACCCGGGATCAGACTGGCTTCGAGAAGACTTTCTCTGGCCTGATGAAGATCATCCACCCTGACGGCAAGGCCAATCCAGAGGAGATCGCTGAGCTCTTGGAGTTTGCCATGGAGTGCCGGCGCCGCGTGCGGGAGCAGATCCTGCGCATTGATGACACCTTCAAGCCCCATGACTTCGCCTATCGGCCCCTGGCTGGTGGTGCTGCGGTCACGGTATTGACGCCCGAAGAGCGGCAATACCCCCAATTCGCAAACAATCGGCCTGCAAGTGCCCATGGCCAGCTCACTGAAGCAGACGCAGCAGAAGCTGTACCTCCGGTGCAAGATGACCAGCTCGACGCTGGCAATGTCGCTGCTGCCATGGCGAGTCCAGTCTTCAGTGCACCAGCTGTGAAACCGCCCTTGCAAGAGAGGCATCTGGTGGTTCCTGAAAATGCCAAGGGATGGAGCTATCGCCGCCTCTTCGCTGACTACCTAAGTGGCTGCAGCGGCATCATTATCCGCGATCCCTATATTCGCTTCTTTCATCAGGTGCGCAATCTGGTTGAATTTCTGCGAATGGTGAACGAGATCACCCCCGTTGGCGACGAGGTAACTGTGCACCTGATTACAGGTTCGGACCAGGAAACGATGGAGAAACAGATTGAGAATCTCCACCAGGTGCAGGACTCATTTGCAGGCACCAGCACTCCCTTTAGCTGGGAGTTCGATGCAAGTCCCAATTTCCACGCCCGCAGCATCACTACTGATCACGGGTGGAAGATCACGCTCGATCGTGGGCTAGATCTCTTCCAGCGTTTTTAAATGTCTGCCTTAAAT
>VFQS010004060.1_pt1 | contig 10828 bp, 7 predicted proteins | sample 3512361 | NCBI WGS metagenome assembly VFQS01 (sample SAMN10412375, study PRJNA504923) | tailings metagenome | isolation source: Relicate 1 Philex TSF3 active mining | place: Philippines | reverse complement strand
CTACGCCTCGTCAAACAGCCTTTTGAATGGCTCAAACGGGAGTGGTTATGGTGGCGGTGGAAGCGGCGCTATAAACAACGGGTCTGCTGGTGATGGCACCTCAGGCGTAATTCGTGTCTGGGAGTATGCATAATGCGTTGCGCTCTTGTTGATCTCAGCACAAACCTCGTTGTCAATCTGATTATCGCTGATCCCGCGACAGACCCCGCTCCTTCGGGGCACGTTATCATCAGCCTCCCTGATGAAAGCCCTGTTGCAATTGGCTGGACATACAACAATGGCGAGTTCACGCCTCCCTTGGAGCAGTAAATGATCGAAGATCTTGTAGCCCGTGTTTTCAAAACCCGCAACCACGCACACCTCACGCACTGGAAAACCAAGTCCTACGCGGAGCATCAGGCGCTTGGCTCCTTCTACGACGATCTGATTGACAAGATTGATCAGATTGTTGAGGCATGTCAGGGCTCAAAGGGGCTTATCGGACACGTTAATATCGCCACCAAGGATGAGTCGCTTGACACCATCAAGCTGCTCACTGAGGACGCCAATTGGATTTCAAACAATCGGGCCCGTATTGCTCACGGTGTTCCGGCAATTGAGAACCTCGTTGACGAACTTGTCGGCATTTATCTCTCCACGCTCTACAAGCTCAAGAACCTTTCCTAAGGGGCGGCTGAATGCTTGCCAAGATTGCGCTCCAGCCGGGTATCAACCGAGATACCACCAACTACACCAACACGGTTGGTTGGTTCGACTCTGATTACATCCGCTTCAGGAATGGCCTTCCTGAGAAGATTGGCGGCTGGACGAAAATCTATGCAGATCAGCCCCTGCTGAATGGTGTGTGCCGGAAGTTGTATGACTGGTCCGATCTAAAGGGCACGGCCTACCTCGCTTGCCCCACAAACATCAAGTTCTACGTAGATAACTCTACCAATATCATAGACATTACCCCGCTTCGCCGGTCTGTCACACTCGGAAGCAACCCCGTTGCAACCTCTGTTGGAACCGCGACCCTCACAATCACGGATGTAAACCACGGCGCTGTGGTTGGGGACTATATCACAATCTCCGGCTCCACCGATGTGAACGGCATCCTCGCCGCGAACATCAACAAGGAGCATGTTATTACCGAGATTGTGGACGCTGACTCCTACAAAGTTGTCACCACCGGCACCGCCTCATCTACGGGGTCTGGTGGCGGTGCTAGTGTCGTTGTGAAGTATCAGTTTCACCCCGGTATTTCCTCCACCGCCGTTTACGAGGGTTGGGGCTCCGGCCCGTGGGGCGGTATTTCGGGGTCGTTCGGCTGGGGATTCGGCCCCGCAACCACCGTGACCACCTACTATAGCGGCTTGTGGACTGTAGACAACTACGGCGAAGACATGATCGCATGTCCGCGCAACCTTGTGAATGGCGTTCAGTTGACAAGCGCCGGTATCGCCACGAGCAGTGCCTCGAATGTGGTGACCGTCACTCGCACCAATCACGGTTACGCAAACAACACGGCCATTGTAATTGGCAACGTCACGACCAGCATTGGAGGAATCCCCGTTTCTCAACTGAACGGCACTCAAACGATCAACGTGATCAATGCCAACGCCTTCTCGTTTACGGTGGCTAACACAGCCTCATCCACTGAGACCGGCGGCACTAACTCATACATTTACACGCCGTCAATTATTTACTGGGATGTAACCGATACTGACGGCCCCGCTGTTAGCATTGGCGATCTTGGTTCCGCCTATGCCAAGAAATACCTGCCGTATGTCGCAACCGAAATCATGGTCTCCGATCAGAACCGGCAGATCATTGCTTTCGGTTGCAACCCGTATGACACGACACTCGCTCAAGACAAGATGATCATCCGGTGGTCTGACTCTTCTGACCCCACCAATTGGGACGCTGCCGACACGACAAAGACTGCGGGTGAACGCCGTTTGTCTTCGGGGTCGTATATTGTGACTGCCATCCAAAACCGCGAAGAGATCCTTGTGTGGACGGACGCATCCCTCTACTCAATGTCCTACGTTGGCCCTCCCGATGGCTACGGCTTTAATCTGATCGGCTCCAACTTTGACATCATTGGCCCCAATTCAAAAATTGTAACCGGTTCTGTTGCGTATTGGATGGGTTCCAATAACTTCTACATGTATGACGGCAAGATCATGCCTATGCCGTGTACAGTGCGTGATTATGTATTCACCAATCTTAGCCGCGAGGATGGCGACAAGGTATATTGCTCGTCTGATTCCGGGAACAATGAAATCCTTTGGTTCTACCCCTCCGAAAGCCAAGGCCCCGCAGGCACACGCGAGGTTGATCGCTATGTAGCGTACAACTACGTGGAGAATGCATGGTACTACGGGAGCCTTGCTCGCACCGCGTGGATTGATCGCCGTGGGCACACCAACCCCCGTGCTGCATGCCCGAATGGCTGTCTCTTCAACCATGAAGACGGCTTTGACGATGGCTCAACCAATCCCCCGTCACCAATCAACGCCTTCATTCAGTCAAGTGCCATCGAGATTGAGGATGGCAATAACTTTATGTTCGTGAACAGGGTCATCCCGGACATCACTTTCCGCGACTCCACCACGCATGACGGCCAGCAGCCTTACGTGAAGATGACCATCAAGCCGCAGGACTTTCCCGGTGGGATTATTGGTGCCGGTGATGAACGCACAATAACTCGCGACCCCGCAGCCACATTGATGGTGAATCGCTTCACCAATCAAGCCTTCACCCGCATTCGGGCTCGCTCTGTGGCGCTGAGGGTGGAGAGCGACGTGACTGGTGTTTCATGGCGTCTCGGGGTTCCAAGATTTGACATGCGACAGGATGGCCGCAAATGACGATTTCAACTTCGGCACTCCCCCTTCCTCCGAAGGATTACAATCAAGACTACATGAACCGGTTGGTGAAGCAGCTCGCGCTGACAATCGCCAAGATCAACGCCATTCGCCCGTTGACTGTGGGCTCCGACCTTTCTGGCGAACTGGCTGGCTACCCCGTATCCGGCCTCACAATTGTGAATGTCCCGACATCTTCAGCAGGATTGCCGCCCGGAAGTGTCTGGTCTGATGGCGGCACTCTCAAGATAGTGAGCTAAAATGTATTTCAACAACATCCCGCAGAATCTCGGCCTTGCCCAGTATCAGCAGTCCTTTCCCAACCAGCCGAACATGGGCTATAATGGCGGTATCGGGAGCCTTCTGCCTCAGCAGGATCAGCAGCAGCAGAACCAGCCCAACCCGCAGCAGCCTGCCCCGCAGATGTCCACACCGGTAAACTCAAGCGCCGGTCTCGGGGCAAGAACGATCACTCCGCTCATGCCTTATAGCAAGCCGGTAGCAGGGCAGAGGATGGCAGGCGGCGGTGTGGTACAGCAGAACCTTAAAAAGGGCAGCGTGGTCTCAAATGGTATCGCTGCACTCCGGGGTCAGCATCCCGATCCCAGAGCGGCACTTGACGAATATGATCGCACCTTCGGCACCGAGGCAACCTCCGAACTGATCCGTGGTTATGCTGATGGTGGTGTGGTAAGCGGCCCCGGCTCCGGTGTTGCGGATCTCGTACCCGGCTCAATCGATGGCCGCGAGGATGTTCGAATCGCAAGCGGCGAATATGTGATCCCCGCATGGGCTGTCGCGGCACTTGGAGATGGCTCGACGGAAGCCGGTGCCAAGGTTCTTGATGCGATGGTTGCCCGCCTTCGTGAGGAAGGTTCCGAACTCATCATGGGCACTGAACCCATCAACCCCAGCGAATTTCTTCCGGCGTAAAACATGGCAGAGAAGCAGACATCATACGGCAAAGACCTTGAGAATTACATCAAGGATATGCTCTCCCGCGCTCAGATGGGCGCAAAAGCCGCGACTGAAGCCGGATACCCTCCGGAGTCCGCTCTCACAAAGTCGTACTACGCCGGTATCCCCAGCCTTTACATGTATGGCGACCCCGAGCAGATGCAGGCACTACAGCGTGCTGGCGATCTCTACGGAGCCTATGGTGAAGCCGGAGGCTATGACAAGACCCAGTTTGGTGACATCGGTCAGATGTATCAGGCTGCGGGCATGTATGACCCCACTCAGTTCCAGATGGCTGACTACACCGCTCGAAACATCCAAGAGCGGATGTCGCCTTACGAGGAACTGGTTGCAAGCCGTGCAAAGCGCAGGCTTGAGGAGGCTTATCAAGAGGGTCGTGGTCAGCGCGAACTTGAAGCCATCCGCTCCGGTGCCTTTGGTGGCTCCGGCTCCGCAATCCGCGAAGAGCTTGCCCGCCGTCAGTATATGGAGCAGCTTGCAGATGAGAACGCCCGCAGCCTTCAGGCGGCATTTGAGTCTGGTGCCGGTCTGTACAGCAAGGAGATGGCTGATCGACTAGCAGCGCAGCAGGCGACCGAAGCATCCCGCCAGTTCGGCAAGCAGACCGAGCTTTCCGGCATTGAGGGCCTTCTCGCCGCCCGTCAGCAGGAGGCAGCTCAGACCGCAGCCGCTAAAGAGGCTGAGTTCGCCGGTCTTTCCGGTCAGCAGGAAGCGGCCCGTCAGCAGGCTCTCATGGCAGAGCAGCGCAAGAACATGCAGCTTACCAACCTCGCTGCACAGCAGGCCGGAGGTCAGCAGCAGGAGGAGAGGGCACTCGCACAGGCGCAGTACCCGCTTGGCATTTCTGCCTTGCAGGCTAATGTTCTATCCCCACTTTCTGGTGGCACTTCTCAAGTTCCGCAGAGCGTGCAGAAGACCTCCACGATGCAGAACATTCTTGGCGGACTCTCCACTGCGGGAGCGGTCATTCAGGGGCTTGGCGGGGTTTCGGGAATTGCATCCGGCATTAAATCTGTCGGCAGTGCGCTTGGCTTTGCTGGAGGTGGCCTCATCCCTTACGGGATTCCGCCTTATGGCTATCGCGGCGGTGGCCTTGCCGATCTTGAGCCCGAGTATTATTTCTATGAGCGTCAATAATGCCGAACATCATTGAACAGCAGGATCTCCTCAAGGGCCTTCCCGACAATAGGCTCATGACGCTCCTTCAGAGCCCCGTAGCGGATATTCCGCCTTTCCTTGTTGCTGCTGAGGCTCAGCGCAGACAGGCTCTGAGGCAGCAGTTTGCGGGGTCTGAAAATAAAGAATCTGTGGTAGACACTCTGGCCAAGCAGTTGGCTGGAATACCCCAGAACATTTCGGCACCCTCTCAGAAGCCGCCTCAGATCCCTCAAACCCCGCAGATGCAGGGTGTTGCGGCACTTCAGCAGCAGCAGGCCCCTCAGCAGCAAGCACCGCAGCAGATGCGGGATGGTGGTATGGTGCAGCGGTACTACAATGGCGGCAAGGTTGAGCCGTGGTGGAGCCTTCCCGATATCAGCGGCCCCGTAACGGCAGTCAAGGATTGGGTTGGTGGCACTGCCTCTTCGGCTTACGATTTCCTGACTACGCCTTATAGCGAGATTGAACAGAGTGCCCCAGTAGAAGAGGCGGTGCCTCGAATTTTCCCGAAGATTCCGGCGATTTCGTCCGCAGGCACTACCTTCAAGCCGTTTGTTCCGGAACCCGGCAAGAAGGACACTTCCGCCGAGAATAAAACCAAAAACCCCGAAGTTCCGACCCCGCAGCTCGGTGAAACGGAAGACGAATTCCGTGCTCGGCTTGAGGCTCTCTACGGCACTCAAGAACCTTCCGACTGGGAGAAGTCTCAGAGGTGGTTCGCCATGGCTGAGCAGTTCCTTGATCCGTCTAAAACAACCATGCAGAGCGTTGCTGGTGCTGGTAAAGCATTTGCAGAAGCTGCTGGGGAACAGGAAAGAGCGAAGCGTCTCATGGACCTTGAGCGCGAGAAGGCGCTCTACGAGTATGACGTTGCGTCGGTTGAGTCCAAGAGAGCAGAAGCTGAAAGAGAACGCGAGCGTCAGAGCGCGGCACTCAAGGCGAAGACCGATGTCGCCACGGGTCAGATCGGTAACCTTTATCGTGCCTCAGATCAGATCAACGATGACCTTCGCCGTACTATCGATGCCGCAAGGCAGCAGGGGCTTGACGATACGCAAATCGCTGCACTTCCCGAGGTCAAGCAGAAATCTGAAATCCTGCGAGACATTCAAAACCGGATAGCCAATCTACAGGACTACCTCGACACCACCTATGGCATGCCCAAGATGCCGGTTGTTGACATCACCAACAAAGTGATTCGTTAAGGTCAAAAATGCCAAGAACAGTATTTGTGCCGGAAGCCGGGAGGGCGATGAGCTTTCCCGATGGCACCACTGACGCCCAAATCATTGATTACGTCACGGCACAATACGGCCCTAAGCCTCCTGCTCCCCCGCCGGAGGAGCCTGTCGGCGCATTGGAGTCGGGGTTCTATGGATCCCTTGGAAGCCTTGAGGCCGCTGGCGGCAAGGCGGCGCAGGCAGTCGGTCTTGAGGGTCTGTCGAATTATCTGTTTGAACAGTCTCGCGCAAGTCAGGAATACGCCGCCAAGTACCAACCGGAAGTGGCTGACATCAGCCAGATTAAAGGCGTTGGCGATGTGGCTTCCTTTGCGGGGTCCACCATCGCGCAATCCCTTCCCGAAATTGCTGTCGGTGTGGGTGGCGCTTATATTGGCGCTGTTATCGGCTCTGTTGCCGGTCCTCCGGGAGCAGTTATTGGTCGCCTTATTGGCGGCGCGATTGCCTCGCTTCCTTTCTTTGTCGGCAGCAACCTTCAGCGGCAAGCTGAAGAAAAGAACATTCCTCTTGAGGAAACGAGCGGCTACAACGCAACCGTTGGTGCCATTGCCCAAGCCCCTCTTGATGCGGCTTTTGAAACGCTCGTTGCCCGTAAATTCCCCGGAGCAGGAGCCGCACTTGACGTTGTAAAGCAGGGCTTCTTTAAGGAGGTTGCCCGCACCGCCGCGCAGGGTGCCGTAACGGAAGCTCTTACTGAGCCTGCTCAGCAGGCAATTGAGATCGCCCAAGCTACCCCCGAAAAACTCCTTGATTTCAGCCCCGAAGTTCAGCAGGAACTCCTCAACGCAGCCGCTGCTGGCGCTCTCGCCGGTGGTGCAATCGGTGGTGGTGCTGGTGCTACTGGCTCAATCACCGGCCCGGCAGCCCCAGACCCGGCTGTTGAGGCACGCCGTGAGCTTAATGTGGATCTCCAGACCGCGAGAGCGCGGGGTGACGAAATCAAGCGCTTTGGCGAAATCAGCCTTGGCGTGCAGAAACTCTCCGAGCAGCCGACAATCGGCAGGTTGAGGCTTGACAAGATCAAGATTGAACCCACCCCCGAAAACAAGCTGAAAACCCCGCTTGAACGCTTCCGACTTACCGATTTCAAGGGCGCTCCCATAGCCGAATTTACCGACCCCGCTCTCGCGGTTGATGCGGTTAACCGGTATCAGAAGATCGCCGGAAAGAAGATCACGCTCCAGAACACAGTTACGGGGTCTGAAATCCCAACCCCTCAAATTAGCATTCCTAGCGTCAAGGAAGCCGTTTCCGTTCCGAAGGCACCTACACAGCCAAAAATCGGAGAAGCCATTCCTGAATCACCGCTGCCCCGCCTAGAGGCTCCTAAGCCGCGCCCCGCGACCGGTGAGGGTCAACGCCCCGCCAAGCTGTTCAAGACGGCACTCGGCTCCCAGTACACGCTGTTTCCTGATGGCGGCACCGCGCGGATTAAAACCCCGCATCCCGGCCATGATCCGAGGGATGTCGGCCCGAAGCCTAAGTCGGAAAAGACATTCTTCATCCGCCCGGAGGATCAGAAGAACCTCGACATCATGACGGCTGAGGGGCTTCCCGGCACTCCCATCATCGCGGAGTATAAGCCCGGTGTGATCGGCGTGAAGTACACAAGCGGTCCCGAGGCTGGCAAGTTCATCAAGGGAACCGTCACCAAATCCTTTGACACTCCGGAAGTTGGCCTTCGCCCCGTTGAAATCTGGAACGGTGGCCGGGGTTTCTATTTTGGGGACAACATCATTGAGGTCAATGACCCTCCGGTGATCGAGCCCAGTGCCATTCCTCCCGCCGCTCCTGCCGCCGATGTCGTTGCGGGAAGCACGCGCGAGGCTATGGCCCTTGGCCCGAGTGACATTGAGGCAGTGAGTGCCGAAGAACAGGTCGCCGCTCGGCAGCGCCTTGATGAGCGCGTTCAGAAGATATCCGAGGGTGTCCGTGCCGCTCTTGGCAAATATGGCCTTAAGGATGTTCAGACGAAGTTCGTGCCCGCTTTCGCGGACGGGCTCAAGGTGAACGCAACTCGCGGCACCGAGACTGTGATCGGTGGCAAGTCCATCGTCAATCTCGCGACCGGCATTTACGACCCCGATCTCCCGATTGAAGATCTTGTCAATCGCGTTATCGGCACTCTCAACCATGAAAGCATCCACTCCCTCGTGTCGCTCGGTCTCCTCCGTGAGAGCGAGATGAAGATGCTCTTTGACGCGGCTGAAAAAACAGTAGTGCCGGGGAAGAAATACACCTACCTTGACTACGCAAAAGCCGTTTACGGCCCTATGGCTCGTTCAAACCCCGCATACAGCAACCCAGACTCTATTCGGGAAGAGGCTGTCGCGGAAATGTTCCGTGACTGGCGCGAAAGAAAGCTTGCTCCCCCGGAGGTACGGGGTCTCATAAATCGTATCATTGAAGCAGTTCGCAGCATGTTCAACAGCATGCGCCGTGAGAACTACGCTACGATCTTCAAGGATATTGAAGAAGGCCGCGTCGGTGAGCGTCCTCGTGGCACTGGCGCACAGAGGAAATCCGTCAAGAAAGCCGTGAAGAGTGACGGCGAGCCGGAGTCTCGCGTTTCTGTTGAGCCGGAACTTCCCACACTCGCTCACTCTCCGAATTACCCCTATGAGCAGCGAGTTCCGGAGATCAATGCCGCGCAGATTAACGGGGTCATAGAAAACCTTGAGTATGGTGCCGCCATTACACTGATGGAGCGGGTCACCAACTCAAAGACTTTCAAGGCCATCGTTCCCGAGCGTTTCCGTCCTTCGCGCGAGCGTTACGTTAGCCTTGTTCAGAACTTCGCTGACAAGATGCTGCCTCTCGGTCTGATGGTGGATTACATCAAGAAGAACGGCGGCACTGTTCCTGATGCCCTCGATGCCTTCATGCAGGAAGATCTCATGAGGAGCAAGGTCGGCAACATGCTGGATGATCGTGAGCAGAACCTCTACGGGGATCTGATCAAGTATCTGCGCGATAACAACGTGTCGATGGCTGAGTTTGAGGATTACCTTTATGCTCGCCACGCAAAGGAGCGCAACGAACGTATTCGTGAGATCAATCCGGGTGCCGATGAGACTGTTGGTTCCGGCATGTCGGACAAAAAGGCGGATGCAATCCTCGCTGCGGTGAAGTCCAGCCCACAACAGGCCGACTTCATTGAGGCAGAGAGGCTGTTCCGCGCGATCATCAATGACACCAACAACCTCCGTGTCGAGGCCGGTCTTACACCCGACTTTGATCAGATGACTGTTGAGGATGAGGCTGGCAATCAAGTCCGCATCAAGCAGTACGAGTTTTACGCCCCGCTGCGGGGTTTTGCCGATGAGTCTTCAATCGAAGGCGAGGTCACTGAAGAAATCCGTGCGCGTATTGGACAGGGCTTCAAGATCCGTGGCCGCGAAGATATGCGGGCTTTTGGTCGCCGCTCAAAGGCAAGTGACATTATCGCCCATGCCATCCTTCAGAACTCAGAAGCTCTTATCCGCGCCGAGAAGAACAAAGTTGGCCTCTCCCTTCTTGGGCTAGTTGAAACCAACCCCGAACTGGCAGCAGACTTCGGCGTCGAAGTCATGACCAAAGGCAAGAAGCCGCTGAAGAAGTATGTCTCGTCAAAGGGTGTCGTGAAAACGATGGTTGACCCGATGTACAAGAACAGCGATGACGTGATGGTTGTGAAGCGCGAGGGGGAGGAGATCCCAATCCGAATCAACAACCGCTTCCTTCAGAAGGCCCTGCTTTCAAAGAAGAGTGCCAGCCCTGATCTTGCGGAGAAGGCTCTCTCCTTCATGCAGATGGGCAACCGCTTCCTCGCTTCGGTCAATACGGCATGGAACCCCGAGTTCATGCTGATCAACTTCCCGCGAGACCTTCAGACAGCGCTCATCAACATATCTCAGTATGAAATTGAAGGCATCAAGAAGAAGGTGCTGAAGGATTCCTTCAAGGCCATTCGTGGTGTGCATCAAGTGCTGCGCGATCCGAAAGCTGAAAACGACTGGTCCGATTGGTACAAGATGTTCCGCGAGGATGGTGGCAACACTAACGGGTTCTTTGGGGCGTTCACTCTTGAAGATCGCATCAATCGGATGACGGATCTTGTCAACGAAAAAGACGGGTCGGTCGCAAACAAGACAAAGAAGGCTGTATTCTTTGTGCGCGACATGCTTGAGAATGCAAACGGAGCGTTTGAAAACGCCATCCGCCTTTCTGTGTACAAGAACGTCATTGAGGCCGGTGTCCCGAGGCAGCGAGCCGCTCAGATCGCGAAGAACCTGACTGTCAACTTTGACAAGCGCGGTGAGTATGGTCCCGTGCTCAACTCGCTTTACCTCTTCTACAATGCGTCTGTTCAGGGCACTCTCGCCATGGCGATGGCTGCGGGGCGGTCAAAAAAGGTGAGGCGTGCGTTTGCCGGTCTTATCGTGATGGGCATGATGCAGGACATCATCAACAGCCTCATCTCCGACGAAGATGAAGACGGCACCAAGATCTACGACAAGATCCCCGACTACAAACTCGAAGCCAACATCATCCTGATGGACCCATACGGCATCACGGAGAACGGCTATTTCGCGATCCCGCTGCCTTACGGCTTCAATG
>VFQS010004058.1_pt1 | contig 10829 bp, 12 predicted proteins | sample 3512361 | NCBI WGS metagenome assembly VFQS01 (sample SAMN10412375, study PRJNA504923) | tailings metagenome | isolation source: Relicate 1 Philex TSF3 active mining | place: Philippines | reverse complement strand
ATCTGCGCAAGGTGGATCACTACGAGTGCTACGACGACTTCGACTGGGATGTGGCCTGGGAGAAGGAAGGCGACTGCTTCGCCCGCTACCGCGTGCGGATCGAGGAGATGCGCCAGTCGCTGAAGATCCTGCGCCAGGCCTGCACGATGATTCCCGGCGGCCCCACCGAAAACCTGGAGGCCAAGCGGATGGCCGAGGGCAAGGGCAGCGAGGCCTATGGTTTCGACTATCAATACGTGGCCAAGAAAGTGGCCCCCACCTTCAAGATCCCCAGCGGTGAGCTCTACACCCGCCTGGAATCGGGCAAGGGGGAGATCGGTGTGTTCATCCAGGGCAACGATGATGTCACCCCATGGCGCTTCAAGATCCGCGCCGCCGATCTCAACAACCTCCAGATCCTGCCCCACATCCTCAAGGGCAACAAGGTGGCCGACATCATGGCCATCCTCGGCTCGATCGACGTGATCATGGGTTCGGTGGATCGGTGAAGCGGCGCGCGCGCCTGTGGGCGCGTCTGCGACGGGCGGGCTTCCTGCTGCCGGCCGGCCTCACGGCCTACCTCTGGCTCAAGGGTCTGCACCCCGGCCTGCCGGGGTTGGCCTGTCCGCTGCGGACCCTCACCGGCATCCCCTGCCCCACCTGCTTCCTCACCCGCGCCACCAGCGCCGCCCTCCACGGCGACCTGGCGGGATCCGTGCAGCTGCATGCCTTCGGGCCACTGGCGGCAGCCACCCTGCTGGGCTGGGCGGCGGTGGCGGTGCGGCAGCGACGCCTGCTGCCGCGCGGCCTGGCCGCCTGGCCCATCGGCGTGGCGGCGGTGGGTTTGCTGGCCTACTGGCTGCTGCGGCTCTGGCTGGGCTACGGGCTCGGGGTGGAGGGCTTTCCCGCGTTCCCCGCGCTCAGCTGATCACGCCCTTGTGATAGGCGGCGTTCTGCAGGTAGAAGCTGCTCACCGGCACCGCCAGCAGGGCCCCAAGGCCGAAGGTGCACACCGATACCAACACCACCAGCAGCCACACCAGGACCTCAAGGGCGGCGAAGGCACGGCCCCGCTCCGATCCATACACGGCCTGGAAGGCCCCCCGCAGGGCATCGATGATCGATTGATCGGTGAGAAAAATGCGATTCACATAGATCGGCGTCACTAGAGCCACCACGATGCCGGGCACGATGCAGAGAAGGAGGCCGATCGTGAACGCCAGGGTCAACAACACGCCCGCCAGGAGATAGCGCAGCGGGCGGCGCAGCAACGCAGCGAACGCGGCCTCCAACGTGATCACCTCACCGCTGTCGTAATGCAGGGCCGGCACGGCAATGAACAGCACCCCCACCAGGCTTGAGAGCACCGTGAAGGGGAGCTGACCCAGCTGACCGAGAGCCGACGCAACGCCGATGGCCGACTCGCCGCCTGCACCGGCGTCGGCCACGCCGACCCCCACCAGGGTGATCAGGAAATACACCGCAAGGCCCGCGCCGGAGATCACGGCGGTGACGATCCAGATCAGCAGAATCGTGGGCAGGTGGGCTACAAAAGCCTCCCAGGCGCCGTTGATCGTGGGCTGGTCGTAGGCCTTTGGGGCAGCCATCGCGGGGGTCGGGCAGACTGATTGGGATCGTGCCCCGGGGCGGCGCCGGCGACAACAGGGTTGATGGATCCCGACACCTGGCTGCTGCTCTGCCGCACCGTGCGCTTCGGCGACACGGATGCCGCCGGCGTGATGCACTTCCAGCAGCTGCTGCGCTGGTGCCACGAGGCCTACGAGGAAAGCCTCGAGCGCTTCGGCATCGCGGCGGCATCGGTGTTTCCCACGCCCGCGGCCGCGCCGGCGGTGGCCCTGCCGATCGTGCACTGCCAGGCCGACTTCCTGCGGCCGCTGGTGTGCGGCGATCCGCTGGCGATCCAGCTCGCCCCCCAGCGGCTCGACCAGGGGACGTTTGAGGTGCGCTACAGCTTCCGCAGCGGGGAGGTGGCCGTGGCCAGGGCCCTCACCCGCCACCTGGCGATCGAGGCGGCCGGCCGGCAGCGCTGCGCCCTGCCGGACCCCATCCAGCGCTGGCTGGAGGCCTCCGCCCTCGGCGGCGGCGTGCGCCCCCTGTGAGCGCTCAGCGCAGCCGCGAGAGGCCCCAGATCAGCCCGGCGAGCTGGAGCGGCAGCAGGCTCGCCAGCAGCGCCAGGGGCTGAATCCCCTCCTCCCGCGGCAGGCCGGAGAAGCTGGCGGCGCTGGTGAGGGCCGCCAGCGCCACGATGAACAGCAGCACGGAGCGCTGCGAGCGGAAGGGAGGCGGCTGGGTCATCCCTGGGGCACGATCAGAACCACGCACGCTCGCCCTCCAGATAGGCGGCGCGGAACGCCTCGGGGCTGGAGGTGAGGTAGATCATCCCCTCGATGATGCCGATCACCCACACCACGAAGCTGGCCACGCCACAGGTGAGCACGCCGCCCGCCACGCTCGCCACCAGCATGATCACCCCGGCCCGCCTGTAGCCCAGCAGAAACTTGTGGAGGCCGAAGCCACCCAGGAAAATCGCCAGCAGGCCCGCGGCCAGCTTGCGGTTGCTCACCTCGGTGTCGCTGACCTCAACCATGGGCGCTGCTCGGGACGCGGGACGGCGCGAACTGCCCCGCTTTTAGCCGGAATCGGAGCCGTCGTCAGGGATCCTGCGGTTTTGCATCATCCCGCGCGGCCAGCCAGCGGCGCCAGCGGCCCCGCTGCCATTTGCCGGCCTCGCTGGTGGCCAGCTGGGGGCAGTGATGCCAGGCGCGCGGCCGCTCGGCCGGGGGCCAGGCGGCCACCAGGGCCTGCAGCCCGCGGCGCAGGGCGCCGGGATCGGCGGCGGGGAGCGGGCGCAGCAGCGCCTCCAGCCGCTGGCCCCAGAGCGGGTCGTCGCGGCCGAGCAGGAGCACCGCCGCCAGGGGCAGGCCGGCGGCGCTCGCCGCCTGCCGCAGCCGCTCCTCCAGCTGCTCGGGGAACACCGTTTCACCGCCGGAGCTGATCGCTCCATCGAGCCGCCCGAAGAGCTGCAGCCCCTCCGGATCGATCCGGCCCGCATCGCCACTCCGCCACCAGGGGCCGCACCGGGGCAGCGGCAGCAGCCGGCCCCGCTCCAGCCAGCCCGGGCTGAGCCGGGGCGTGGCCACCTCCACGGCGCCGTCCGGCCCCAGGCGCAGGCGGCAATCGGCCAGGGGCGGACCGCAGCCGTCCGCGCCGGCCAGAAAGCGCGCCGGCGCCAGGGCCGCGACCATCGCCGCGGTTTCCGTGCTGCCGTAGCAGGGGGCGAGCGGCAGCCCCAGGCTCCGGGCCCGCTCCGCCAGGGCAGGAGGCAGGGCGGCACCCCCCACCCAGATCACGGCGCAGCGCCGCAGCCAGGCCACCGCCTCGGGGTGGGGCAGCAGGCGCTGCAGCTGGGTGGGCACCAGGGAGAGCAGCACCGGCGCGCCGGCCGGCAGGGGCTGCTGGGCCAGGGCCGCCCCATCGCGCAGCAGCGCCGGCGGCAGCAGGCGATGGTCCGCCCCCCAGCGGCGGGCCCGCAGCCAGGGCATCAGGCCGCTCACGTGGTGCAGCGGCAGCGGGTTGAGGTGCAGGCAGGCGGCAGGGTCGAGGCCCTGATCCAGCAGCCAGCGCGCCGTGGCCTCGGCGGAGGCCTCCAGGTGGGCCAGGGGCTGAAGGCACCAGCGCCGGCCGCCGCTGCTGCCACCGCTGCCCAGCAGCACCGCCGGCCCGTGCTCCCCCAGCGGCGGCGGCACCGGGCCGAGCGCGGCCTCGAGCAGGGGCTGCTCCGCCGCGCTCACCAGGGCCACGCAGGCGCCACCGTGCCAATGGCGCTCGAGGGTCTGGAGGGCCTCAAGGGCCTCCAGGGAATCCAGGGCAGCCCCCGGGCGCCCCTCGGCGCTGGTGGGGGCGCTGGAGGAGGGCGCCAGCACGAGCGTCTGCATGCCGGAGGCGCCGAGGGCGCGGATCTGCCGGGGCCCAGTCTGACCCGGCGCAGCCCCTAAGGTGCGCGGCGCCGGGGGTGGGCAATGGCGCGCATTCTGTTTGGAGGCCAACCCGATGCGGGCTTCTGCATCGTGCTCCTGAGCCTGCTGTACCCACACCTCGATGGGTCCGCCCAGGAGGGTCTGGCCTGCATCCAGCTCAGCCCCCTCGCCGAGGGGCTGGAGGCCACCCGCCACTCCGGTGATCCCTACAGCCTGCTGCTGCCCTGCTGGCTGGATCTGGGGGCCGATGGCGTGCGCCGGGAGCTGGGCGGCTGCCTGGCGGCCGTGGCGGCGGATGTGAATGGGGGCCGCTGCCGGGTGGTGTTCGACTACAGCAACGAAACCGCCTGGCCGATCACCGCCGAAACGATCGCCGAACTCGCGCGTGGGGCCGGCATCAGCGCACTCAGCGCCATCACCCTGGTGAGCCAGAACAGGCTGCTGGAGCAGCAGGATCTGCCGATCCGGCACCTCTGCGCCGACGCCTTTCTCGTGAGCGGCTGGGATGCCTGCAGGCGGCTGCTGGAGGAGGAAGCCCTGGTCCTTGAGCCGCCGGAACCGCAGCACGATCTGCTCTGCCTCAATGCCACGCCACGCTGGATCCGCCTGCTCGCCCTGCTGAAGCTGGCCCAGGCCGGACTGCTGGATCTGCAGGCGCCGGACCACGACGAGCACTGCCAGATCCCCTACATCAGCTTTGCGGGGATCGGCTACGGCAAAGGCGCGGCGATCGACCTGGCCGATTTCCGGCGCATCCTCGCGGAGATCCAGCAGCCCGAGCTGCTGGAGTTCCTCGAGCCCCTGCTGGCCCGCACGCCACTGCGGGTCGACAACCTGGGCGCCCAGGGCAATGACCTGGCCATGCAGATCGACCTGCACCATTACCGCAACAGCCGGCTGTCGCTGGTGACCGAAACCGGCATGGAGCAGGCCCACCGCCGCATCACCGAAAAAACCCTCAAGCCGCTCGCCCTCGGCCAGCCCTGCGTCACCATCGGCCATCCCCACGCGCTTGAGTGCGCCCGGGAGCTGGGCTATGCCACCTACGACGACTGCCTCGACAACCGCTACGACAGCGTGCGCAACTGGCTGCGGCGGATGGAGGCGGCGATCGCCAGCGCCGGCGCCTTCCTGAGGGCCTACGCCGACGACCCGGAGCTGCGCCAGCGGGTGCGCGCCACCAACCGGGTCAACCGCCGCTGGACCCGCGACGGCTTCGCGCGGCACTACCACGCCCGCTTCGGCCGGCCCCTGGCGGAGCGGATCACCTGGGCCGACCGCCCGGGCTGAGGCTCAGTCCGGGCCAGCCGCGGCCCGCCACACCTCCGCGGGGTCGTCGCTCCAGAGGGGCCCGACGGGCTGCCAGTCCGGCGCCAGGCCGGGGGCGGTGGGCGTGGGGCCGCGCCACTGCAGCGCCGCCAGGTGATGCAGCCAGCGGCGGCCGATGCCGGTTTCGATGGCGGTGCTCAGCATCAGCCGCGGGGTTCCCCGCTGCAGCCGGCTGAGCAGGGGCCGGGGATCGCCATCGAGCAGGGGCCGGCACACCTGCCAGCCGGGCCAGCCCTCGCCGCTGCGCGGATCGAGGCGCAGGGATTCATCCAGCGCCACCGGAAGGCGGCGGGCCAGCTCCCGCAAGCCGGCGCCATCGCCCGGCGCCAGGGGTTGCTCCAGCCACTCGAGCCGCGGCTCGCCGGCGAGCCGGTCGGCCCAGGCCGCCGCCGTGGGCCGATCCCAGCCGCCGTTGGCATCGAGCCGCAGCCGGCCGCCCGGGGGCAGCTGCCGCAGCAGCAGCTCCAGCAGCCGGCGCTCCTCCGGGTCTGGCGCCACCGCCACCTTCCACTTCACGCTGGGGCAGGCGGCCGGTTCGGCCGCCAGCAGTCGGGCCAGGGCCGCCGGCATGGCCGCGCCCGCGGGCAGCAGCCAGGCGGAGGGCGGGGCCGCCAGCCAGCCGGCGGCGCCCTCGGCCACGGAGCCATCGAGCTCAGCCAGGGCAGCGCCGATCGCGAAGGCCAGGGGGGGCGGCAGGGCCGGCAGGTGCCGCTCCAGGGCGGCGCGCTCCAGGCCGCTGCCGAGGCGGCGGATGGCGGCGGCGCAGGCGCGGCGCTGCCGCAGGGTGAGGGCCGGCTCCGGCGGGCTGGGCAGCGGCGCGGCCTCACCCCAGCCCACGCCCCCCGCCGCCGAGCGCAGCCGCAGCAGCCAGCCGCGCCGCTCGGCGAGCACGCCCTGGGCCGTGCGCAGGGGCTGGGGCAGGGGGAAGCGGAACGGCCGCCACTCCAGCCGCAGCGGGCCGGGGTTCATCGGCCCGGGGTTCATCGGCCCGCCGGGGCCGCGGCCGCCAGCCAGGGTGCCAGCGCCAGGCCGATGGCCAGGCCCAGGCCACTGAGGGCCTGGAAGCGGATGGCCAGGAACTTGCTGCCCACGATCCGCTCCGGCTGGTCGTGGTGGTCGCGCAGGAGCCGGATCAGGGCGCGGGCCGGCGGCAGGCCCACCACGCCGAGCAGGGCCGTCCAGGGCCACCAGCCCAGCAGCACCGGGGCCCACTGCAGGGCCAGGGCCGCCGCCACGAACCAGGGCACCAGGCCGGCGGCGCGGGCGGTGCCGAGCCGCACCACGGGGGAGCGCTTGCCGTGGGCGGCATCCTCGGCCACCTGGTGGAAGTGGGAGCAGAAGAGCACCAGGGTGGTGGCCAGGGCGGGGCCACCGCCCAGCAGCAGGGCCTCGCGCCAGGGCACCGCCGTGGCCCCGGCCGGCGGGCCGAGGGCCAGCAGGGCGGCGGCGGTGGCGCAGGGGCCGAAGGCCAGCCAGCAGAGGGGCTCGCCCAGGCCGCGGTAGCCGAGGCGGAAGGGCGGCCCCTGGTACACGTAGCCGAGGCCGCAGCAGGCCAGCACGAGCGCCAGCACCAGCGGCGTGCTGCGCAGGGCCACCAGCAGCATCAGCGCCAGGCCGAGCAGCAGGGCCGCGTTGGCGAGCCCGGCCACCCGGTCGCGCCGGCCGGTGAGGTTCACCACGGAGTGGGGCTTTCCCTCGGCATCCACGCCGGTGTCGGCGTCGAACACATCGTTGGCCAGGTTTTCCCAGGCCAGCAGCAGCACGGCCGCCAGCAGGAACAGCAGCAGCTGCACGGGCCGCAGCGGCAGCCCCATGCCCAGGCGCCAGCCGGCCGCGAGCAGGGCGGGCATCACCGCCACGGCATACATCGGCCACTTGATCGCCGCCCGCCAGAGCCGGCGGCGCTCCTCCACCGCCGCCCCGCTGGCGTAACGGCTTGCGACGACCTGATGCTCGGACATGGCTGCCGCGGCCGGCGGACGGGGGAAGGCCCATACATTTGAGCAGCCTTTCCGCAGCGGCCCCCGCCCCGCCCGGCCCATTGGCGCAGGCCCCCCCGCCCTCCGTCCGCTTCACCGAGCTGCTCGACGCCGCCACGCGGGCGGCCCGGCACCTCGAGCAGACGGCTGCGAGCGAGCAGCGGCAGGAGGAGGGCGTGCTGAGCCTGGCCCTGCCGATGGCCGGCCTCGACCCGCTGGCCCTGCTGCCCACCCTGGCCGGCGGCGAGAGCTTCCGCTTCCTCTGGGATGGGGCCCCCGGCCTCTGCCTGGCCGCCGCGGGCCGCTGCAACAGCCTGGAGCTGAGCGGCCCGCGCCGCTTCGAGCTGGCCCAGCGCTTCGCCGGCCTCAGCCTCAGCCGGCTGGCCTGCGCGCCGGAGGCGGCGCCGCCCCTGGCGCGGCCGCGGGTGCTGCTGGCCTTCGCCTTCTTCGACAGCCCGCTGCACCAGCGCGATGGGGCCGCCGGGGTGGAGGCGGTGCTGCCGCGCTGGCAGCTCAGCCGCCAGGGGCGCCACTGCTGGCTGCGGCTGCAGCGCAGCCTCGGTGGCGATGTGAACGCCCGCAGCGTGGCCGAGGAGCTCTGGGAGATGGCGCGCCTGCTGGAGCGCCGCTCCGAGCCGGGCGAGCGCACCGCCGCGGCGGTGGCGCGGGTGGGCATCCGCCATGGCTCCCACTGGCACGATGGCTACCGCTCCGCCCTGGAGCAGGCCCTGGCCCTGGTGGAGGGCGGCGAGCTGCGCAAGCTGGTGCTGGCGGTGCGCCAGCGGCTGGATCTGGATGCACCGCTCGACCCCCTGCAGCTGCTGGCGCACCTGCGCCAGGCCCAGCCCGGCAGCTGCCGCTTCCTCTGGCAGCGCGACCAGGACGACGCCCTGCTCGGCGCCTCCCCGGAACGGCTGCTCAGCCTGCGCCAGGGCCAGCTGCGCAGCGATGCCCTGGCCGGCACGGCCCCGCTGGGCGAGCGGGCCGGCGACCTGCTGCACTCCCCCAAGGACCGCCACGAGCACGAGCTGGTGGTCGACACCATCACCGCCGTGCTGCAGAAGGCCGGCCTGGAGCCGCGGCGGCCCCGGCGGCCCCGGCTGGCGCGGCACGGCAGCCTGGTGCACCTGCACACGCCGATCACGGCCTCCCTGGCGGGGGCGCAGCCGCTGCTGCTGGCGGAGGCCCTGCACCCCACCCCGGCGGTGGCGGGCCTGCCCCGGCGCGAGGCGATGGCCTGGCTGCGCAGCCTCGAGCCCTTCGAGCGGGGCCACTACGCCGCACCGATCGGCTGGATCGACAGCGCCGGCGACCTCGACCTGCGGGTGGCGATCCGCAGCGGCCGGCTGCGGGGCCTGCGGCTGGATCTCACCGCCGGCGCCGGCCTGGTGCGGGGCTCCCGACCGGAGCGGGAGCTGCAGGAGGTGGCCCTCAAGCTGGGCGTGCTGCAGCAGCAGCTCACCCTGCCCCCGGCGCCGCCTCAGCCGGCCAGCAGGCGGGCGATCGTCTGATCCGCCAGGGGGATGCCGCCGAGGCGCTCCACCTCGCGCACTCCGGTGGGGCTGGTGACGTTGATCTCGCTGAGGCGGCCATCGATCACATCGATGCCCACGAAGAAGAGGCCCTCCTCGCGCAGCGCCGGGGCGAGCTGGGCGCAGATGTGGCGCTCCTCGGCCGTGAGCCCGGCGGCCTCGGGGGTGCCCCCCACGGCCAGATTGCTGCGGAACTCCTGATCACCGGGCACCCGGTTCACGGCGCCGAGGGGCTCGCCATCCACCAGCAGGATCCGCTTGTCGCCGGCCCGCACCCCCGGCAGGAAGGCCTGGGCCATCACCGGCAGCTGCTCCTGCTGGGTCACCAGCTCCAGCAGGGCCCGCAGCCCCGGCGTGGCCGCCGAGGCGAACACCACCCCCTGGCCGGCCCGGCCACCGAGCGGCTTGAGCACCACCTCGCCCTGCTCGGCGGCGAAGGCCGCCAGGGCATCCACCCGGCTCGCCACCAGGGTGGGGGCCATCAGCGCGCTGAAGCGCAGGGCGCCCAGCTTCTCGTTCCAGCGGCGCAGCGAGGCGGGGCGGTTGAGCACGCGCACGCCCTGGTGCTCCGCCAGCTCGAGCAGATGGGTGGCATAGAGGTAGGCCTCATCCACCGGTGGGTCCTTGCGCATCCACACCCAGCCGAAGCCCTCGAGGGCCTGGAGTTCCGGCTCCCCCTCCTGCCACCAGGGGGAGGGCACCTGCCAGCTGCCTTCGGCCAGGGCGATCTCCGCCAGCCGCAGCGGCCGCACCCAGGCCGACACCTGGCCGCCCCGGGCGAGCAGGTCGGCCGGCGTGCACCACCAGAGGCTGAGGCCGGCCCGCTGGGCCGCCTGCATCAGGGCCACGCTCGAATCCTTCGCCGGGTTGAGCCGGCTGATCGGATCGATCACGAACAACTGCGCCGTGCGGCGATCGGGCGCCCCGTTCACGGAGTGCGACCCAGCATCCGATCGAGCTGGCCGTGCTGCTCGAGGGCGTGCAGATCGTCGCAGCCGCCGATGGCCTCGCCGTTGATGAAGATCTGGGGCAGGCTGCTGCGGCCCCCGGCGCGGCGGGTCATCACCGAGCGGGCCTCGTCATCGCCATCGATGGCGTATTCGCTGTAGATCACGGCCTTGCGATCGAGCAGACCCTTGGCGCGGATGCAGAAGGGACAGAAGCGCCAGGTGTAGATCTCCACCTTGGGACCTTCCTGAGGCTCGGAATCCATCAGCATTCGTGCGCTCCCGTTCGCCGCAGATCCTAGGAGCGGGAGCCGATCCGGGGGTGCCCGGCCCCGTCGGCCAGCACCCGGCGGAACCGGGCTGATACGGTCGGATCAATCCTTTCGGCCCGCCCGTGCTCGACCTCACGGATTTCAAGCGCGACCTCTCCGAGCTCACCGAACGCCTGGGCAACGCCCAGGACTGCCTTTGACGTACCGGCTCTGAAGGCACGGCAACAGGATCTCGAGCAGCTCGCCTCGCAGCCCGGCTTCTGGGACGACCAGCAGCGGGCCCAGAAGCAGATGCGCCAGCTCGATGAGGTGAAGGCGCAGCTCACCCAGCTGGAGCGCTGGCGCGCCAGCGTCGACGACGGCCAGGCCACCCTGGAGCTCTACGACCTCGAACCCGACGACGAGCTGCTGGCGGAGGCGAACGGCGGCCTGCAGCGGCTGCGGGCCGAGCTCGATCGCTGGGAGCTGGAGCGGCTGCTCTCCGGCACCTACGACAAGGAGGGGGCCGTGCTCAGCATCAACGCCGGCGCCGGCGGCACCGATGCCCAGGACTGGGCCCTGATGCTGATGCGGATGTACACCCGCTGGGCCGAGGACCACGGCATGAAGGTGACCGTGGCCGAGATCAGCGAGGGCGAGGAAGCCGGGATCAAGAGCTGCACGATCGAGATCGAGGGCCGCTACGCCTACGGCTATCTGCGCAATGAGAAGGGCACGCACCGGCTGGTGCGCATCTCGCCGTTCAACGCCAACGACAAGCGCCAGACCAGCTTCGCCGGCGTGGAGGTGATGC
>VFQS010004057.1_pt1 | contig 10830 bp, 8 predicted proteins | sample 3512361 | NCBI WGS metagenome assembly VFQS01 (sample SAMN10412375, study PRJNA504923) | tailings metagenome | isolation source: Relicate 1 Philex TSF3 active mining | place: Philippines | reverse complement strand
GAATGTCGGTGTCTAGCAGGTAGAGCACCACCCGCCCCACTTGAAGCTGGTAGACCTTGGCGTAAATGGTGCGGCCGGGCAACTCGACGCCAACCACGACTTCGTCGCCGCTGGGTGTCAACGCAGGGCGGGCCGCAATATCGGCGAAGTTCATTTTGTTGTAGAACGCTTCTTGCCACCCGCTATGGTCGAGACGCTGGCGGAAGTAGCCCTGCGGATAGATGAAACCGACCGCCACGAAGGGCAAATCGAGGTCACTGGCCTCTTTGACGTGATCACCGGCCAAAATACCGAGGCCACCCGAATAAATGGGGAGCGACTCGTGGATACCGAATTCGGCCGAAAAATACGCGATGGAGCCTTTTTGAGTGGGGTAGGTGCGCTTGAACCAGGTATTGGAGTCTGACAGGTAGGCGTCAAATGCGGCGATGACGGCATCGTAGTCGGCTAGCCAAGCAGCATCGTTGGTGGCAGCCACTAGGCTTTGCTGACGCACATTTCGCAAAAACTGTACGGGGTTGTGGTAGACGGATTGCCAGAGATCGGCATCGATGCGGGCAAACAGGGCGGTGGCATCGTGGTTCCAGGCCCACCAGTAGTTGTAGGCAACTTCACGGAGACGAGCAATGCGGTCGGGGATGGGGGTAAAAAGCAGATCAGTACTCTGAGCGCTCAATCTTCACCTCTATTCATACGTTCAACAGAAGGAAACTGACACGCGGAGTAGCGACGGTGCCCCCCGCAAACACCCTCCACTATACACGTTCACTTCCCATTGTGCAAACATGCGGTGTGGTGTAGGCCATTGGCACGGCAGAGAGCTTCGCAGATGACGGGCACAGATGGTATGATAATCAGAGAGAATCATCCCCCCACACACGAGAGAATCAATGCCCATGCGACCATCGATTGTGGTAACACAACCAATCCCTGGCGACGCAGTGGCGCGCCTGCGGCAACACGGCGACGTCACGTATCGCACCGATGACGGTCCGCTTGCCAAAGCCGAATTATGCCGGCTGATTGCGCATGCTGACGCCATATTGCCCCTACTGACCGATGTCATCGATGCTGACGTCATGGATGCCGCCCCGCGTCTCAAAATCATCGCCAATATGGCGGCTGGGTACAACAACATTGACGTGGCAGCGGCCACAGCCCGCGGCATCGCCGTCACCAACACCCCGGGGGTGCTCAGCGCCAGCACGGCAGATCTCACATTTGCGCTCATTTTGGGCAGTATGCGCCGGGTAGCAGAATCAGAAGCATTCTTGCGCCGCAACGAATGGCAGTACTGGAGTGCCACGTTGCTGCTGGGCAGTGAGGTGCACGGTAGCACGCTAGCTATCATTGGGATGGGGCGCATCGGCCTGGCCGTGGCCAGGCGCGCGCTGGCGTTTGATATGCGTGTGCTGTATGTGGCGCGCAGTCAGCATGCTGACGCCGATGCGCTGGGGTGCACGCGGGTGACATTGGACGAGGCGCTGGCGCAGGCCGATATTGTGTCGTTGCATGTGCCGGCGAGTGCCGACACCTACCATCTGATTGATGCCCAGCGTTTGGCACAGATGAAACCGAGCGCCTTCCTCATCAACACCGCCCGCGGCAACGTGGTCGACGAGGCGGCGCTGGCACGGGCGCTACACACGGGAGTCATCGCCGGGGCTGGCATTGATGTGTTCGAGCACGAGCCGGCGATTCACCCTGAGCTTTTGACGGCCCCCAACGCCTTGCTCGTGCCGCACATTGGCAGTGCCACGTTGCAGACCCGTAGCGCCATGGCGCGCATGGCTGCCGAAAATATCATTGCCTGGATTCAACAACGCCGCCCACCGCAACTTGTCAATGTGGAGATTGCCCAATGAAACGATTCACCATCCCCATGCCGTGGGTAGCCGGCGTGGCTGCCCTGCTCTGTCTGGTTTTGTTGCCGATGTGGGTCATCTTTGTGGGGCAACGCATCGCCTACGCCTTCCCCATCGACTACGGCGAGGGGCCATTGCTCCGCCAGCTCGAATTTTTGCAGGCCAGTGGCTCACTGGCAGCGCTGTATGGTGACCCGGGGGCCGATCCCTACTTGATTGTCAACTACCCACCCGTGTACTTGGTGGCCAGCCAGCTGGTCGGCGAGATCCTACCGGCCCTGATGGCAGGGCGCGTCGTATCGGCGCTGGCCGGCGTGATTGTGGCCCTGAGCATCTGGACGCTGGTCATGCCCGAGCAGCCAGCCCCCTATGGGCGGTTGTTTGCAGTGCTCACGACCATCACATGGTTTGCATTGCCGATTGTGCGTGAGTGGAGCGGCGTGATGCGTGTCGACATGCTGGGTGTGGCCCTGGGGCTGGCGGGGCTGGTGCAGGTGCGCCGCAATCACCCCTTGACGGGCACGGCACTCATCACGCTGGCACTGCTCACCAAGCCATCGTTGATTGCGGCGCCACTGGCATTGGCAGTCTGGGTGCTGACGCAACCGTGGCGGCAGTGGGTACGCGTGGCGGCCGTGGTATTGGCCATCGGCGGCATGGTGGTGGGTGGGATTACGCTGGCAGGTGGCAACATCTGGTTGCATGTCATCCAGGCCAATGTCAATCTGTGGGACGAAGCCTTGGCACGAGGATTCTGGCGCGAAGCCTGGCAGATGCACTGGCCCTTGATGATTGGCGCACTACTGGTGGCTGGTCACTTCGGGCTGCGTTCGTGGCGCCACCCGATGCAGGCTGATGCGCTGTGGACGAGCATGGCGATTACCTATACCGTGGGGGGCATCATCGTCGGGCTGGGGATTGGCAAGGTGGGTGCCTACGCCAACTACTTCCTCGAGTGGTACGCCGGCATGGTGTGGCTGCTCGGGATTGGCGCGCAGCGCGCGCTGACGCACACCACCTGGCAACGCTGGCTGGCGGTAGGATGTGTGTTGGCGGGCAGTCTGGCGGTGGCGCGCTACATCCCACTGTGGAGTGAGACCTACCCCAAGCCCTACGGCATGATTGAAGGGCAACGACCACCACGGCTCATCGTCGGGGGGTATGGAGTCTGGCAGGATTTACAACGTGAACGACAGATTTTGGATGCCAATGCGGTAACGGCCACGGCGCTCAATGCACTGATTGCCGAGAACGGTGGCCCGATATTCACCGATGTGCCGGGCGTGGCCGCTCAGGCTGGCGTCGTGGCCCCCATGCAGGTGTTTGAACACCGCCAGCTGCTCGATGTGGGCTTGTGGGATCAACGCCCCATGCTGCGCATGCTGGCCAACGGCGAGATTCCCACCGTGGTGCTCGATTATCTAGGCAACTGGATGACACCCGAGAGCATTGCGCTGATTACCACCCGCTATGCCCAAAGTGGGTCACGCGGCAGCTACGACATCTACCAGCCAATTGCGGTGGGGGCTCCCCAACCCTTACAACTGTCCTGGGGCTCGCTCACCCTCTTCCAGGTCGCCTTGCCACCGCCGTTGTTGCGCAATGCCTACGAGCCAGGCACGATATTGCCCGTACATCTGACGTTCATTGGTGACGATACGGGCAAGCAACACTCAGTCATGCTAGCCCTCTACAACGAAGATGGCATGGTCGTAGCACGCAGTGTGCAGGCGTTGTTTGCGGGGGCATTGCAGACCAGTGATTTGGCAGCTGGGCCATTGCAACACCTGCAAGCGTTGCCCATTTCGGCGCGCACCACCGATGGCACGTACCGCCTAGACATCCAAATCGACGACACCCCCCCACAAACGCTCACCACCATTGTCGTCTACCGTGAGGGCGGTGTCATGGGAGGCGAAAGTGGGTATCTGGTGCCGGGGGCCATCAACGACTACATCGAGCAAAACGGTGGCAACGAAGCCTGGGGTGACCCACTCATGCCCGCCATGCCGTTTGATGGCATGACGCTACAGTGCTTCAGCAAACGCTGCGCCACGGTGAACACAAACGGCGCCATCAGCACCGCCCCACTGGGAGTGTGGTTGCAGGGTGCCCTGGCGGTGTGGCCGCAGGCCGACCGCATGGACACGTATGATTTCACGCGGCAGAGCGCGCAACAAGAGATGTTCGAAGGGGTAGCACTCGAGAGCGTGGATCAGCCACGCAAGGTGGGAGAATTACTGGTGTGGCTCCGCCGCGACGTCGAACTCTGGTACATGAACGACCAAGTCGTCGTAGGCAATGGTGGCGTGCGCTACCTGCGCCTGCCGGGGATTGCCTACCGCTGGCCGGCAACTACACCCTGACGACTATACCAACGGGTCATCGAGGTGCTGGTAGACGCCCCGCAAGGCGTACCACCGCACCTTGATGATATCGCGCAGATTGCGCCAGGCATCGCGGATGGGGTCGACCTTGGTTTCTTCGCCGTAATGCCAAATCACGGGCATTTCTTTGACACGATAACCGCGTTTCACCGCCAAAAATAACACTTCGACATCAAATGCAGTGACCGCAGCCCCCGAAATCTCGGGGGCATTATCACCATATATTTGTACCCGTTGAAACAAATCACGGGCCACATCAAGGCGAAAGCCTTTGAAACCACATTGTGTGTCGTGGAAATTGCCAACCACCAGCAGGCGCACCAATGCATTGAAAACGCGCCCCATCAGATGGCGATGAGGAGGCTCGCCCTCACGACGCGACCCTTGCCCCTCGCGAGAGCCAATCACCACGGCGTACTCACCAGCGAGGAATGGCTGCATGCGATGCCATTCTACGATGGGCACTGCCAAATCGGCATCACACAACAACACGTACTGCCCGGTAGCAGCCAGTGCACCAGCTCGTACCGCAAACCCTTTGCCACGATGTGTCAACGACAACACCCGAAGCGCTGGCCATGTTTGCGCCATGTCAGTCACGATACGCAGTGTGTCATCAGTGCTACCATCATCGGCTACGATGACCTCGACAGCGAGATGGTCCCGTTCTACAAAATCGCGAATGGCCTGCAATGTGGCAGGCAAACGCAATTCTTCGTTGTAAGCAGGCACAACAATCGTCAACAACGGTTGATACGAGACGGTCATTACAGATCCTTCAAACCTAAACGCTCATCTGTTATAGCATACACCATCAGCGTGAACAGCATGTGATGAAGTTAGTATTCTGCGAAAAACAATTGCTCGGCCGATACCTGCTGCGGAATATGGCGGCGTTTGGCCCAAAACCGGGGCAGATGCCAGAGTGCCTGCCATTGACCACGTAGGCGCGCGCGCGCCGCGGCACCACGAATGTGCCGCAGTGCAGACCACGTAATCTGCAGTTGGCTCCAGACGAATCGGGCACCAAAGCGCCACATCAATGGTGTGGGCATGTTTTTGAGCCAGACGAGCACGAAATTGCGCCCACAATAATAACTCGAGAGCACACCACCACCAGTGGCACTCACATGATGATACACCACTGCCGCTGCCACAAAAATGGTGCGGAACCCGTGCAGACGGGCGCGGAAGTTGAAGTCGACATCCTCGCAATACATCACCAGATCACGGTCAAACATGGCACCATCGACGAGCAAAGTAGCCAGCGCGCTGCGGCGATAGGCGGCAGCGCCAGCACAAGCCCCAAATACCTCACGGTCGTATTGGAAGTCTGGGCCGTCAGGCTGCCAGACCCCACTATTGCCGGGGATGCCGTCACTCTGGTAGAAATCACCGGCCGAGTGAATGCGTGTGCGGTCGTCGTACAACATCAGTTTGCTGGCCGCAAAGGCATATTCTGGATGACGTTCAAGCGCGCCGATGAGTTCAGCCAGCCATGTATCAGCCACTTCGGTGTCGTTGTTGAGCAATACGAGATATTCGCCTGAGGTGGCCGCAACTGCCGTGTTGCAGGCTGCCACAAAACCACTGTTTTGCGGCATGACCAGTATAGTGACTTGGGGATACTGCTGCCGCAAAAAGGCCACAGAATCATCTTGTGACGCATCATCGACGACGGTAATGTGGAAATCCTGACGGGTCTGCAGTAGCACAGCATCCAGGCAGGGCTGCAAAAAACGGAGGCCGTTGTAATTGGGGATAATAATGTCAATCATCGGTTAGGACTCTTGAGTGGTCACAAATTCGGCCACGGCATCTTGCCATGGTCGCAGGGTAATGCCCAAAGCCGCCCCTGCCATGTTGGCCAACGGTGTATAGGCCGGCACGCGGCTCGGACGCACAAAATCTGCCAGCGGCATGGGCTCGATTGGATAGTCGGCACGACCCGCACACGCGAGTGCATAGCGGGCGAGTTCGAGCCGCGAACAGCTGCCTTCATTGACCAAATGGTAGGTGCCGTACATGTCGGTGTGCATCAGCTGTGCCACAGCGCGCGCCACATCGCTGGCATGTGTGGGCGAGCCCACTTCGTCATGCACCATGCGCAACTGAGGCTGCTCTGCGGCGAGGCGTAGCACCGTGCGCACGAAATTGCGCGCACCGCCAAACAGCCATGCCACCCGCACAATGTACAACCGCTCGAGCACTTCACGGGCAGCCAACTCACCAGCATATTTGGATTGTGCATAGGCGTTGATGGGGTTGGGGCGATCGTATTCCCAATAGGGGCGGTCACCAGTGCCGTCAAACACTTCATTGGTGCTGATGGCAATCATGCGCGCATTGGCACGCCGGGCGGCGAGAGCGACCCAGCGTGTGCCCAGGCCATTGACGGAGTAGGCCAATTGAGGGTCACGGGCACAACCATCGACGTGTGTCATGGCAGCAGCATGGATAATCAAAGCCGGCCGCAAGGCGGCAATCGTGTCTACTGTATCAGGGTGTTGGAGTTCGATATCCTGATGACCGAGTGCAGTCACCTCGTGTTGCCCTTGGAGCGTGGCCACCAAGGCCTGCCCGAGCTGCCCACGCGCGCCCGTCACGACAATGCGCATACCCATATCCTCGTCTGTATTGAATTCATTATGGCTAATGGTAGAGCATGCTGGAGTCAGCGTCAACCGAATTACCATGCCTACACACGCATCCACTATAATACGAGCACATCCCTGATGCGTTCAGCCGTAGCTGTGCCCCAATATCAGCAAAGGACATGCCATGAGCACTCACATTCAAGCACAGATTGATGCCTACATTGACCAACACCTCGAACGATTCATCGACATGCTAGGCGACCTGTGTGCCATCCCCAGTGTGGCCGCCCAAGGCCAGGGTATCGAGCCCTGCGCCGAAGCCGTAGCCAACCTCCTCAGTGACGCCGGCCTCAATGTGCAAATCATGCCCACTGCCGGCAATCCGGTCATCTATGCCGAGGCCAGTGGCAGCAGTGATACCACCATGTTGTGCTACAACCACTACGACGTACAACCAGCCGAGCCTTTTGATTTGTGGCACAGTGATCCCTTTGCCATGCGTCGCCAAGGCAATCACCTCATCGCCCGTGGCGTGGCCGACGACAAAGGCGAATTGGTCAGCCGCATTGCCGCCATCATGGCCACCAAACATGTGCTAGGCGAATTACCGGTCGGCATGAAGTTTTTGATTGAGGGCGAAGAAGAAATCGCCAGCCCCAACCTCGAACCGTTTATCAAGGCCCATCGCGACTTGCTCAAAGCGGACGCCTGTGTGTGGGAATTCGGCACCCACAACGCCGATGGTCATCCCATTGGCTACCTGGGTCTGCGGGGCATCTGCTACTTGGAACTCTCGGTCGAGACCGCCAAGATCGACACCCACTCAGGCATCGCTGGGTCGATTTTGCCTAATGCGGCCTGGCGTTTGGTGTGGGCGCTCAACACGCTCAAAGACCAAGACGAGCGCATCCAACTGCCAGATTTCTACCGCAATGTGGTACCACCCAGTGCTCGCGACATGGAATTACTGGCGGCTCTGCCCGACAGCGACGAAGAAATGCAAGAACTCTTCGGCAATCGCGCGTTTTTGCTGGGCGCCCAGGGGGTCGAACTCCGCCGCCGTGAGATCTTCGAGCCGACCTGCACCATCTGTGGCCTCAACTCGGGGTATCAGGGCGAAGGGCAGAAAACGGTGCTGCCAGCCCAGGCCATGGCCAAGGTCGACTTCCGCCTGGTACCCAATCAGCGCCCCGACGAGGTCGTAGCTCAGTTGCGCCGCCACCTCGACGACCACGGCTTCACCGACATCCAGATTCGACTGGTGGGCGCTGGACGACCTTCGCGCACCGACCCCGACGATCGCATTGTCACCGAACTGGTAGCAGCCGCACAAGACGTCTACGGTCGCGCACCGCAACTCTGGCCCATGTCGGGAGGATCGGGGCCGGGGTACTTGTTTGCCGAAGAAATCGGTGTATCCATCGTCAGCCTCGGTGTAGGGTATTCGGGCGCTCGCATTCATGCCCCCAACGAGAACATTCGTATCGGTGATTTCCGCAATGGGATGCGTCACATGGCCGCTTTGATGACGCGCATGGGCGGTGCTCTGTAGCCATACTCTGCCCCTTGAATTTCAACCTGTCAGACCGATTTCAAGCTGGTCTGACAGGTTGGTGAATTTGTTGCAATAGTGGTCAAATTTCGTGCTATAATCAGCATTGTCAATTCGGACGTATCGGACTGCGACTTGCATCCGCGAAGCCCCACCTTCTGCCACTGACCGTTGGTGCACCCGGCAGGATGTTGTGTTCACGGTTCTGTACGAAAATGGTCAGGTATGTGGGGCAAGGCCAGCCCTGATTGGCGTAATGTGGTTTTTGATGCGGATACTGATATCCGTAACTGCTCACGAATGAGCAGAGGGAGTGGATCGAATGCATGTCAAGTTGTTTGTAGGTAATCTGCCATGGCGCATGACGAGCGATGATTTGGGTAACACCTTCGCTGACCATGGTGAAGTTTTGAGTGCACGTGTCGTCATTGACCGTGAAACACAGCGCTCACGCGGTTTTGGTTTCGTCGAAATGGATGTTGACAACGTAGATGACGTCATCGAAGCCACCAATGGTCTTGAGGTCTTCGGTCGTCCGTTGCGTGTAAATGTCTCAGACGAAAAGCCTGGTTTTGGCAACGGACCACGCCGTGCACCTCGCGAAGAGAGCAACTACTAAAGTATAGGCCGTGTTTTTGGCGAGTGAGGGCTCGGGTGCGCCCTCACTCGTTTTCTTTCGTTACCGCCACCCATCCCCCCACCCCACCCTTCACCATCAGGTATGCTTACTTGTACACCATCCAAGGAGGAGACGGTATGCAGATGACGCGTTTTGGCCGTACCGGCTTGCAAGTCAGTTCAGTGTGTTTGGGGACGATGACCTTCGGCAATCAAGCCGACGAAGCCACGTCTCACGCCATCCTCGATACAGCGGTCGCCCATGGCATCAACTTCATCGACACTGCTGACGCCTACCCGCTCGGCGGCGACCTGGCCACCATGGGGCGCACCGAACAGATTATCGGCAATTGGATGAAGGCCCGCAACAATCGCCACAATCTGGTCATCGCCACCAAATGTCGTGGCAAGATGGGCCCCAACGCCCACGACGAAGGCTTGTCACGCCGCCACATCATGGACGCCTGTGACGCCAGCCTCAAACGGCTGGGAGTCGACTTCATCGACCTGTATCAGGCGCATGCCCCTGACCCCAACACGCCCATCGAAGAAACCCTCGATGCCATGAATGACCTGGTGCGCGCCGGCAAGGTGCGTTATGTGGGGTGCTCGAACTTCCCGGCGTGGCAAATCACGCAGGCGCTCTGGCAGAGTGATCGCAACCACTGGGCGAGCTTTGTGTCGCTGCAACCACGCTACAACATGCTGTTCCGCATGATTGAAGACGAAATCCTGCCACTGGCGCGTGAAATGGGGCTGGCAGTCATTCCCTACAATCCACTGGCTGGTGGCATGTTGACTGGCCGTTATATCGAGCAACGCCAGCTGGCGCCTGGTACGCGTTTCACCCTCAACAACAGCGGTGAGTTGTACCGCAAACGCTACTGGAACGATGAAGTGCATGGCGTGGTAGCACACTTGCACGCCTACTTCCAGGCTCGTGGGATCTCGCTCACACATGCCGCCCTGGCCTGGGTGCGCGCCCAACCCGGCATCACCGCCCCCATCATCGGGGCGAGTCGCCCCGAGCAACTCGCTGATTCACTGGCCGCACTCGACCTCGTGCTCGATGCCGAGGCCATGGAACAGTGCAACGACGTATGGTTCAACTTGCCACGCGAACGTGACGTGACTGTGGCCCGCCGCTAGGTGCAAACGGCTTTACATTCACATCAACACCACGGTACAGAGGCTGTACCGTGGTGTTGGTATTTTTCACACCCGTATTCTGACAACTCTGTGCGACGTTGACGTTGTCATTTATTATGTCATTATGATGAAATAAAAACACCACCTACATGATGAAACTGTGGGTGGTGTTTGTGTATTAGACAAACGGATTAGCACTCGGCGTGAGGATCATTTCGGGGATGGTGGCGCGAGCTGGCAACCCTGCCACAAACTGCACGACCTGAGCCACATCATCGGCTTGGAGCATGGCCGCTCGGCGCTCGGCACTCACGGGTGCCGGGCGTTTTTCCATCAGTGGAGTATCGACTTCACCGGGATGCAACACCGTCGCCCGCACACCGTGTTTGGCTTCTTCTTGGGCCATTGTACGCACGAAGGCGCTCAGACCACTTTTGGCGGCGTTGTACGATGCCCCACCGAGGCTACTCGGGCGTGGCACCGATGTCGAGCCGATAGCCACTATCACGCCCTGGGCGGCACGCACCAGCGGCAATGCGCGCATAATCAAGTAGTAGGCACCATTCATGTTGATATCCACCATCATGCGCCACGACTCATCGGTGAGTTGATCGATGAAGCGTTCGGGCAGATTGGTCCCAGCTGCGCTGACCAGCACGTCG
>VFQS010004056.1_pt1 | contig 10831 bp, 11 predicted proteins | sample 3512361 | NCBI WGS metagenome assembly VFQS01 (sample SAMN10412375, study PRJNA504923) | tailings metagenome | isolation source: Relicate 1 Philex TSF3 active mining | place: Philippines | reverse complement strand
CCCCAAAACCCCAAAACCCCATTTTATCTGGATTAATAGATGAAGATTCATACGTTATTATTAAATATTTATAATTATAAAGAAATGCAGCATAAAGCTAAAATGAGGTTGTTTACGAACTTCTTCAGGTAATTATTACTCAAAAGTTAGATCACTGAGACTTTTAGGAAAAGAAAACGACTTCTCTTAATCGTGGTAGCCTCTCTTTCCCTATTCCATGGGGTTGCAGAGGGCCTTCAAGGTGGAAATCGTCAGTGCGCAGAGGGACAGTACTACGATGCAAAACTCGATCAATGCAATGGTAATTAACTCTATATTAATTAATAAGACTGTAGAGTGTGATTTAAAGTGTAAGCTGTGCAACAGTGATGGATAGAACGGGATCAATTAATGCACGCAATGCAGAGATCAAAGCATGGTACTTGATAAGGAGACTGGACTGTGTCAGTGCCCCTCAGGAACATATTATAGCATGGCTACTCAAGCATGCGAGAGTAAGGATATCACTTTCGACGATTGTTTATAGGTGAATCCGGTTCATTTAATCAAACAAGACAATCAAGGCTTAAATTCACCTCACAGTAAAGAAGAAACCTACAAACCGTAGTTTAAACTCAAGGCTCGGTGATAAAGGCGGGTTAGAACACAACATTCACCGGTATTGAATTTAAAGTGACAGACTCAAGCTATGACTCAAACTTTATGTTCACCGTCGATTCTTACATGAATGATACTAATGTGATATTCAAAGACTCGATCATTGATGTAAGGGGAAACTTTTTTAAGAGTGCATATCCCATCAGATTAGTATTCGACAACTGCATCTTCAAAGTAGCAAGCACTGCTATTCTGCTACTTTTAGACTATTCTTAAAATGGATGTCGCGATATAGATACTGGAATTTTGTCCATTTAAAATAGCTAGTTCATTGATTCTACACAGACTGCGACGAGTAATGGTGCATTATAGAAAACGCTATTCAATATCAAGTCGCTTTTTGATATAACGTTTTCAAGGGTTACCTTCAATGGTCTTAAGCAAAAATAGGTAGGATTAATAAGCGATCATGTTTGCGCTACACAGCCAATCAAGGCTTAGAAACTAATCTTTGATCAAGTAAGTGTTACAGATTCAAATTTCTAATTGCAGCTTAGCTTCTCCAATTTTTCAACTGGTTCTTCGGTCAAGCCTCACCAGCTTCATGTGCACCTAACTAACTCTAAGTTCCGCAACTTGGTCATGCCCATCCCATTCTTTACGCTTTCTTCGAAGAGAGACTAATCTACTTAGCTCTTCAATCTCTCAAGGATAGATGCAGACTCACTCAGTATCGATAGTGTGCCCTTTATCAACTTGCAATTGGCATAGTCAACTGGGTGGTCGGTAAGTGCGAGTTAGATAAGTGTCACAAATAGTAAGTTGACAGACTTTTTGGGCGTAGAGGGTGCTGAAAATTTCACGGCCAGTGGACCTATCAAGTTTGACATGATAGACAACATGATTCCATAGGCGAAAAATCTACCTGACGCAGCAAAATAAGGGTTGGTTAGCTTAACTGGAGTTGGATAGGCCTCATTCTAAGATTTGGTTATTCAAAGTTCTTCGCTGTCGAAATCTCCCGCACTAATGATCGATAGCGTAAATAGCTTGACTATGAATGATTGCATGTTCTCATCTCTGCAAGTCCAATTCTCTGACTTAGTGGTTATCAAAAAGATTGTAAAAATGGCTACCAATAATGTAACTGTCATCAATGTATTGAATTCTTAGATCGATTAGACCAGATATGCTTTCAGTGTTACAACTCTTAATCTAATCAAAGATATGAGTATGATCAAAATGGAAAAGCCTACTCTAAATAATTCGCAGATACCTCTTTTATCAGTCAAAGGCATCAATTTGCAGAACCCTCTTGACACATCTAAGTATCTCATCTCTCTATAGTATTGCTCATTCTCGAACAATCTCTTCAATGGTTATGATCTTTTATCATTCACAGACCTCCCAACCTCGAGACTAAACCTTGAAAACCTCAATTGCATCTCTGATTCAGCCAAATCTCAATGTGCCGAAGGTTTATACTTCAACTCAATCATGAAGACTTGCACAAAGTGCCCCAAGGGATGCGCTTCATGCAAGAGTGATCAAGAGTGCACAGCATGCAGTGTATAGAAAATGAGTGTCAACTAGATAAATGGAAAGTGCGAATGTCCGAGCCAGCAATATTACTATGATATTGATGGGTCGCCTAGGTGCCGCGAATGTCTAAGCAAGTGCTAAACATGCCAGAATGAGTTTTAGTGCTTGACCTACAAAACATGTCCGAATAGTGCCTAATTTTTGAATGCAACATCAAAATAATGTGGATTTTAATGCTCTTCTGGGTTCCTAAGCAATGATAAAACTTGTAAAACATGCTCCGACTCAAATTGTGCCATATGCGATATAACTTCTTCTGGATAAGAGAGGTGTGGTTTGTGCTAGAATGGATATTTCCTAGACCTTTAAACTTATCAGTGCAAACTTTCATGCCCAGTTAATTCTAAAGCTATTAGTTCTAACAACACATACAGCAAAGGCAAGAACTATTAGGTTAGATACTGTCGTCCTTTTGTTTCTTAAAACCTCTATGAATATGTCTACTATATCAATCCGAATTCCACATCACACTTGGAGTTAGGAACTTTTGAGTACCCTTTTAAGAACATGGATTCGCCTGCAAAAGAGATTTTTAATCACATGTACGAGAAGGAGACCAATTTCACAGTATATCATGCACGTGGCACTTCAATGAAACACTACTATGGTGTGATGCCAATCATCATAGTTAATGTCAAGATGTATACCATGGTACCTTACGGTGATGAAAAACTTCCTAAGCCCAGAGTATTTGTGACGGGTCACGACTATCTTTGGCCGGATTCGACTCTCTTTTCTCTGGCTGAAATTTCCTATGATTTTACTACAAGAGTTTAAAGAGGAGATATGGATGTGTCTGAATCCACAAAGTTTTTCTTGAAAATAAATGTTTTCCGATCCAGTTTGACTATTTAGAAGATAGATTTTCAATCAATCATGTTTGGAGATGCATGGTCAAACCCACTTATATTCTCTTTTGATGCACCTAACCGTACAGTATTGATTGAAGACTGTTATCTAGACTTGGACGGCGCCTTGTATGAGGCCTATTTCCCTATTTCTTTGAAGGTGAGAAGAAGTCACTTCAATTTAACGAACTATCAGTATGGTGTGTGGAACGATTTCAGATGGGATTGCTACAGTAATAAAGCAACAGATGTTGGTGGTTATCTCATCATAGAGGAAAGCAAATTCACTGGAAAGCATCAGCAAGCGCTCTACAACTTTTTATTTTTCTCATCCTTTGATGACTTTATCCTTCGAAACAATACCTTTGACTCCTGTACTTACCTTGATATGGAAACAAGGCCGTTCTTGGATGTGCACCCTCAGTCAATGTGTGATCCAGACTTCCGCACTCAGAATGTGTTCATAGACAATAATAAGTTCCTCAACTTAGACCAGAGTAGTCTCATGTTCGCCGTCAACTACATGAATAACTTTAATGGGACCAAGATTTTTAGCATGCAAAATAACTATTACGAAAATTCAATCAGTAAGTATTATTATTAAAGCATTCTCTCTATAGTCAATTCTCAACTGATATCTATGCAGATTCAAAACCCAAGCAAGGTTACAGTGGGGAACAACTACTATAAAAATGTGACAGTCCTCAAGGACAAGAAAGTGTTCTATTTCTTCTCTGAGTAAAGCAATATCACCATCAGGAATGAGACTCTCTTCAATAATGTCCTTGACGATCTTTATACTATAGGTGCTGCTAAGAATGTGCTTGTTGAAGATTTTCTTGTCATTAACAATACAAATACCGGTGCTATCACTGAGACTTCTGCTATATTGAGGGTTTCTACGGCTAGAAATTTATGCTAAATTAGCAGATTTGAAGTTTCAAGATCGAAATTCAAGTATGGAAAGGCTATTGAAATCGAGTAGGCAAAGCAGTTGATTTTCACAAACGCTGTTTTTCACCTCAATAGCCTTTAAAATCAGGACTTTTTTGTATTCAACTAGATAGTTTAGAGTGAGATAAGGAATCTCAAGTTCACAAACTTCACAAAAGCTTCTGATAAGTCACGTTTCGCTCTCTCGATGCCGACCCTCACCTTGGTACCAGGAGTGTCAAATCACGTGATATCAAACATTTCTTTCACTGATTCACAATCTTCCTTCATCTCTATCCAATAAGTCTAACACTCCAATTAAGGCGGCATATCACAACTACAGGACAGACCATACAACTTTTCAATTACCAATTGCGACATTGCAAATAATCAGTTGCAGAGTAAGGATCCCTTGATCGAATTTGGAGAAATCAACTACATGAACTTTTAGGTCTCTTTGGATAAAGTTAACATTATGGACAACATTTTGGAACTTGGGACCATTTATCAACTAAAGCTGAATTGCAAATAGCTAGCCATAAGAGATTCTTTGATCTAAAGAAATGTGGGATAGTTCGCTCTTCTTGAACCAGCCAGTTCTGATGAACAAAACCCCCTCAATTTCTTCATGAATAATACAAACTTCATCTCGAATTACGCAAGAGCTGATGCCCTCATTTAACTTACCTCAAATTCAGTAATGCGTGCATACAATAGCAAATTCAAAGAGAACTACTCAACGGGGAGAGGCTCGGTCGTTTTCGCGGACTATTAGTCCGTGTATGCACTATTCGAAAATTGTGACTTCACGCGCAACTATGCCTATCAAGGTGGCGTCTTCTATGTTCAGTATTCCTCTGAAGTCGAGGTTTCGAACTGTGTCATTACCGAAAACTATGCCATCACCGGTGGAGTAGCCTATGTCAACAATGATGGACAGATTAAGATCAATAAGGGTAGTCGTGTGTTTAAGAATTCAGCGCTCAACTCTTGCTTCCTCTTTTTGATCAACACTCAGTTTGAGAGCATGATTGATAACATTACTATAACTCAGAATGATCAGTTGAATGCTCTCATCGTGAAGGATATGTTCCTGGAGATTACAGGGGCCTACATGCACTTCAAAGCGGACTTCTTTGAAAGCATGAAGGCCATTGAGGACAAGGTGCAGCGCACGATTAATGAGAGAGCCGATACCGCTATATATGCTATCAAAGCCAAAGTCAACCTGACGAACACACAGATCTACAAAAATGACGTTATTCTTTCCGCTTCAACTGAGTCCGTTGTGAGCCTCACAAATACCACTATCCGCGACATTTATGCGACTGGCAAGATAATCACGGCTGTTGCATCTGCCATCGAAATGTACAATGTTACAATTTAAAATGTTAGACTCTACACACCACAAGAATACTTGGACTCTCTTCCTAAGATTGTTGTGATAACATCCAGTACAACCGATAAATCTTTGAAACAAAGCCCTTCATTCATGCAAGGTAACATCGCAGTCACATCTAAATCCTTAGATTCGTAAAATGCACCTATGGTTCCATAAACCCAAATGAGCATGAATTTCTTCAAACTATCAATTGTGAATAAGTCTTTCCTGCGAGCCTCAAATTGCACATTTGAAATGATCCAAGGAACCTTCTTGTATGTGTCGGGGTCAAACTTGATAATAGACTCTAATTCGACAATACAAGATCTGATGAGTGAAGAATCGGAGTCAGAGCTATTCATGATAGACACAAGCACAGTGGTGATACAGGATACGAAGTTCCAACGCCTTAATTAGTCATATGTGACACCAATTCTAAGGTTCTAAGAATCTAGTCTCAATTTCCAACGAGGTTCTTTCAAGTAGTTTAACAAAACTCTGTTCTTCTTGGAGGGAGGAAACTACGTTTTCGATACAATTAACATCTCTCAAGGTAATATGACTTGGGTCAAAGGAGTCGAGCCCTACATGGTAAACTCAATTGTGTTCGAAGTGTCTGCTGCAGACTTAAGCATTGCAAATGGTGATTTTGATGGAATATTCACCAACTTTTCATCACCCATTATCTATATTGAAAACGACCCGGCTGCCAGTGAGAAGCACAAGTTGGAACTTTATAAATCTCGCTTTACAAACAATATTGCCAATGAAACTGCAGGAGTCATTCTTAGCATCAATACTAATGTTACGATTGATCAATGTCACTTCGAAAATAACCAAGCCCTCTATAAGGATGCGGGTGCATTGTATCTAGATTGCCAAGACTCCTCATCAAGTCCATGCTTCTACGACATAAAAAACACCAAATTCGTGAACAATTCGGCTAAAATTAACGGAGGCGCAATAAAATACACTTATTATTCTCCCAACACCACTGTCAACAATACTTTCAGCCAAAACTCTGCTCAATACGGTGGAAATTTGGCTTCCTACCCGGTCCAAATGCGTTTTGCAAATGTCACACCATCTCGCATTCTCAACTAAAATGAGGTGAGGAAATTGAATCTGACAAATGCCATCGTTTACGAGTTGGAAAATGCCCTTGTTAGTGGAAGCTTGATGACCCAAAACATCACATTAGAGATACTTGACGAATAAGACAGGACAATGATTACTGACAACAGTTCGGTCGCCATCATGTCAAGTTAGTCTCCAAATGTTACAGTGATGAAGTCGAAATCGGTGAGAGCCTCGTTTGGTCGTTTCACGTTCGACGACGTGATAGTTGTTGGTCCACCAGGAACGAACATTTTACTTAAGGTTAATACCGATTCTATTTCGAAAGAAAAAATTGCAAACGCCTACCCAACGATGAAAAACTCTTTCCCGGACATCTATATTAAGGGACGATTAAGAATCTGCTTGAGAGGAGAGTTTTAAACGACTGACTATAAATGTATTCAGTGCTCAGATGGTTTCTTCACACTTGAGGACAACCAAGTACAGTGCAAAGAATGCCCTGAAAATGCTGTTTGCAACGCCGGTTACAACATATCACTTGACACTGGATACTGGAGAGAAAGCAACTTATCAACCAATATATTCGAATGCTACAATAAGAACGCTTGCATTGGCGGAAACAATTCTTAATGTTCTCCTGGATATGAAGGAAAACTCTGTCACTCTTGTGGGAAATTCAATGGTAACTGGTATTCGAGAGAATCTAACAATGAGTGCGAATAATGCTTGCCTCATTCCACCAATTCTTGGCGTTTGGCTGGAGTCAGTATCCTTATTCTACTATATTTTGGAGTATTAATCTATATAAATATCAGGACTGTGAGCGATGGAACAGTAAAATTGAGCACCGTGTACATGAGAATACTGACTAATTACTTCCAGATACTTACCTTAGCATCTTCTTACGATCTGTCATGGTCCGACAACATGAAGAAATTCCTCTAATACATTTCAATCATTACAAAATCAAGTGAGATCATCTTTTCTGTAGATTGCTTCCTCAGAGACAATGGTATTCAAATATAGCCTCAATATTTCAAAATGGCAATGGCCTGCACTTTTCCTTTTGTAGCAATTTTCCTTGTAATAGCATTTTGGGGAATCATACATCACTTCAAAATAACTACAAATATAATGAGCAAGTTAACAATGAGTGTTATCATCCTCATTTTCATGACCTTGCCAACTGTCACCTCTATCACCTTCGCTATCTACAACTGTGTGAATGTTTTTAATGATGGTAATACTTATCTTGCTCTTGATGTGAGTCTGCAATGTTGGTCGGGTGACCACAGCTTTTATGCAAAAAACCTAGGCATTTCAATCATAACAATCTGGATCATGGGCATCCCCCTTGTTGCCTGGTATGTCTTGTTCCGGAAGCGAGCAAATCTTTCGGATGAAGAAAATATTGCAAAGTACGGCTTTCTTTATACAGGGCTTAATCATCAAGCCTTTTACTGGGAGATCCTGCTTCATTTCAGAAAGGTTCTCATGATAAGCATCAACGTTTTTATGACCACATTCAAACCACTCTACAGAGTAAGATTATTGTTCAAGATTATAATTTTTTCATAGGCTCTGATCGGTTTCATGCTAATGATTATCTATATTGAGATCCTTCAAAAGGTGCAGCCTTACTCAACTTAGGAGGTCAACGATCTAGAATTCAAGGCAAACATAGCAGCGGTAATTATTATAGACAGTGTGAATTATGTGTATAGTTTGCCACTTTTTATGGTGGTCTCTTTTTCATCAGCAGCGATTTGCACTGGTCAGTGTCGGTTATCCTTTTCATCCTGATCCTCTTGGTGAACTTCATCTTCTGGCTAACCTGGCTCAAGATGATGTTCTTCCAGCGCTACCTGCGTATCAGAGAGTGGATTTCGAAGAATGTGTTCGGGGGCAAGTACTTTGCGGGGCCCGTTCAGGGCGACATCACTGACATTGCGCAGATCAACGCCGAAAAAATGCTGCAAAAGGAGAAACAAATGGGCGAAGGAGAGATGTTCGAGGGTGATTTTGATTTGCAAGGGGGGCCCGAGAAGTCCCGCAGCCGACAGCAGTATCAAGAGGATATCAATGAGGAAATGGAGGAGGAAGATGGAGATGAAAAAGATTAGTTTGGAAAGATCGGACCGTACAACCAGAACGATGACCCGAGATCTTAAAATGCATTCGCTTAATTCTAGAAGAAAGCCAACAAGCACATCTATCGAACAGTCGATCAGTCCTAGCATCATAAGGGGTCAAAACATTAGATCAATTACGGGCCAAGCGACGATTCCAATGTAATCGAGGACTCTTTCAACTAGGATCCAGAGGAGCAATACGATTTCATCCCCTAGGTGTCAAAGAAGACGAAGGATAAGGCGAGGGACAGAAAGGATCGGCAGTAAATGAAGGCCAGGCACATCATCGACAATGATGACGAATATGCGCCCTAGGAATATGACAGCAAACACCAAAAGAAAGCTAAGTCAAAGCAAAAGGATTAAAATGGGTAGTTCAAAACGATGGACATCCGAAACCATGCTTAAAAATTAAACGATATGTCTAAAAATACAGACAAATAATCAAAACAAGCAAAGCAAATACCAGACCAGAGTATGGATGTTGTAGATGACAGTATCTCTATCCAGTCATCTATCGATATCGATTCGTAGGAAGAGAGTTACGACATTTATGAGACAGAGAAGTAGAGAAAGTTGAAAAAACAGCAGAGATTAGGGGTTTAGTCGAACAAAGAAATAGAAACTCAGCACAAGGGAGAAGTAATTGTGAGAAAGAACACAACTGTAGAAAAGTCTCATAAGACAGGAAAGAATGCTGGCAATTTCCAATCTAGCAGTAATGATTCAAGTGATTCCACACCGGCTGCGATTGAATCGGGACTTGTCGGGAAGTCATAGACCACTCACGGTACTTCTAATTAAAAGAATGCTGGGGACATCATTGACAAAGGCTTATCAGACAAGTTGTCTAAAGATCAAAACACATCATCCATTACATCTCAATAACCTCAAGGTAGGGAGTTCAAGTAGGTAGAATCATCCAATGAGAGCACTCCTAAGCTAATCCTAAGAGGTGAAACGAACAATATAGAATAGATGCGATTGGTGGAGGAAGCGAATTCTAAATCAAAAGAGAGAGGTGCAAAGAGAGACAAGAGTAGAAAGAAGTCCAAGAAACGCGAACCTCTCCCCTAGGACTCTTCCTAGTCACAAACGTCTCAAATCGAATCTTCATAACAGATGCCTCTAAGCTCTGACACATATCATTAGGCTGATTTGAACAGGAAAAAGAAAGCCAACATCGACGATAATTCAAGAGGAAAATCGGTTGGTCACGACCGACAAAAATCCGGGGACAAAGAGAGACATCGATCTGGCGAGACGGGAGAGAGATACGTGCAGAAAGACAAATCTCCAGTGAGGCAAGACCAATAAATCGACTAATAGGCTAAAGCATCATCCTAAGCATACAAGAAACAGATGGATAAAAAGGGGCGAAATGAGGAAAAAGCAAGGCACCAATAGATAGATTTGTCGAATCAACAAGATAATAATGATAACGACAATATCAACTTGAATCGTACGGTACTGCCCCAAGACAAATTATTCGACAAGCGTCACGGCAAAGACCCAATGAAACTGACGGGAGAAAACACCAAGAAACCCGACTACAAGAAGATGCACAGTCGCAAGATCGTCGAAGACCGTCTCTCCTCAAGTGATGAACAATAGTAGTACTTACAGCCGCCATAAACCAGAGGAACTTAGTAGTAAGAGGAGAACAAACGATCGAAATCCCGAGGTGTCAAGCGTCATCAGATCGATGATGGTATCGCAATAGCCGGTGAGGAGTCGCATCGAGATGAGTCGAGAAAATAGGTGTCCAAGTTGAGGCCCAAAAATCAGAGGAACAACGAGGGCTTCTAGCAAGTCACACCAAGCATGTTTGGCCGTGGCCAGGAAGGCGGGTCTCGTTAAGATGACAGACATTAGCAAGTGGATCATCAAGATATCGAGTCGTCGGAGATCGAGCAAACGAGGCAGAGGAAGCGGAGGTTCGAGGATGAAGAGGACTACACATCTAATCAGCAGCCTCAGAAGTTGAAGTCCAAGAGTAGACCCAGAAAATCGAAGAAAGACAAGCAGGGGTCAATGGATGAGGATGATGGAAATCAAGGGCCGTCTCGTGATAGAGGCGGTAAAAAGAAAAGAAGAGACATCAGAGATTCAAAGAGTCCTTCTTGAACTAACCCCTTATAATGCTGAGTCTTGCAAAGGCTTGTAGATTATAAATGCATCGATGTATTGCGAGTCTCTAATATGATATTCGTGTTCACATGATTCTGTCAGAAGTCAGGGGTTTTGGGGTTTTGGGG
>VFQS010004055.1_pt1 | contig 10832 bp, 13 predicted proteins | sample 3512361 | NCBI WGS metagenome assembly VFQS01 (sample SAMN10412375, study PRJNA504923) | tailings metagenome | isolation source: Relicate 1 Philex TSF3 active mining | place: Philippines | reverse complement strand
TCACCTCAATTCCGATGCCTTCTTTAACTCCATTAAATTTTTGTCCTGTACTTAGTTTGTTGGTATATCTGGTGCTACTGCGGGTGCAAAGGGAATTTCGATGAATCTGGTGATCATTCCCGCAGGAGGCAAAGCGGAGCCTCATTTTCATCGGGACTATGAAACTGCAATTTATCTGGTCAAGGGAAGGGTAGAAACTCGCTATGGCAAGGGTTTAAGCCAATCAGTGATTAATGAGGCTGGTGATTTTATCTTTATTCCCGCAGGCGTGCCGCATCAGCCCTATAACCTCAGTGATACGGAGGCAGCCCATGCGATCGTGTCCCGCAATGATCCCAATGAGCAAGAAAATGTCGTTCTCTACGATCCAAGTGTTTACTGTTAATCTTTTGCTAGCGATATATTGATACTAATCAGGCATTTGCAGATGTAGAAGATCGATTACGCATTCTGATGGAGCTATAGCTCATCTCGGTAAAATATTATTTCAGGCGATCGCCTTCTAAATATTCCTAAAAATCTACTGATCTAAAATTGCATCATAATCGCTATGTGTGCCAATCCAAAACCAGACAATACCTTCTGGCTTTTCAAGTTTAAGTGCTCAATAATTATCGGTGATCCTCGCAGACCATAATTGTTTACACTTGCCAACTTTATTAAAGTGATTCATAAACTTTTTGCTAGACCTGCTTTGTACTCTCTATCAATCTCATCTAGTAATTGATTAAGCTTTCCAGAATTAAGATCATCTTCTATTTGCTGATCCCATATTTGCTCATGGTAATCTATTAACCATGTTGTTAGATTGGCTAATTCCTTAACGGACAACTTTTTTATTGCTGTTTCAAGTTCTTTGATGCTCATAGTTTTTTATCAACAATCTATAACAACTATATTAACTTTAGAGTTTTGGCGATATCTTGATTACTCTGCGAGAGGCGATCGCTTGTTACCATTTTTCATCGTGAAGGCTGTACTAGAGTCGAGAATAATTCCCAGTTCTCTAGGTAAGATGTAATTCATTAGAGCCATAACGAGAAGACTACAAGTATATCCATGTAAGGCTCCCGAATTTCCCATATCAATTAATTCTCCATTAACAAGCTCATAACACTTCCCATCTGTTAATGCCATTAGTTCGGCATCTGTCCAGATTTTTTTAGCTGTTGTTGGGGGTGAGAGTGAGATCAAAGACATATAAACTCCTACTTGCTTAGGTTACAGGAAGGTTTGCGAGAATAAGTCTGTTTCGTAATCTTTGAGGATATCTCAAAGATGATAAAGGTTTAGACACACTAAATTTGAAGTTTTTATTTGTAATAGATGACCTACCAGAAAATAGTATTCCAAATTTCTTTAATATCTTTTAGGAACTACAAAAACTTCAATATTGAAAGTGTCATTTTTTTGACATAAATCATTTTCTAAGCCAACTGGATTATTTATCCGTTCATCTGGATCATAGACAAATAATACTAATGTCTTTAAGTTTGGGAGTTTTTTATACCTAGCAATATCATCAATCAACTGTTTACTTAATTCTTTCTCATCCATACTTTCTCTAGTTTTTTTGACCTCTATGCCGATTCCCTCATCTTCAATAAAGAAATCTATTATTGAGTTTTTCATAGCAACATTAGGTACGGCATACTCAGGACGAATATCTTTGAAGAATAACTTTAAAAGGGCATGTAATAAATCTTGTGTGTCGTATTCATCGTTGATTTCAAAAGCGGTTTTATTCCTACTCCTAATCTTAAGCTGTTTAGCTACTAAGTGGAATTTAGATATAATCATTTTTACATGTTCTAAGGCATCTGGCTGGATAACTTCATCATCTTTAATCTCATTGTATAAGTCATCTTCTAATATGGAAATACAAGACTTTAGCGCTTTAACATAAAAGGACTTTAATTGAATAAATTTATCTTTGCCATAGCCAATAACTTTAATTTGTTTGCAATAATTAATTTGTATAATTGGACTAGAATTATTCTTGAAGGCTCCATCTAATGTAACAAAAACTCTATTTCTCCAAGAGATCCATTCGGGAGAGTATTCTTCTGAAAATCCATACTGAGATTTCGTAGAAAAATTTTCATAATTGAACTTATCCGCTTCCTTAAGTAATCTTTGAATTTGTATTTTTAAAGTGTCCATTTATCTATCAACTTGTTGTACTAATTTTAATTTGTCAAGGAGATTTTCTGTGAATAACTATATCCATGACTCTAAGGAAAAAGGTTGTACTTGATAAACTCTATTAAAGTCACTGTCAGCAGAAACCAAAGTCAAGCCATGCTCAATCGCCGTTGCTGCAATCCAGAGATCGTGATCGGTGAATCCCAAATTTTCAATAGTTACACTACGGCGTTTACTTTTATCCTTTGGAGCAAATTGGTTAAAAACTTTTGCCTTAAGATTGCTGTAAATACTGGCAGTTTCTTCATCAAGAAAATAAATCTCTACCTCAGATAGAAAGCCTTGAATTGCCTCTAGATTTTTCTCCCTTCGTGCTGATCTTTCAGCCATGTACAACAGTTCCGCTTGAGTGATAATGCTAACGCCAACTGTTTCAGAAGATATGGATTGTAATTTATCCGTAATCTTAGGGTCACCATTGATAATGTAGCTGCAATGGTTTGTATCAAGTAAATAAGCCATAAATCAATGCTAAAACTCAGCTTTAGATCGTGTTTCTCGCACAAAATCAAGACATTCAGCTAGATCATCACCTTGCCAAGTTCCCGTATAACGTAACAAATCGCTGGCTTTTTTATTGCGCTTCAGTGGTGGAATACGGCGAAATTGTTTATTACTTGCATCCTCTTTAGACTCAATCGAATCAATAAAACTACTAACCAAGAAAAGGCGCTCTAGCGGTAATTGAGCTATTTGCTGTTCAACTTTTTCGCGTAACTCAGAGTAAGTCATATGCACCTCCTTGGGTTAGGTAAAACAATAGCAAACCTACTCTAATCATTATGTCATAGCTTATTTGATTGCATTAGCATGGTATGGCGATCGCCTAAAAGCTATAATCAACCGCAAGTCTATAAATTTTTGTAAATATGTCGTCTCCAACCCCTGACGTACCAGCGAGCGAGTCTCGCGATGCCCGTACCCGCCAAATGCTCGGAATGAAAGGTGCGGACATTAAAGAAGCTTCGATCTGGAAGATCCGCTTGCAATTGATGAAACCGATTACATGGATACCCCTGATGTGGGGCGTACTCTGCGGTGCTGCCTCCTCTGGCGAGTTTACATGGTCAATTGAAAACGTATTGCGATCGCTACTTTGTATGCTTATGTCAGGACCTTTACTGACAGGCTATACCCAGACAATTAATGATTACTACGATCGCGAAATTGACGCAATTAACGAGCCATATCGTCCGATTCCATCGGGAGCAATTCCTCTCAATCAAGTCATTGCTCAGATTTGGATTTTGTTGCTTGGTGGTATTGGTGTAGCCGCAATTCTCGATATCACCGCAGGTCATGCCGACTTTATCATGACCAAATTAGCACTGGGCGGCTCATTCGTTGCCTATATCTACTCTGCGCCACCTTTGAAGCTCAAGCAGAATGGTTGGCTGGGTAACTATGCGCTAGGAGCCAGTTATATCGCGCTACCTTGGTGGGCAGGTCATGCACTCTACGGACATCTCAACTGGACAGTGGTAGTTGTGACCTTGATTTACAGCTTCGCAGGTTTAGGGATTGCCGTTGTTAACGACTTTAAGAGCGTTGAAGGCGATCGCGAATTAGGATTACAGTCTTTACCCGTAATTTTTGGTGTGCAAAAGGCGGCTTTAATCTCGGCAACAGCGATCGATGTTTTCCAGATTGGAATTGCAGTGTATCTCGTCACGGTCGGACAGCAACTATTAGCGAGTTTGATTGTGCTATTAGTAATTCCACAGATTACTTTCCAAGATATGTACTTCCTACGCGATCCACTTAAGAACGATGTCAAATATCAGGCAAGTGCTCAACCCTTTCTGGTGATAGGGATGCTAGTCGCAGGTATTGCTATGGGACATGCAGGGATTTAATTAATAAAGGAACGCTAAGCGTTCCTTTATTGTTTTAGATGAAATAGCTCCCAAAGGGTGATTTTTGTAAGCTTATTTATTGCTATAGATCAATAGGCTAGCACCGATACATCAGGACACATCAAAGAGATTTTGCCAATATTCATGATGAAACCCCAACTCCCACAGCCGACCGCTACAAGAGCCAAATCCCTCAGTCATAAATCATGGAATCAAGCCTTAGGTGCTGTAATTAGTGTTTTTCTAGTTTCTTGCTCAGGCAATGCTCCTCAAGCAGGCTCTGTAGCCGTACCTGTCCCAATTGCTGCTGTTGAAACAGGTACAGTTACTGATAGTTCTGACTATGTGGCAAATCTGCAATCGCGTCAATCGGTAACATTGCAGCCCAGAGTTGATGGCTATGTGCAAGAGATCTATGTCAAGGCAGGCGATCGCGTGGAAGCAGGTGCGCCAATTTTGCGAATCGATCCTGCAAAGCAACAAGCCGCATTGCAGCAGTCAGTAGCAGTTGTGGCAAGTTCTCAGGCGGATTTTGAGAGCGCTAGAGCCACACTTGCTCAATTGCAAGCCGCCAAAGAATCTACTTTATCCAGTCTCGATTTTAATCAAAAGGAATTCAAACGCTATTCCGATTTGGCATCACAGGGGGCGATCGCGAAGCAAAAACTTGATGAAGTTTCAAATAGCCTCAGAAATGCAAGGGCAGAGTTAGGAAAAATCGATGCTCAAATCACTGCTCAGCAAGCCAATATTAATAGTGCTGCGACAAGAATTGAAGCATCTCGCTCTGGAGCAATTCAACAGGAAGTACAGCTAGACTTCTATACGGTGACAGCTCCCTTTGAGGGAATTGTTGGTGATATTCCCATCAAGGTTGGCGATAATGTCAATAGCACAACTCAACTAACAACAGTGACGCAAAACCAAGTATTGGAAGTTCAGATATCTGTTCCTGTGGAGAATGCACCACGTTTGAAGATGGGGCAACCTGTAGAACTGTTAGATACGCAGGACAAGCCTCTAATCAAAGGCAATATTGCTTTTATCTCGCCAAATATCAATCCACAAACGCAATCGGTTTTGGTGAAAGCGAACTTTAACAATGCCAATAATCAGCTTAAGGCAAATCAATTTGTGAGAGCCAGATTGATTTGGTCATCACGTTCTGGTGTGCTAGTCCCAACTTCGGCAATTTCCCGTCTTGGCGGTCAAGACTTTGTATTTGTTGCCGAAACTTCACCAGATGGTAAGTCGCTGATTGCGAACCAGAAGCCCGTCAAATTAGGAAAGATTACTGGTAATAATCAAGAGGTATTGGAAGGTTTAACTGCTAAGGACAAAATCGTCACAGGGAATATTCTTCAATTACGCAATGGTGCGGCAATTATGGATGTGGCAAATTTACCAAAACAATAGAACCAAGAAGTGACGCTTTACATCACTTCTTGGTCTTAGGACGACTTTCTTGCCAAGCAGTACCAATTCCTTGCAAGACACCACGTCCAATTAAGCCAATTCCGCGCCCAATCACATTAGTCAAGACATATACAAAGCCACTACCGAGAAAGGCGATCGCTGATTTTAGTCTTGGTGCGATCGCATCTTGAAGCTCTAATACTAGAGTTACTGCTAGTTGAATTCCTTCTAATTGTTGTAGTTCCTGACTACGTGGTGCATAGATACTAAACTGCTTAATTCCAGAATTCGCAAAAGCAAACAGCACTTGGCGACTTTCAAAGATTAATTGCGGATCGGTAATATATTTCTCCAAGCGGTATTTCCAAGACAGATCATTACGAAATCGTTCAATCTCGCGGGTGGGCAATAGATTGTAACGATAGAATTTGTGCTTGACTTCTTCCACATCGGCGAAATGGTTCAAAAGCGGTTGGATTACACCATTGGCAATTTGAATCAATAAATTGTCAAGAATCAATTCAGCTCGCTGCATCGCTTCAGGCGTACCGATCGCTAAATTAGCATTATTAACTATTAATTCTGTCTCAAATAATAAATGGGACAAAAAATTCTCAATTTGCGGTATTTTATTTAAAAAAGCGGATTGCACAATTGTGACATCTTTCAGTAATACATCAACAACATTTACTTCTGAATTATCCAAAGGTTTGCTCAGACTATAGTATTTACCAAAAAAATTAATTACCGTTTCCTGCCAAATATTTCTTAAAATCGCTGGTATTTGATCATGCAATTGGGATGCTTGAATTTCAGAGAAACGTAGTTCTGTCAAGCTTTGCTCTACCTGCCGCAACGCAATATATAACAATTCCCGTTTTTTCTCATCTTTCAAAATATCAATTTCTAAAGGAGTTCTACTCAAATTCACTAAACTTGCCTGCAATTTTTCAACAGTCCGATCCCATAAACTCGCTTGAATAGCCAGAATATTTGACTCCTTCGTTAGCCCACTTATTTCCACTTGAGGGTTTGTAACTTCTACGGATAAATCACTGGCTAAGTTATTAGGACTTACATCATTTGATGGGGAAAGAATATGTGGTCTTTTTGATGGCTTCCATAGTTGATGGATCAGCCAACGCGCCGCCTGTAACTCGCGCACTTGCCCCGCTAAAACTAATTGAGTCAGGCGATCGCTAAGGCGATCGCTAATTTGTTGAGGGTTAACTCCCTCTAAACTTGCCTTCACTTCATCTAAGGTCTGATCAATGCGCCGCAGTCCCGACAAATAGAAATTGTGCCGAATGATCGCGACTACACTGACGGGTTCGTTGGGGAGATTTGTATATGCTTGCTTAGATTGGTTAATCTGAAAAGTATCGCGATCGCCTAAATAGATCTCTCCTGAAGCAACTTGACGAATAGCAATAATTAATTCCTCAGGATTAGTTCCCTTCACACAATATCCTTCAACCCCAGCACGTAAAGCGATCGCTACTAACTCGGTCGGTTGGGGTGAGCTTAATAACAAAATGGGTAAATCTGGATACCTTGACTTTAGTTGCTGGCAAAGTTCTAAACCTGATAGATACTCATTACTAACTTCAGGCTCTCTCTTTTCTAAGTTGAGATCAAGTAATATCAAGTCAATATCTATTGCATCATCGCTTAAAAATTCTAAAGCTGCCTCGGCAGTATCTACCTCCGCCACAACTTCCAAATCTGAAAACTGTCCCAACCAAGACCGCATCCCCATCCGAAAGATGCGATCGCTATCAATTAAAAGTACCCTATATAAAGCATTACTCATTGAGAAACTGGCGTAATAGAATTAGCGCTAATAGCTTTGAAATACACAACTATGCAAAATACTCGTATCAGCACCATTGTAAATGTTGCCTCTGGACAGATATCTCGTTGGTCAAGTCAATCTTGGCGACGAAAGTCTTTAATATTAATCAGTTTATTATTAGGATTTTTTTTAGCATCTGTTATCTCAACTTCTACTGGTGCTAAGTCCAATTTAGATGTTGAGGTAGCGGCGGTAACAGTTTTTATTGTGGAAATGATTAGCAGGTTTACATATAGCATGAAAAGAGTAACTCTTGCTGATGGTAGCTTAGCGCCCAGAAAATTAATCTATGAAATGTTGAATTCACTAAAGATAGGTGTTACCTATGGATTATTTTTGGAAGCCTTTAAGTTGGGGTCTTGAAAATTTGCTCAGCGCTCTTTCTTATTTCCCAAATATTGCCAAGTTTTTGCAAGCCTTTGTGCCAGAGCAATGTAAGGGTTGCTTAGGACATAAAACCCAAATAAGCGAAGGTGGCACGAAGTGCCACCTTCGCTTATTTGGGTTTTGCTTTGTCCTATCTATCTCTTAATATTGCTATAAGACCAGAACCAGAGATTTGTCCGCCCGCGCAGCGGGCGGACAAATCTCTGGTTTTAGGTTTTAATATGCTCGTCTACTTATTGATGCGAAACAAGCCAGAATCAAAAAATTCTTTTATTCTGGCTTGCCTGACAGTAGCTGTCAGTTAATTGCGGCGGTGGGTAACCTGATCTGCATAATCAGCAATGCTTTCTGGCATAGCAATACCTGTCAAAATGATATTCACTTTAGGCGATCGCGTTTCTAGCACATTGAGCAACTCTTCTTCGGTAATTAGCGATCGCGCCACAAGCAAATTTGCCTGATCAAGGACAACTAAACCTGCACTACCACCTTTAATAACAACCTTGGCATACTCCCACAATTCTAAAACTGCGGTCTTTTCTTCATCAGTCAATTCAATTTCTGGATTAGATAGATCGCGCTGAGCATCACAACGTAGCCATTCGAGATTTTCTACCAGCCGACGAGGATTACTCAAGCCTTGATTAATACCTGCTTGAAAGAGTTGGACGAGTAATACCTGTGTGCCTTGCCCTGCTACCCGCAACGCTTGAGCAATGATGTCAGCATAAAGGTTACGATGGGGCGCAATAAAAACCTGAACATTGCCTTTAATTGGTGTCACGAGAGATGTGGTTTTCGGTGAGTTGGTAACTGCGGGGTTAGTCTTAGGCTGATTGGTCTGGTTGTGATGAGTCTTGGGCTGATTCGCCTTAATCTGAGCCGTTTTAATTTGAGCCACCATAAACAAATCTAGTGTTTAATTTTCCATCAAGCATCATAGCAGACACTAGATATAGAAAAAGTTTGTAAAGACGACTTTATTATTTCTTATTGACTGATCCTTTAGTAAGGGTTTGTTTACAATCCCTTCCAGAGCAGAACCTATAGCATTAAATAGCGGTAGTCCAGTACTACACAATATTAGTTGGCAAACCTATCAAGCCATGCTTGCCGATATGGGCGATCGCCGTTTGGCAAGTTTAAACTATAATCTGCAGAGTTTTAGAAATCAGAAGGCCTTCTGACCTACATGAAGCAATCAATCGTTTATAGTTGTTTTAAATAATTTATAGAGGGGGCTTCGACTCCGCTCAGCCCACGTTGTAAGCTAGCTGAGCGAAGTCGAAGCTGTAGTTTTTATTTGAATTATCTATATTAGCCAGAATTGTTGGCGTTTTAGCAGAAGAACTGGATTTACCATTAAAGGAATTTGGCTCGGTTACGCTTAATTGTTCGTGCAGTGCGGAAATGGCTTAAGGAAAGAAGTTAAATAATGAATTAGTGACAAAAAGGCGCAAAACCTCCTGTCAAAAAGTAAACTAAATCTTCAAGTACTACAGTTTTTTTGTATGAGCCAGCCAACAGCCCCCCAACCTTGGAGTCAGCGTTTTGAGACCGCGCTGCATCCTGCGATCGCCAGATTTAATGCCAGCATTAGTTTTGACATCAATTTAATTGAATACGACATTACAGGATCGCAGGCGCACTCGCGGATGTTAGCGAAAGTAGGGATCATTAGTGCCGAAGAAGGGGAACTACTTGTCAATGGTTTAGAGCAAGTCCGCCAAGAATATCATTCTGGGAATTTTAATCCAGGGGTTGACGCTGAGGATGTCCATTTTGCTGTGGAGCGTCGCCTGACTGAGTTGATCGGTGATGTTGGCAAAAAAGTACATACAGCGCGATCGCGTAATGACCAAGTTGCTACGGATGTGCGTTTATATTTGCGCGATCAGATTCGCAAGATCCAAGACGATCTGCGGACATGGCAGAAAACCCTCGTTAATAAAGCCGAACAATATATTGAGACTTTCATTCCTGGATATACGCATCTGCAACGTGCCCAGCCGATTAGCCTCGCCCATCATCTGCTTGCCTATTTTGAGATGGCGCAGCGTGACTGGACAAGACTAGATGAAATATATAACCGCGTCAATGTGTCGCCTCTCGGTTCAGGTGCTTTAGCTGGTACGCCCCACCCCATCGATCGCCATTACACGGCGGAGCTATTAAACTTTGGTTCTGTGGGACGCAATAGCCTTGATGGCGTGTCCGATCGCGATTTTGCTGTGGAGTTTCTCTGTGCGGCAAGTTTGATCATGGTGCATCTTAGCCGCTTGTCTGAAGAAGTGATTCTCTGGTCATCGCAAGAATTTAGCTTTGTAAAACTCAGCGATCGCGTCAGTACTGGTTCTAGCATCATGCCCCAAAAGAAAAATCCTGATGTTCCCGAATTGGTACGTGGTAAAACAGGACGGGTATTTGGACATTTGCAAGGTTTACTGACAATTATCAAGGGCTTACCTCTGGCTTATAACAAGGATATGCAAGAGGATAAGGAAGGAATCTTTGATGCTGTGGTCACAGTTCGCGCCTGTTTAGAAGCAATGACGATTCTAGTTGAGGAAGGGATCGAGTTTCAGCCTCAGCGTCTTGCTGCTGCGGTTGCAGAGGACTTCTCTAATGCTACTGATGTTGCTGATTATCTTGCGGCTAAGGGTGTTCCTTTCCGTGAGGCATATCAATTAGTCGGAAAATTGGTTAAAACCTGCACCAGTGAAGGGATTTTGCTTAAGGATTTATCCGTTGAGCGTTGGCAGACTTTCCATCCTCAGTTAGAAGCCGATATTGTTGAGGCGATCGCACCTGCACAGGTAGTGAAGGTGCGTAATAGTTATGGAGGAACTGGCTTTGATCAAGTCAGAACCCAAGTAGAAGAAGCGAAAAAACTCATTGCTTAAATTCACAAGAATCGCGACAGCTATATCTAAGAAAATATAGCTGTCGCCAAGTGTATCAGGACATAAAACCCAAGAAGAGAAAGGCGGCGCTTCGCGCCGCCTTTCTCTTCTTGGGTTTTTATTTTGTCCTAACATAAGTGACGGAAGCTATATATCTGGACTTTAGACTAAAAAGAAGAAAAGAAAGGCAGGAAGTGCTAGGCACAAACT
>VFQS010004053.1_pt1 | contig 10834 bp, 7 predicted proteins | sample 3512361 | NCBI WGS metagenome assembly VFQS01 (sample SAMN10412375, study PRJNA504923) | tailings metagenome | isolation source: Relicate 1 Philex TSF3 active mining | place: Philippines | reverse complement strand
TCGAACAAACCGACATCCTCGTCGTCACCGCCTACAACGCCCAAGTAAAAAACATTAAAACCCTACTGCGCAAAGAAAACCTCACCCAAATCCGCGTCGGCACCTTCGACAAATTCCAAGGCCAAGAAGCACCCGTTGTCTTCGTCTCCATGGCAACCTCCACAGCCGAAGACCTACCCCGTGGCATGGAGTTCTTACTTTCACCTAATCGATTGAACGTTGCTGTTTCCAGAGCGAAGTGGGTTTGTTATTTGATTAGATCAGAGAATCTGTCGGTAATGGAACCAACTTCTTTTGAAGGCATGATTATGTTGGGCAAGTTTGTGGGGTTGTGTCGATAAACTTGGTATAAATTCAGCGGTCAAACGCCGTCCTTATGATCCATATTCACCAAGTTACCGACTTGAAATGACCAATTTTTCAAGCTCTCTAACCTATGAGTGGGTGATGAGGGATTTATCCTCTCCATCCTGGGTAATTCCCCGTTTTTTAGGTAAACGGGTCATAAACGGCAAACTACCATCTCGACGGAAGAAAAACAGCACCCAAATAGCACATATTTTCTAGGCATTGGTAAGTCTTGGTCCAGAATTTTATTTCATTTAGCGCCGTGCTGACTTACACTGAAATCGTGGGTAAATTCAGTAAGAGCGGGTGGTAAAAACTTGCATACTGCAAATTTCGTCTGTCTAGCTAATTCACGAAAACACAAGGGACGCTGTCTTGCTGGCAAAGCTCTCCACAATGGAACTTTTACAAAGTGGATTAGACCTATTACGACCCATCCATCCGAGGAACTTCAAGCTAGTGAACATCGCCTTCAAAATGGCCAAGATGCGGCGATTTTAGATCTCATCAGTATCACTCTCATTGAACCTAAGGGAAAGCTACATCAACAGGAAAATTGGTTAATGGACGTTTCAGTGCCTCTTAAAAAGGTGGGAACTATGACCGTCGAAGAGGTTTATCAAGTAATTGATTCACCGCCAAGTCTTTGGGGGGTCGGTTTTTCATCAAAAAACGCTATAAATGATTTCGTGCCAGCTAGCGAGATTCAAAAATTCGATTGTTCGCTCTTTTTGGTGGAAATAGATAATTTAATCGTTCAAATTGTCGAGGAAACATATCCATACGTTAGAAAGGTTATGTCGGGAACATTCTCGTATCAAGGAAATACTTACAAACTCAAAATAACCGATCCAGTCTTTGAAAATAGATTTGGAGATCGCCCGGTGGGCGATTATGAAATTGAGAAGACACTTCTTACAATCAGCCTAGGTGAGAATTTCAAGGATAATTTCTATAAATTGATTGCAGGGATTATCCCGATTACTTATGGAAAGAAATGGAGTAGCTAGTGATTTATACAATTGGCCACTCAACTCATTCAATCCAGGCTTTCACCACTATCTTAAGTTCACACGGCATTACTGCGGTTGCGGATGTCAGATCTGCTCCCTACAGCCGTTTTCAACCTCACTTCAATCGTGAGGTGTTGGCCAATTCTTTAAACGATTTGGGAATTGAATATGTCTTTGTTGGTGATTCAATTGGCGGTCGCTCTTCAAATGAGAGTGATTATGAGAACGGCCGAGTTGTTTATGCAAGGCTGAGGAAAAATGATTATTTTGAGAATGGTATTCAACGAGTAATCCTTGGCTCTGAGAAATACAAATTAGCTTTAATGTGTAGTGAAAAAGAACCGATTGATTGTCATCGAACTTTGCTTGTAGGGCAGACTCTATTTGAACGTGGGATTTCAGTTACTCATATTCTCAGTGATGGCCTAGTTGAATCACACGACAGCTCTATTCAGCGCCTTCTGAAGCTATTCAAACTTGATGAGCCAGATCTCTTTCGAACCAAGAAAGAAATTGTTGAGGAAGCACTTCTTAGACAAGAACAAAAAGTAGCCTTCACCTTAGGAGATCCAATTAAGGGAAGACTCGGATTCGGCCAACTTGGCGCAGCGGAAGATTGGACGGAGTCTGTATGAATCTTTACACAATGGGATTTACCGGAAAAAGTGCAGATAGGTTTTTTGGACTTCTTAAAGATTCGAAAGCCACCGTCCTTATTGACATCCGCATCAACAGAAATTCACAGTTAGCTGGTTTTACTAAGGAGCAAGACCTTGGATATTTCCTTTTAGAACTAGTGGGAATGAAGTATTTAATCCGTGAAGATCTGGCGCCAACAAAGGAATTACTTGCCTCTTATAGAAATAAGGAAATTACTTGGGATAAATTTGCCGAAAAATATCGGAAACTGTTGGATGAGCGTGGAGTAATCTCAAAGTTATCTGAGCAGGAGTTTGAAAATGCGGTTCTACTATGTAGCGAAGATGAGCCTGAAAAATGTCATAGGACTCTTCTGGCAAACCTTCTAGTTGAAAAGTACCCTGGCTTGAAAGTCACGAATCTGATTTAGTAGTGGGGTTCGAGAGCTGGCTTGGGAATTGCCGTCTTTTAATCCGTGGGTCTATTAACCACGCACGAACAGATCCAACTAAGAACTACCACCAACCCCTATTTCACGCTCAGATTAGCACCAAACCCCCTATTTAGGGTGTCCAGTTATGACCCGTTGATACACCCTCCCACCTATAGTTTTTGGTACAGGATTGGTACAAAGTAGATCTAAACGGTTGTCAGAGTTTACTGCCATTCTTAGCATATGGGTAATTTCTTGCATACGGGTCAGTGGCATTAAAGCCTAAATCGGCACAATGAGAAGTATGCGAATCGATCTAGTACCGAAGGTGGTTATCAACTAGTGGCAGTTAAGAAGTCCGAGCTCTACTCAACTCTTTGGGCAAGTTGCGATGAGCTGCGCGGAGGTATTGAACCTTCAATTTATAAGGATTACGTACTTCTAATCCTCTTTGTTCGTTACGTGACCGATAAAGCCCCATTCTCAAATGGGCAAATCGTTATACCTGACGGGGGCGGATTTCAGGACCTTGTAGCCCTAAAAAATAAGCCGAATATTGGCGAAGAGATCAACAAGGCAATCAGCAAGCTTGCCTCAGCAAATCAGCTCGAGGGCATTATCGATGTTGCAGATTTTAATAATGACTCAGTTCTAGGAGCTGGACAACTTAAGGTCGACAAACTCTCTGGGCTTATTGGAGTATTTGAAAATCCAAATTTGAATTTTGCTAACAATCGCGCTGATGGCGATGACATCTTGGGTGATGCCTATGAGTACCTGATGATGAAGTTCTCGATCGAATCGGGTAAATCTAAAGCACAGTTCTATACCCCTGCTGAGGTTTCTCAGATTATGAGCTACTTAATTGGAATCGATAAAGCAACTGATGGCAAGCAAACAATTTATGATCCAACTTGCGGATCGGGTTCACTTCTTTTGAAAGCGCACGACACCGCGTTAACAAATACAGGTTTTGACTTAGCGATATATGGACAGGAGCTTGCAGACAACACGGCTTCACTGGCACGAATGAATATGTGGCTACATAATGTAACTACTTCACAGATTAACTCAGGTGAATCAACTATCAGTAAACCTCACTTTACGGATAAGAATAATCCAAACGCACTAAGAACTTTTGATTATGTTGTTGCCAACCCGCCATTCTCTACAAGTAATTGGAGAAGCGGGTTTGTACCAGAGCAGGATGTATTTGGAAGATTTGAAGGATATGGAATGCCACCAGATAAAAATGGTGACTACGCCTTTCTTCTTCACATTATTGCTAGCCTAAAAAGCAGTGGTTCAGGTGCAGTGATTTTGCCTCACGGGGTTTTGTTTAGAGGTAATGCCGAAGCAGTGATTAGAAAGAATTTAATTGAGAAGCGATTGATCAAAGCAATCGTCGGCTTACCAGCAAACCTATTTTATGGAACGGGAATTCCAGCCTGCATTTTAGTAATTGATAAAAAGGGCTCAGCCGATCGTAAGCACATTTTTATGATTGATGCTTCAAAAGGCTTTACCAAAAATGGCAACAAAAATAAATTGCGTGAACGTGATACTCATAAGATTCTAGATGTATATAAAAACGAATTAGAGATTCCTAAGTTCTCCAGAAAAGTGCCTTTAAGTGAGATTAGCAATAGCGCAAATGATTACAACTTAAATCTTCCTCGATATATAGATACCTCTGAAGCAGCTGATATTCAGAGTATTGAGGGTCATATTCTTGGCGGTATTCCTAAAGATGATGTGAACCAGCTTGAACATTACTGGACAGAGTTTCCCAGCTTGAGAAGTACCTTAATTAAGGAAAACAAGCGAAAGGGATTTGTTGATCTAAAGGTTGCGTCGACAGAGGTTAATTCATTAATCAACTCGAACGACGAGGTTGTGAAATTTAAAAAGGAAGTTCACAAGAAATTGGATGAGTGGGTTAAATGGGCTCGACCAGTTCTAGAAGGTGTTGATGAAAAATGCAGACCAAAGATCTTGGTAGATGATCTTGGAGAGAAGATTCTGGATATCTTTCTACCCATAAAATTGATTGACGGATACGCAATCTATCAAGGCGTTAGAGAGTATTGGGACTCGACTTTAAAAGATGATATTTACACAATCGTTGAGCTAGGTTGGCTTGGATCAAGTAAACCAGTAAAACTGGCACCAAAAGCTAAAGATCGAGTTGATTATCAGGTTAAGAAGGAGAAATATCATTCGGAAACTCTTCCAAGTCAGATTCTAATTGAAAGATTTTTTTCAAAGGAAGCATCCGATCTGGAGACACTAGAGGAGCAATTAAATGAGGCAGTTGAGGCACTAGATAACTTTGATGCTGAATTCGGCGGAGATGAAGGCATTCTGCGTGATTATCTCAACGACAAGGGTCGAATCGCAAAAAAGGATCTCGCGAAGATATTGAGGAGTGCTGATTTAGGACAAGAAGAGAGAGTAGCTCTGAAGAATTACGAATTATTAGCAGAAATTGAAGAATCTTTAAAGGATAATCGCAAAACTAAAGAAGCAGAATTAGTTGAATTAATTTCTAAGAAGTATGCCTCTCTGAAGGATTCAGATGTAACGAAAATTTTGATTGAGGGTAAGTGGATCAAGGCAATCAAAGAAGTAGTGGAAAATGAGCTCGAGAGCACTATTTTCAAATTGTCAAAGCGATTAAGTGAACTTAATGATCGATATCTTGTACCGCTCCCGAATATCGAGAAAGAACGTGAGGAATTAAGCGATAAAGTGAGAATTCACATTGAAAAGATGGGTGTGAAATGGGACTAGAAACAACTCCTCTACCCGACTTTATGGACTTATACGTTTTTCAAGAATCTCAAGTGAAAGCAAGAATTGGATGGCAAAGTCTTACAACAAGAGAATACCTAAAGTCAGGTAAGTATGGATTGGTTGGAGGTATTAACCTAGTTGACGGAAAAATTGATTGGGACTCAATTCCTTATGTCAGTAAATGGAGATACGATCAAGATAAATTCATTCAATTGCAACAAAATGACGTATTAATTTCAAAAGACGGAACAATTGGGAAGATTGCCTTTGTTGATTCTCTCCCTTTCCCTTCTACTTTAAATAGCGGCGTTTATGTAGTTAGACCAAAGGAGGGTAAATATGATCCTTCTTTTATGTACCACTTATTGAATTCTTTTGTATTTGAAGATTTCATTGAAAAACTCTCAGCAGGATCAACGATTTCACACCTTTATCAAAAAGATCTAAAACATTTTTTGGTTCAAATACCTTCTAGCCTTGATGCGCAAAAAGCAATCGCCGAAGCACTTGGCGATATTGATGGACTAATTCGTAACCTGCAAGCGAACCTGACAAAGAAAACCTTGATCTTTGAAGGTTCAAAACATGAACTTTTATCTGGAAAGAAGCGATTACCTGGCCACAAGAGTGAATGGAAGCTAACAAAAGTTAGTGACATAGTGACTGTAGATTGGGGTAACACCAATCTGACAAAAGCTTCTTACAGAGATGGTGGTCAATATCTTGCAGTATCTGCGACAGGCGTTGACGGGCTTATTGATCACTACGAGCACGAAGCGTATGTCCCAGTTATTTCAGCTATTGGCGCACTATGTGGAAAAATGATGTTGCCTAAGAGTAGATTTGTTGCAATCAAGAACACCATTACGCTCACGCCTTTCAAAGATGTAAGTGATGGAGCTTTTATTTTCCACTTATTCAATTATCAGCAATTACCAATCCGAGGTGGCGCACAACCTTTCATATCCAAAGGCGATGTGGAAAAATTTGAGATTCTTTGTCCCAGCGGATCTCCAGATAGTTATGATGAACAAAGAAAAATCGGGAAGGTTCTTGAGGATATGACAATTGAAATTGAAGAGATTAGAAAGTCCATAGATAAATACGAGTTTCTGAAACAGGGAATGATGAACGATTTACTTACGGGGAAGGTCAGATTGGTATGAGCCGGGTGACTGATCCAGAGCGTGTAACACAGAATCGAGTAATTGAACTATTAAAGGGGATTGGATACGCCTATTTAGGCGATCTTGCAAAGTTTTCAAATCAAAATGTCCGTGAAGCTGAATTTATAAAGTACCAAGAGTCTAGGGGAATAAATACTGATTTAGCAAAGCGAGCATATGAGCAATTTGAGAGCGTAGCTAACCAAATGGCTAAGAGCTTGTATGAGCGTAATCTCGACGCTTACAACCTAATACGTTACGGAATAGATCTCGCTCCTGAGATCGGCGACAAAAAGGTGACGATTCGACCTATTGATTTCCTTGATGTGAGTAAGAATCATTTCTACGTCGCCGAGGAAGTAACGGTAATTGGTAAAAACGGAAATGGCGCTGAGAAGCGACCCGATTTAGTTATCTATGTAAACGGTATCGCTTTGGCAGTTCTTGAGTTAAAGCGATCTACGGTTTCTATCGAAGAAGGCATAATCCAGAATTGTGATAACCAAAGTCCTGAGTTTATTGAATGGTTCTTTTCTACAATTCAAGTCATCTCAGCTGGAAACAATGCTTCAGGATTGAAATATGGAACGATTGGAACAAAACCAGCGAACTACCTTCAATGGCGCGATGAAGTAACTGCTGAGACTGAGCTTGAGAAAAACGTTTTGCAGCTTTATGACAAAAAACAGCTTCTGCAGATAGTTTATGAGTTTATTAATTTTGATAAAGGTGTTAAAAAAATTGCCAGACAGAATCAGATTCACGGTGTAAATAGATTGAAGTCTCGCCTATTAGAGAGCAAGGGTGGTTATATCTGGCACACGCAAGGGTCGGGTAAATCCATAACAATGGTTCAGTCAGCGAAATGGATTAGTGAAAATATCGATGATTCTCGCGTAGTAATCCTCACTGATAGAACTGAGCTAGACGAGAATATCGAAGGCGTATTTCAAGGAGTAAATGAGAAGATTAGACGAGTTAAGTCAGGTGCTGATTTACTAGGAGTTTTAAATACAAATACAGATCGATTTGTTTGTTCACTTATTCATAAAGCGGGATCTGCTTTTAGGGGATTGCAGGGGGACGAAGAAGATAATGAAGGCGAGAACTTAAGAGATTTTGCCAATAATGTTTCAAATGAAGTTCAAGCAATAAAGAATTTCTCACCCAAAGGGAAAATCATCGTGTTCATCGACGAGTGCCATAGAACCCAAGCTGGTGAGCTGCATAAGGCTATGAAAAAACTTCTCCCAAATTCATTAATTATTGGTTTTACTGGTACGCCAATTTTCAAGAATGATAAAGCTTTGACGATTAGAATTTTCGGCGAGCCAATCCACGAGTATCGTTATGATGAAGCGGTACGTGATGGTGTAGTTGTTGACTGCTTATATGAAGCAAGAGATGTGAATCAGAGAATAACTGATCAGGATAAAATTGATTTATGGTTTGCAGCAAAGACAGCTAACTTAAATGATTACGCAAAGGCAGATCTAAAAAAGAAGTGGGCAAATTTACAAAATATTTGGTCTTCAAAAGAGCGCTTAAGTTTGATTGTTGCCGACATAATTTTAGATTTCAATACGCGCCCAAGACTTTCGGATGGCCGTGGAAACGCAATTCTAGTAGCAAGTTCAATTCACGAAGCTACAGTGTATTACGAATTGTTTAACCAGACTGAGTTAAAGGGTCGAGTAGGAGTTGTTACTTCTTATCAGCCTTCTCTAAATGACCTCAAAGGTGAGGCTGTTGGAGATGCTGAGACGTTAAATGTAAAGCAATTTAATACCTATCGAAAGATGATTTCTGACTTCTTAGGCTGTACTGAAGAAGAAGCTATAAACAAGGTGGACAAGTACAACACTCTAGTTAAAGAAAAATTTGTAAAACATCCAGCCCAGATGAGTCTATTGATAGTTGTAGATAAATTACTAACCGGATTTGATGCGCCGAGTGCAACTTACTTGTATATCGATAAGAAAATGCGCGATCACGGCCTTTTTCAGGCGATGTGTCGCGTTAATCGAGTTGATCCCAACGGAGAAGATAAGAAGTATGGCTATATAGTCGACTATAAAGACCTTTTTGAATCTGTTGAATCTGCGCTATTTGATTACACACAAGGTGCTTTTTCAAAGTTTGATCCTAAAGACATCATCTCCTGTTTTAAACCTATAAACCAAGAAAGTAAGAGCGAGTTAGATAATCAGCTAGAGGCTACTCGTAAATTACTTGAACCCGTCGGTGATTACACCAATAACGAGGCCCTAAAGAAATATTTTGTTTCTAGCAATGCGGGAGATCTTGAAGTTCTTCAAAAGAGTGAAGGCAAGCGTGTTAATCTTTATAAGCAAGTAACTTCAGTAATCCGAGCATATGGAAATGTCTGCGGTTTTGAGACGGATGCTGGATATAGCGAAGCAGAGTTTAAGAAGATAAGAGAAGAGATAGAAAAGTTTGAAGAGATTAAGAAATTCGTGAAGCTGGCTTCAGGAGACTATGTTGATTTAAAGCTGTACGAGCCAGATATGCGCCACCTAATCGATACCTACATAAAGTCAGACAAAAGCGAGGTTGTTGCTGATTTAACAAATACACCGCTTCTACAGATCTTGGCTGAAGATCCTGATTTAGAAAAGCGTATGAATGAAGTAACAAAGGAGAAAGATAACAAGAGTGTAGCTGAAACCATTATCAACAACGTTAAAAAGGAGATTGCCGAGAGAGCCGCTGGTAATCCGATTTATTACGAAAAGATGTCCGCAATCTTAATCTCCTTAATAAAGTTGGATGTAGAACGAAAAGAAGATTACAAAAAGTTCCTTGAGAAGATAAAGGAATTAGCCAAGAACATCATTTCCCCAGACACAAGCAGTTATCCATCTCAGGTAAAGAGCCCAGGGGTGAGAGCAGTATTTGACTTACTGAGTGAAAACTTAGAATCTTCCCTTGAAGTTTCCGAGATATTAAAGAATGCTCAAGCCGATTGGGAGACTGATCCACGAAAGACTAGACGAGTCAGAATCCAACTGATAACTGCCTTAGATGGAGATGAATTGATGGCAGATCGCATAATCGATATTGCTAAGAGGCATCGTGAATTCACAGGATGAGCTGATTGATATCTCAACCATTCAGGTTGAAGTTAGAAAACGCAATGTTAAGAGTTTACGCATTGGAGTTTTCCCGCCATCTGGTCGAGTCAGGGTTACTGCCCCGCTGGATTATGATCAAAATTTAATTGAGTCAGTTGTAATAAAGAAGATGAGCTGGATTAGACGTCAGCAAGAGAATTTAAAGGCGCAAGAGAGACTCACTCCACGAGAAGCCGTAAGTGGAGAGTCATATTTTTACAAGGGCAAGAAATACAAACTTTTTGTAGTCGAAGGTTCAACTAGAGGAAGCCTAACGATTAGAAACTCTTCACAAATGGAGTTATCAATATCCTCTGAGGCGAAGGAGGAAAGTAGACTAAATGTTATAAACAATTTCTATAGGAAAGCACTTAAGGAGGAATTAGATATCTTGGTTCCCGAACTTTCGCAGAAAATGGGTCTGAAGATTGAGCGCTACTCAATTAGAAAAATGAAGAATCGATGGGGAAGTTGCGATCCAAAAAAGAAGCAAATAACAGTTAATATTGAATTAATAAAGAAGAATCCAGCGTGTTTAAATTATATAGTTATTCACGAATTGGTTCATCTAATAGAAGCTAAACACAACCAACGGTTTAAAGAACTTATGGATGCTCATTTACCGAACTGGAGATACTTTAGGGACATTCTTAATTCAGCACCTCTTGCTTATTCTCATTGGGATTACTAGGTGTATTACTTACCCGTTACTACTCCCGCCTGCGGGTAATCACGTACTGCGATCCCGTACTCAAAATTATTATCTCTGTTCCTGACCACTCTCTAACAACAAGATGTAGATAGTGGTCAGGTGCAATTAATTTTGTTAGTAGAGGCGTGGTTAACGGGTATAGATAGTAGAGTGGTTAGAGCAAAAGTCATACAGTGTGACGCCAAAGTAATGTTTTTTGAAATTGATTTGCACAGTAGTTATTGGGTCGGAAAATGCGAATTGCCTAACTTCAGAGAAATGTAAATAATAAGTAAAAAGATGACTTAGGTTAATCGCAGGAAGCATTTCTTGTAGATTCTGGGCATTTCCGAGTTTTTTCGATGATGAGCGAGCCGAAACTCGACTCAGTACTGTCGTGTTAACGAGTCACCAAACCACCGCGATCGCGATATTGCTGACTGATAGCAACACCATTGCGAGCCATGTGTTCTTGGGGAATACATCTTTCTTTTTGGCGGTGAAGCCGAGAATAAGAATGGTGAGAAGGATTAGGAGCTTGACGGTGATCTTTGCGTTATCGGGAAGGGCCCATTCGGTGGGGTTGGAGTCATGGAGCGGGTAGCGGATGCCGA
>VFQS010004052.1_pt1 | contig 10836 bp, 2 predicted proteins | sample 3512361 | NCBI WGS metagenome assembly VFQS01 (sample SAMN10412375, study PRJNA504923) | tailings metagenome | isolation source: Relicate 1 Philex TSF3 active mining | place: Philippines | reverse complement strand
AACAGGCCGTGCAGGTTCTGGTTCTCATAAGTCTTGACGCAGCTATAGCAAGCGTCCTGGCACTGCGAGCGATGGGGCTCTCGTCCCCAGGCTTCAGGTCGATCCAGCAGGGCCCGCTGGATGATCTCCAGCACCGGCGGGGTTTGCCCTGGCCCACCCGTGCCGAGCCAGGCACAGAAGCCGGCACCATTCACGTGGGAATCCACCAACTGGATCAGCGGACGTTCCTCACCCTTGCGGTGGAACGGCCGTGGCTCCACACCTTCAAGCGCGTTGTGATCCACATCGAGATAACGGGTGGCTTCGGCGATCAGGATCTGGATGGCGGAATGGGCTGCCGAGCGGGTTCCCTGCCAATACTGCTTGCCCGTTGGATAGCCCTCCTTGTGCTCGCCCTCAGGGTTGCCCTCAGCCTTGAGATCGAGGCCGATGCACCCGATGGCCAGCTCGGGATGCAGGGCAGCGGGCATGAGGTAGAGGCCGTCTGTGACGCGCGGCGCGACGAGGAACACCGGATCAATATCCTCAGCCTGCAGCCCGGCGTCCTCCGGATTCATCAGGATTGTGTTGAGGCCAGAGAGATCCATCCACCGTCTGTCAATAGCCTGGGCCAGCAGAGGTTGCGGCTTCCCATCGGGATTGGCATCCAGTCGTCTGGCGGACAGTTTTGGAGCTTGTAAGCGCCCCTCCTGCCAGCGCAGCTCAAAACCTTCGCCTTCTGGCCCCTGGTTGAGCTTGTAGACCGTGCAGCCAGCACTGGACGCAATGCTCAAGGCCAGCGTCTGGTGCTGGTAGGTGTGCCAGCTGGTGTCTTCAGGCAACCTGGCATCAGCACTGAGCGCAAAGCTTGTACTGCCCTGCAGGGGCTGCAGGTTCTTGGCGTGGACATTGAAATCGGTGCGAAAGGCAGCTGGCTCCAGACAGCCCCGCACTTTCCACATCAACGAGCTCTGCTGGCAACCAGGACAGGTGTAACCTTTCCCCTCCGTGTACTCCGCCAGAGCGATGTCTTGCCAAGCCGAGCAATAGGGGCATTTGCCCAGCTCAAAGCGCCGATCCCAGGGCCGTTGACCAATCGTCCGCCATTCCGCACCCGGCTTGCCGATCCGGGGGGTGAGGCCAAGGCAGCGGTGCTCCTGCTTGTCATGCAACAGCACATTGCCCGGCGCATATTCATGGATGGCAATCTCCAGATCACGATTCAGTGTGCGTAATTTCTGACCTCGCTCCGTGGTGCCGATCACCAGATCGCGTGATCGTGTCGGCAGTCCATACATAGGCAGCAGTCCTTCATTGGCTAGGTGAGCGGCGAGTCCGACAGTATTTTCACCGATCCGCCCTAAGCCTGCAGTCAGCTGTCTGAGTAAGTCGTCGATAGATTCAAGACTGAGAGGCTCAGCTTCTTGATCGGCACTGCATCGCTGGCGATCCAGGGCTCTCAACGTGCGCTCACATTCGGGCTGGATAGCCTGCAGCGCATCACGCAGCCACTGAAACCATTGCTGGTGAAGCGCAGGATCTTCAAGGGTTTTGGCTGGAATCAAGTCACCATGAACGTCGATGGGTCTCACCAGATCGCCGGCCCAGAAGTCCTTACTCTGGCGATGACGATCTTCCAGCCATCGGAAGGCTCGAACAAGACGGTCTTTGCGTAGCAGGCGCTCAGCAATACGTGCCAGCCGCTTCACCAGAAATGGTGGGGGCGGATCGTCTCCCGTGATCTCGTGGGGATTTTCGAAGTAGTGGAGGTCGTGACTGCGTGAGCGACACAGAGTCAATGCAAAGGAGAAGGTCTGACCGCGTCGACCGGCTCGGCCTACACGCTGCTGATAGTTGAAGCGCTGGGGTGGCATATTTGCCTGCATCACTGCTTCAAGAGCACCGATGTCAATACCAACCTCCATGGTGGTTGTGACCGCAAGCATTTCAATGGAGTGGGGCTGCAGCTCATGCTCCTTTTCCTGCTGCAATTGGATGCCCTTGAAGGCACGCTGCCTGGCAGCAGGATCAACAGTCTGACCAGTGAGCTCTTCGCAACGCAGTCGAAATAGGTTGCCATCACTGGAATTGAGGCTACGGCTCAGCCGGCGGCCGAGCATGTTGAATTTCACAAGCTCCTCGCAGCATCCGGTGGCTTGTACCGGAAGTGGTGTGGCACAACGCGTGCAGACATCAATACCCCGATGTAGATGCACTCGGCCACAGTTTGTGCAGCGCCAGTAGGGACTTTCGCGATCAGGCAGCCGGAAGCAGATCCTGGTCAGGTTAATGCAGTCATAGGCGGCATTGGAGTGCTTGCCATAACGCCTGAGCAGCGCCTGGGCTTCATCAAGACAGGCCAATGCATCTCGACCATCTCGTTCTGCAAGCAGATTAAAAAAGCGGGAGATATTAGAGCTTTGGCGTTTTATATCATTAGCCTCTATCGGCTTCTTCTTATCGGCATAGGGAGTTGGCTCATACCTGTAGTGATCGGCATAGATACGCATCCACGCCGCAGCCCGTTCAAGCTCTCGGTTCTGCTCCAAAGTCCAGTTGGGCGGGGGCTGTGGCATAGGAATGGCCAACCCCGTGGCCTCCAGAGCGAAGTAAGTTTTATGGAAGATGACATCCGACAAGGCTGTAAGGATATCGGATTGAACAAACTGGTCAACAAGTCGGCAGAAGTCGTCAGGAGTACAGCCCTTCGGCAATGCCCAGCGGTAGCCAATCACGCTATCGGAATCGCGCTCAAAAAATTCCCACCAATTGGGGCTTCTTGATGCAGCAGGGGCATAGACGTTCTCCAAACCACGATCATCAAAAGGATGCACACCCAAATCGAGTAGGCGACGCAATAGCGGTTTAACCGGAGCGCCAGTTTTTGGAGTTTGAAGCTCAAGGATGCTGGCCAATGGCACGAGATCTCCAGGCGCCGGGCCTAGCAGGGCACGCAGGCGATCTCTGGCTTCCTTAAGCAATGGCAGAGCGACATCCTCTGGATCAGAAATTGCAAGAATCCTGGCTTCATAGTCTGCAAGTTTCTTTGCATCTTCACTCCGGGAAGAATCTGGAGAGCATTGTTGCTTTTGCTCCAGTAATGTGAGCAGCATCACCTCTCGCAAAAGATCACGATGATGCAAATGCTCTACATCGAGTGCTGTACGAGCTGCCGACTGCCGACTATCCGAAAAACTCACCAGCTTGGCAGGTGATTGGTGGCCACGTCCGCGTGCCAGCACGTCAAAAATCTCCGTTGCCAGTAGTTGGGTCGAGCGACCAAAGCCTGTCCTCAGACTCTGAATTGGTGAGGACTGGAGCAGATATTTGTCTTTGCTGAACCTACGCTTGGGCCCATAGTCACTCAGGCAGTTTGGACAGCGGCAGGGCCGATGGCTACTGGCACTCTGGTTTGTAAACGGATCTTCCTTTTTCGTTTTCATGTCTCGCTTGAACAGATAGCAGGGCTGCCTTTGCGCAGCTGCTCCCTGCTCTGCATAGACGAGGCCACTACTTGGATCAAGCCACACAGCCTCCCAGTGCTCTTTGTTCCCCTCATCGTATGAGTTGAATGGAAGTGCATGATCTCGCGGCCAAAGGATGGCATATTCCTTGTAGGAGAGATCTTCGAAGCGCCCGGCAAGCGGCAGATCGGGAAGTGCCTCTGTCTCCGCTTCATAGGGGAGCAGTTCTTCCAAATAGCCCTTGGTAATGCCGTGATGGCCAGCACGCACTCCACCAATGAGTGTTTCACCGCAGCATTCACAATGAAGCAGTTCAAATTGGCGCTGAATACCTCGAGATTGCCTCACTGCTGCGGTTTGTCGGTCTGAAGAGCTGCGATTACTGAGCATCAACGGGCCCTGCCAGCGATGCGGTGCTGCTGGGTCGCGGTCGGATGGTGGTCGAACTGTGACAAATAAGCCGTCTGGATTTTTAAAGAAGGTGTGAATACGAAAGCGCGGCCATGTCAGCAACTGCCCCTGTTCAGACTCGGCACATGACGCAACAAGGCTGGTGAACACCCGCAGTACCTGCTCCGTTTCTTCCTGGGACCAGTTCTGATTGGGCCAGATCGCAGCAGCCAGGTTGCTGAGTGTCGTGGCCCGCTTCTGCTGGTCTTTGATGCAATGGCGGTCAATCATCACAGCAGCGGTATGCATGAGACTGATCAGCCGCTCTGAAGGATTTGGATGATCTGGAACATTCAGTGCATCGAGAAATACAATCAAGGCAGGGTGGAGATTCTTCAGATCAACCGTTGGCAGCAGGGCGTCAGCATCAACATCGGTCCAGCCGGATTGCAGCAGGGCCTGAACAGCCGATAAAATCTGCTGAGGCTCGCGAGGCAGTTGGCATTGATCTGGATCTGAGGGAGAATCCTCCACTGCTCCCGTGATAATTGCAGACAGCCATTGCTCGCGTGCTGCATCCTTCTCCAGACCAAAGTCTGCAAAAGCATCGCGCAAGTAATCCAGACTCTTTTCGCCTTTCTCACCGTGATTGGGCAATGAAGCACTGGAGGCAAGCAAACGCAGCTGATGATGGCGTTTCGGGTCGTCCAAACCAAGCTTCACAAGCAGCAAGCGCAGCAGATAGGCAAACTCTGTTCCCTGAGTGCCGCGCTGTAGGTGCAGTTCATCGATCACCAGAGTGAAGCAGTTACGTGAATCACTCTCAAGCCAATCTCTGGTGAGTGTGATCATCTTTTCCTCTATGGAACGACTCAACATGGCATTGAGCATGCTGATGTTGGTGATCAGAATATCTGGTGGCCGTAACTGCATATCCCAGCGGGTCACCAGCTCACCACCGTCGATGCTCGGAAAGGCATAGCGAGTATCATCATCAGTAGCTTCTGCACGCACGGCAGCCTGCGTTTCCTCCAGCTGTGCCATCGCAATCAGCGTGCGTTCAATGCGGCGCTTTCGGCTGCCACTGGCCTGGTTCTTCCACTCGCCCAGCGAGCGTTCGTCATGGCAGCCAATCACATGGGTTCTGATACTTTCAGAGCCCTTGCCTCTTTCAACGTTGGCCAGCGCACGTTCGTGTTCTCGCCAACAGGCGCTCTCCCCAAGAGTCATCCCTGTATAACGCCCGAAAAAGATGCGATTGCCATTCAGGCCTTGATTCAAAACCTGGCGTGCTTCTGGTGAATCCAGCGCCTGGCGCAGTCGCGTCATCTGGTCTTCAACCAGAGCATTCATCGGGTACAGAATCAAAGCCCGGATAGCGGCTGGCCTTGTTTCACCTTTGCGGTGGTGCTTCCTTGCGAAGCCATTCCACTGCAGGCCACTGACTGTTCCAGTTGGAACCTCCCAGTCGCCGTTCTCATTGCGTCGTGCGATCGGTTGATTGCCTGTGTTGTGCCACCAGCGATGGCTGAGATAGCCCTCCTCCGGTGCTGTCCAGGGCCGATCTGAGCGTGTGGCTTCTTCGAGAATGTTGGCAAACACCGGCAGCAGGAAGGCCTCTGTTTTGCCGGAGCCGGTGCCCGAGGTGACGATTGCAGCCTGACAGGGGCGAACACCTCGCGCCAGCATCTGCAGCTGATGCAGATAGGGATTCACAAGCCTGCCGTTGCGATCCCTGGGAATCAGGCCACAGCCGAGCAGCTCCACGAACAAGCGCCGCGTGTGGAGATCCAGCGGTGCGAGCACCGCATCCGGCCCGTCTTCGTCCACCAGGTTGTTCAGGGAGCGGCCGGCCTGCTTCCAAAGCGGCAGGGGCTCAAGCAAGGGCTCGGTGCATAGCGCGCCTGTGCGCCGCAGCAGTTGGCGACGTTCCTCCGCCAGAGCCTCATCTTCCAGGCGAAAACCCGTATCGAGATAGCTCAGATAGAGCTCACGAATGCGGGTGAAGGTACCGATTGGGTCGTGCATCAGGTCGGGCGTGGGAGGATCGGCAGGGCTGACTCAGCCAAGCCGGGGTTGGGTGAGTGCCAGGCTCGTGTGCTCCTGCATCAGGCGTAATGAGGCCTGGTCAAAGCAGTAGCGGTAGGTGTGCTTCGCCCGCGACGCCGGCAGTGTCGGCCCTGGCATGGCCTCGCCACACAGAGCAGCCCAACGCCCCAGGGGTAGGGGCAGATAGGCATCCACATCACAGAGACGTTCGATCACCGGCTGGAAGCGATCCGGTTGCCCGAAGGGCCAACTGCCATTTGTGGCCTCTGTGAGCAGGTAAAGCGCCGCCCGGTTGCGATGGCAACTGGTGAAGACCCGGCCATCCACCGGCGAGCGGCTGTGCCAGCGATAGCGGCGGTAGCGGTTGCGTTCCCGCACCAGGGCCAGATCAGGCCTGGGAATATCGGTGAAATCAAGCGGCAGCTGCTGATGGCAGCCCTGGCGGTTGTTCACAATGCCATCGGCACATTCATCGGTTCTGGCACTGGAGAGCGGCCAGAGCTCTTGCCCGTCGCAGGGATCTGGTACTGCTGCCCATACATGCTTGACATCGATCGGCAGCCAGTCGTGGAGCGGCACGAGCGGAAGCCCCGTGGCTTCCGCGAGCTTTGCCACCGCACCGCGAAAGCGCCAACCACGTGGCATTTCCGGACAGCTGGCCGCCACGGCTTCCACCTCAAGGCCGGCAGCGAGGGCATGGGCGATGAGCTCGATCAAGCCGCGTGCTGACAGCAGGCCCACGAGCTGCACAAGGTTGGGACGCAGGCGCACCAGGCGGGGATCCACCGGCTGCAGGCGCCAGTGACCACGTCGCACCTCGATGCCTTCGTCGAGCCAGCCACCCTCACACCAGCCGCGCAGCATGGCCTGCTCGAACAACGGCCAGTGGGTGGAGCGTCCGCGCAGCTGACGGAACAACTGCAGCGCATCAAAGGTGGAGATCGATTCGCGGGCCTCAAAAGCCGCACAGAGACCATCGAGGATCTGTTCTTCGATCCAGGGGTTGACGCCGCCAATGCGTTGATTCAGGCGATGGCGCGCTGCCTCGATGGCGTCGGCCTCCGGCGTACGCGTGCTGCCGCGCTCCAGGATTGAGGGGCCGAGCTGGAGGCCCCAATCCTCGCGGCAGAGCAGCGCGCGGCGCCGTGCAAACAGAGGTGTGGCCGTGATGCCGCTGAGCGTGAGCCGCTGCTCAAGCGTGGGGGCTGCATGAAAGAACGCCACGATGCGCCCTTCGCCGCAATCGAGTTGCTGGCGTTGGCGCACCTGCGGCAGCGGTTGCCACTGCTGCGGCATCGGTGCATCCGGGGTGTTGGATGACTCCGGGCGGGGCATGTATTCAGCCAGTGCGCCCGAGGGGGCGAGCACAGCCACCTTGAGGGCCGGGATAGGACCGTGGATGCGGATCTCGGGCAAACCCAGCCCTGACGCAAGGAAACCACGGCCCTGGCTGAGCCTCAGGCCGGCATAAGGACTGATCCGCGTGCGCTGGGGCCGCTGTTGTTCGCTGCTCGGCGGTGTGGGGAAGCTGAACAATTCCGCCAGGCTGGCTTCCACATCGCGGAAACAGCGCCAGTCCTCCTCCTCGGCGGGAGCGGCTTCAGCGTCAAAACAGGCCAGGAAGGGCTCGAGCTGATCCACGTGCACAAGCACGTGGGAAGGCTTGAGACCCGGTACGGGCCGGAACAGCAGGCGTGGACGCTCCAGGGCGGTGTCGACAGCAAACACGAGCAGCCCACGCTTCAGAGCGGTCTGAAGATCACTGAACGGGCAGAACTGCGGGTCGAGCAGCAGGCTGCCGGCATCAAAGGCCTCCAGCCCCTCGTTGTCGGAGAGGCGATCGATCAGCAGCGGTTGAGAGGGAAGGGGACCGCCCTGCTCAAGCACCCCCAGCTCTTCCGGCAGCGCACGGTGGCCGTCATGCAGACAGAGCACACCCAGGCAGCCGGGATCCATCGGTTCAAGCAGCAGTGGCCCCCAGGCCTGGCGGGCCGGGCGATCGGCTGCAGGCTCATCGGACTGCTCAAACGCGAGAATCTCACGCTCCAGCACCGAGCCGAACCAGCTGCTGTCATCGGGGCTTTGCGCCAGGCGCTGCCGGTAGCCGTTGAGCTCCTTGAGGAAGGCGTCGGAAAAGGGTTCGCGGCCAAGAGCTTCCAACAGGGTGGGATTGCGATGGTGGAGCAGCTCACCCCGACGGCAGAGACGCTCCAGCGTCTGCTGGAGCCGACGCCGGTCGACCAGCAGCGGAAACGCCAGCCGCCAGGAGTGGGAGATGTTGCGACGGTTTGGATCTGGGGCTGGCAGCTGCAGCTGCGTGAAGGGATGGCCTTCGAAGCTGCGCCCCTGGTTCAACCACCGGGCCAGCAGTTGCCAGAGTTCAGGCAGACCTGCCAACAGACGGCGATCACAGTGTGGAAACAGGCGCACAAAACGCGCATGCCACTTACCTTCCAGGCTGGCATCGGGATAGCCATAGGCCACCAGGCAGGTGAGCCAGAGGAAGGCAAAAACGTCGGGTTCGCGATCAGCGCGGCGCTGCATCAGCTGACCACACTTCATGGCGTACGCCAACGGATCGAGATCGGCCTGCCTGGCCTGCCAGCGCACGGCCATCAACAAGGCCTGCACCAGCTGGTGGGGATCGGCACCTGGTTCACGAACCAGCTCCGGCAGATCCTCCGCCGAGGCTCGCAGAGAAGAAGACGGCAGACGCGTGCTGTCGCGCACGAAGCAAAACAGAAGCAACTCCCGGTTCCAGCGGGCGGCATCCCAGCTGCGCCATTCGCCAGGTTCGTAGACGAAGGCTTCAAGATCCTCAACGCTGGTGGGTGCCATCGTGAACCTGCAGTCCTCCAGATCTAAACCAGCGTGACAGCCCAGGGTGTCGACCTGGGGGGCATCGATGCGTGTCATGCATCAACCTCCCCTGGGACGAGGGGACTGGCCGTGATGCCGATGTCTTGCTCCACCACCAGCGCCAGGCGATGGGCCAACTGCTCGCGCAAGGCCGGAGGGTAGGCGCGGAACCAGGGGAGATGCTGGCCAGGGCGTGCTGCTGTGAGCTCGATCGCGGCCGGCTCCACCACAAAGCGCTGCAGGCTGCTGACCAGCGTGTCGCGCTGATAGGTGCCACGCTGCCAGTGGCGCTGGCTCTGGCTGGTGATCCAGGAGAGCTCAGGCGAGAGCACGCACATCGCCTGCAGCTGCCTGATGCGTTGCTCTTCCTGCTGGCGATCGAACGCACGCCTGCTCTGCTGGCCGTCACCCCGAGACTGCGGATCGCCGTGACGATGGAGAGCCAGGATCCGGGGCGGCGCCGGTGAGAAGGTGGGCTGGCTGGGGGTCATGGTCATCGTTAGACATGAACGACGTTGGGCTCAGCCTGCAGCACCACAGCAGCACACCGATGAAATCTCGTGCGAAAGACGACGCCAGCGGGTGGTGATGAGAGCCGAGCAGACCGGCCGACCAAGCTTCGGGGCGGCTTCCAATCAATAGACGTCACCAGCGAGTGGTGACACTATTCTTGGCGTGAATAGCCTTGATCGCCGCAACCGCAGTTTCCAATCAATAGACGTCACCAGCGAGTGGTGACCCGCAGATGGGTGCTAGGGCAGCCCAGCCGGCGATCAGCAGGTTTCCAATCAATAGACGTCACCAGCGAGTGGTGACCCGCAGATGGGTGCTAGGGCAGCCCAGCCGGCGATCAGCAGGTTTCCAATCAATAGACGTCACCAGCGAGTGGTGACACTTATGTCATTCTTGGTCACACTGATCCAGGTGAGTTTCCAATCAATAGACGTCACCAGCGAGTGGTGACTTCCCGTGATGGCATCATGGCGACACGATGCTCAGACGTTTCCAATCAATAGACGTCACCAGCGAGTGGTGACTTTAACCTCATCCAAACGCTCCTTGAGCATCTCAAGGGGGGTTTCCAATCAATAGACGTCACCAGCGAGTGGTGACCTGTAAATAATCCAGGGCGCATGCCCTGTGGGTTTAATATTGGTTTCCAATCAATAGACGTCACCAGCGAGTGGTGACTTGGGGGACTGGGGAGCCTATGGGCTCTGCCCCAGAAAAGGGTTTCCAATCAATAGACGTCACCAGCAAGTGGTGACATCACTACTCTCTTGCTCTTCAAAATACTTGCGAATACGATCGTTTCCAATCAATAGACGTCACCAGCGAGTGGTGACCCGAGGACTCTGCTCAACTGACCGCCTTCGCCCAAGTTTCCAATCAATAGACGTCACCAGCGAGTGGTGACACTTTGCAAGAAAGCATTGTGCATTGATCGAACCATGCTGAGTTTCCAATCAATAGACGTCACCAGCGAGTGGTGACCCATGATCTTCAGGTTTCCTATCGGGACAACCCGTAAAGGTTTCCAATCAATAGACGTCACCAGCGAGTGGTGACTCGCCGAGTTGATCGACATCATTTGTGAAGAGCATCCGAGTTTCCAATCAATAGACGTCACCAGCGAGTGGTGACCTTCAGATGAAGCTAGTCTCTGCCGTTATCTTTCTGCTCTCGGGTTTCCAATCAATAGACGTCACCAGCGAGTGGTGACGCGGGTTGGGCAATCCTGACCGTGCTCGACGAGTACAGGAGTTTCCAATCAATAGACGTCACCAGCGAGTGGTGACGGCGATGACATCGCAGCCGCCGCTGAGTTTGAGTTTGACCTGTTTCCAATCAATAGACGTCACCAGCGAGTGGTGACCGGGTCATGGGATACTTGCAATCCCCCCGGAGGAGGAAGAAGTTTCCAATCAATAGACGTCACCAGCGAGTGGTGACTGATTGCGAGGCATTGTTTGAGCACTTTGATTCTGGTTTCCAATCAATAGACGTCACCAGCGAGTGGTGACCTCAAGCCTTCCTGGCGCCCCATAGCCCCTGACGGAGTAGAAGTTTCCAATCAATAGACGTCACCAGCGAG
>VFQS010004050.1_pt1 | contig 10844 bp, 11 predicted proteins | sample 3512361 | NCBI WGS metagenome assembly VFQS01 (sample SAMN10412375, study PRJNA504923) | tailings metagenome | isolation source: Relicate 1 Philex TSF3 active mining | place: Philippines | reverse complement strand
GCGGAATTCCGTCACGATATTTTTAATCGTGGCACCTTCCTACAAATACTGCAGTCGCCGCGCGGCATCACCCACGTTTTGCGTAGTATGAATCAAACCAGTATTTTGGGACGCTACCTGCCTAACTTCCGGCGCATCGTCGGACAAATGCAGCATGATTTATTCCACGCTTATACTGTCGATCAGCATATCTTAATGGTGGTACGTAATTTACGCCGTTTCACCATGACTGAGCACGCGCATGAATATCCATTCTGCAGTCAGTTGATGGCTAACTTTAATCAGCCTTGGGTACTTTATATCGCAGCTCTGTTTCATGACATTGCCAAAGGTCGCAATGGTGATCACTCAGTTTTAGGCATGGCTGACGCACGTAAATTTTGCTTTGACCATGGCATTTCCAAAGACAATACCGAGCTAGTCATTTTCTTAGTACAGCAACATTTAACGATGTCGCAAGTCGCACAAAAACAAGATTTATCCGACCCAGATGTGATTCAAGCATTTGCCAATTTAGTCAAAGATGAGCGTCATTTAACCGCCTTATACTTGCTCACCGTTTGTGATATTCGCGGCACCAGCCCCAAAGTATGGAATGCTTGGAAAGGTAAATTATTAGAAGATTTATATAAAATCACCTTGCGCGTACTCGGCGGCGAAACACCATCAACTGATCGAGAACTAAAGAACCGTCAAGAAGAAGCGCTCAAAGCACTACGTTTAGTCGGCATAGAAAATAACGCGCACAGCAAATTGTGGGATGAACTCGATATCGTCTATTTTTTACGGCATGATGCCTCAGACATCGCTTGGCAAACGCGAGTTCTTCACGACAAAATTGATAGCACAACTCCCATTGTCAAATGCCGCGTCGCTCCGATTGGAGAAGGCTTACAAGTCACCGTCTACGTGCATGATCAAGCAGACTTATTCGCAAGAATTTGCAACTATTTTGATAGTAAAAATTTTGCCATCCTTGATGCCAAAATTCACACCACAAAGAGTGGCTATGCACTTGATACCTTTTTAGTCACCGAGCCTGCATTTGCCAGCAATTATCGTGACATCATCAATTTAATTGAGCATGAATTGGCAGAAGTCTTGGCAAAACAAACGCCCTTAAGCACACCAAATCAAGGAAGATTATCGCGTTTATCACGTAATTTCCCATTAGTTCCAACCGTAGAATTGCGCCCAGACGATAAAGGACAGTATTTTCTATTATCGATATCTGCAAACGACAGAAATGGTTTGTTATATTCGGTCGCTGGCGTGTTGACAAAGTACAAAATTAACTTACATACGGCCAAAATCATGACCTTAGGTGAACGTGTCGAAGACGTTTTTCTCGTCGATGGCGCTGCCTTACATAATCCTAAGAACCAAATCCAATTTGAATCTGAATTACTTGATGCTCTACGCATTTGACATTGACGCATTTGAGCCGACACATCGAATTAACACACAAAATTAAAAAAATCCTCTATGACAGAACAATTACGACTTTCTAAACGCATGTCCGAGTTAGGCCTATGCTCAAGACGCGAAGCGGATGAATGGATCGCCAAAGGCTGGGTGCGCGTAGACGGCAAAGTTGTCTCGGAACTGGGCAGCAAAGTCTTTCCACATCAAAAAGTCACTGTTGAACGCCAAGCTGCTGCAGAACAATCGAAGCGTGTCACCATCCTTATCAACAAACCAGTCGGCTATGTGAGCGGCCAAGCCGAAGATGGTTATGAGCCTGCAATTGCGCTGATCAAAGCTGAAAATCGTTGGAGTGAATGCAAAGTCGAAAATACTTTTCACCCAACTCAGTTACGCAGTCTAGTGCCCGCCGGACGTCTCGATATTGATTCAGTAGGACTATTGGTACTAACCCAAGATGGACGCGTCGCAAAAAAATTGATCGGCGAAAACACCGATGTCGAAAAAGAATATTTAGTGCGCGTCGAATACACAAAACCAGGTAAATTACCAGAACGTGACTTACGCCTACTCAATCACGGACTCAGTTTAGATGGAAAAAAACTGATTCCAGCAAAAGTACGCTGGCAAAATGAAGATCAACTGAATTTCATTCTCAAAGAAGGTAAGAAACGTCAAATTCGCCGCATGTGCGAAATGGTGGGATTAAAAGTCATTGGACTAAAACGCGTTCGAATCGGTAAAGTCAGACTAGGCAATTTACCAGAAGGCCAATGGCGATATTTGCGTGATGATGAACCATTTTGATCAACAGATTTCGATTCTCGCCTTCAAAAATTTGCACGTTTAATTTTTCAGTCTCAAAACCTCATTCAAGAGGATTTTCGAACTACGATTTTGTCGAACTAATTAACTCACAGCTTTACTTGATCGAATTAAGAAAAAAGGTCATTCAGCGATGAACGACCTTTTATTCTTTGTACCGCAAGAAGAACTAAGGAATCGTCAAATTAGTTTTTCGATTGATCAACCATCTTGTTCTTGGCAATCCAAGGCATCATCGCACGCAATTTCGCGCCGACTTGTTCGATTTGGTGCTCAGAATTCAAACGACGACGAGAAATCAAAGTTGGTGCGCCTGCTTTGTTTTCCAAGATGAAGCTCTTTGCATATTCGCCTGTTTGAATATCTTTCAGACATTGGCGCATCGCGTTCTTGGTGTCTTCTGTCACAACACGTGGGCCAGTTACATATTCGCCGTATTCCGCATTGTTCGAAATCGAATAGTTCATATTGGCGATACCACCTTCGTAGATCAAATCAACAATCAGCTTCAATTCATGTAAGCACTCGAAGTAAGCCATTTCTGGTGCATAGCCAGCCTCCACCAAAGTTTCAAAACCAGCTTTGATCAACTCCACCGCACCACCGCACAAGACTGCTTGTTCACCGAACAAATCGGTTTCAGTTTCTTCGCGGAAGTTGGTTTCAATGATACCAGCGCGACCACCGCCATTTGCCATTGCATAGGACAAAGCGATATCACGTGCAGAGCCGGATTTATCTTGATACACAGCGACCAAATGTGGCACACCGCCACCTTGTGTATAAGTCGCACGCACTGTATGGCCTGGCGCTTTTGGCGCGATCATGATCACGTCCATATCGGCACGTGGCACAACTTGGCCGTAATGCACATTGAAGCCATGCGCGAATGCCAATACTGCGCCTTGTTTCGCGTGCGGCGCCACGTTTTCGTTGTACACCTGAGCGATATTTTCGTCGGGTAACAAGATCATGATAACGTCAGCTTCTTTTACCGCTTCATTGACTTCCGCGACTTTCAAACCAGCATTTTTTGCTTTATCCCACGACGCTCCACCTTTACGCAAAGCAACTGTGATCTGGCAACCAGATTCACTCATATTCAATGCGTGCGCATGGCCTTGTGAACCGTAGCCGATGATGGCTACTTTTTTGCCTTTGATCAAAGAGAGATCGCAATCTTTATCGTAAAAAACTTTCATGTTGATGTCCTATAAATTTAAATAATTCGAAATTAAAATGGCTTGAGTCGAAGATCAAGCCTTAACCCAGACCGCAGAGACACCGAGTGCACGGAGGAGGAGTCAAGAGACTCCCTGTATCCTCTGCGCCTACGCGGTTTTACTTCTTCTGCTAAATCCGATTACACTTTAAGAATGCGTTCACCACGTCCAATACCAGAACCACCGGTACGGACTGTTTCTAGAATCGCGGTACGCTCAATCGAGTCGATAAAGGCATCGAGCTTTCCTTTATTACCGGTCAATTCTATGGTGTAGCTTTTTTCAGTGACGTCGATGATGCGACCGCGGAAAATATCCGCTGTACGTTTCATCTCTTCACGTTCTTTACCGACAGCACGCACTTTAATGAGCATGAGCTCACGCTCTATGTGCGCGCCTTCGGTTAAGTCGACCACCTTGACCACTTCAATCAAGCGGTTCAAATGTTTGGTGATTTGTTCAATCACATCATCTGAACCAGTGGTAACGATAGTCATACGTGACAGCGTTGCGTCTTCGGTCGGCGCAACCGTCAAAGTTTCGATGTTATAACCACGTGCGGAGAATAAACCTACTACACGTGATAAGGCTCCCGCTTCGTTTTCGAGCAATACGGAAATTATGTGTCGCATTACAAATCCTCCGAACCAAGCAACATTTCAGTCAGACCTTTTCCGGCTTTCACCATAGGCCACACTTTTTCGTCTTGATCTGTAATGAAATTCATGAATACCAGCTTGTCTTTCATGGCGAAGGCTTCTTGCAACGCGCCGTCCACATCCGCTGGATTTTCAATCTTCATACCAACGTGACCATAAGCCTCAACCAGCTTAGTAAAATCAGGCAAAGAATCCATATAAGATTCAGCGTAGCGACCCGCGTAATCAATTTGCTGCCATTGACGCACCATACCGAGCGCACGGTTATTCAACAAAATAATTTTTGGCGTCAGATGATATTGCTTACATGTAGCAAGCTCTTGGATACACATTTGTATTGACGCTTCGCCAGTAATACAAGCAACTGTCGCATCTGGATTTGCCATTTGTACGCCCATCGCATACGGCAAGCCAACACCCATCGTGCCCAAGCCACCAGAGTTAATCCAGCGTTTCGGTTGATTAAACTTGTAGTATTGCGCCGCCCACATTTGATGTTGACCAACGTCGGAAGTGACAAAGGCATCGCCACGTGTCAACTCACATACCTTCTGGATTATAGATTGTGGCTTGATAATTTCTGACGAATCAGAGAATGCCAAACAATCTTGAGCACGCCATTTATTGATCTGCTTCCACCAATCGGCTAAATATTTCGCATTTGGTTTGGCATCAGAAGCCGCCAATTGCGACAACATTTCAACCAAGACATCTTTGACATTACCAACGATAGGGATGTCGACTTTGACACGCTTAGATATAGATGAAGGATCGATATCAACGTGAATGATTTTGCGTGGATGCGAAGCGAAATGCTTAGGATTTCCAATCACACGATCATCGAAACGTGCACCGATCGCGATCAAAACGTCGCAATGCTGCATCGCCATATTGGCTTCATAAGTGCCATGCATACCTGGCATGCCGACGAATTTTTCATCAGTTGCACGAAAGCCACCCAGCCCCATCAGGGTATTGGTGACAGGGAAACCTAATTGATCGACTAATTTATTTAATTCTGGTGCGGCATTTGCCAAGATCACACCACCACCGGTGTAAATCATTGGACGTTCAGCTTGCAACAGCAATTGAACCGCTTTACGAATTTGTCCTGCGTGGCCTTTATCGACTGGACGGTAGGAACGCATTTCAATTTCTTTTGGATAATGGAAAGTGGTTTTGTGATTGCTAATATCTTTAGGGATATCAATCAACACTGGGCCAGGGCGTCCAGTAGTCGCAATGAAGAAGGCTTTCTTCACTGTGTCTGCCAGTTCACGCACATCTTTCACCAAGAAATTATGCTTCACGCATGGACGCGTAATGCCGACGGTATCGCACTCTTGGAAAGCATCTTCGCCAATCGCATGACTAGGAACTTGCCCAGAAATAACCACCATAGGAATCGAATCCATATAGGCAGTTGCCAAACCCGTCACTGCATTCGTTACGCCGGGCCCAGAAGTTACCAAAGCGACGCCGACTTTATTTGACGAACGGGAATAAGCATCAGCAGCATGAATTGCAGCCTGCTCGTGACGGACTAAAATATGTTGAAATTTACGCTGATTAAAAATCGCGTCATAAATGTAAAGAACAGCGCCACCCGGATAGCCGAATACGTGCTCTACACCCTCTTCTGCAAGACACTTAACGAGAATTTCTGCGCCAGTGTACTCAGTATTGCGGTCTGAACTTTTATCAACACCGCGATCCGATTGACGATCGGACGGTCGTTCTGAACTCATTTTATTTCCTTTCAAGGTCCATTGGAGATTGATCGGATGTTCTTTCCTGACGAAATTCAAATTTCAATAACGGTCTGCTGACTTTCCTTTTTGTGCGGTCACTCTCCCCTTCTACTATCCGTTGGACAATATTCCAAGCAAAGCTTAATGGCGACTCGTGCGGTCAGGGTAAGGCTAAGAAATTACAAATTTCTCACGCTTGTGGCATGGGTTAGAACAAACTGCTACTAACAATTTACTGATAGTGACTTGTTGACAAAGGCATTGTGAGCCCGATCAAACAAGTGTTGGTGCCCCGAGATTTTGAGGCGAGGCTCTACAGTACTGCGATGCAGCAAATTGGTCAAGACTATTTGACGACTTATTTCCAAATAAATCGGCAAATTCAGAAAAGATGAATGGTAATTCCGGTATCTAAGTAAGAAATTCAGTGAAACAGCGCGACATCGATACAGAATTTTGTTAGCATGTGCGCACTTTTAAGGTGAGTAGCAATTCACAATTTTTACAATCAATGTAAACCAATTTTCTTGGAAATTCGTTGATCGTTTTAAATTGAGACTCACTTCTTTACTATTTTAGAAATTTTACGCTTTCCAAGCATCCTCCCTCTGAATGGCAACTAGCAAAGAATTATCCAATTTTCTCGAAGGCGTCGAGCGTCGGGCATATAAACATGCTGTGTATATGGTACGAAATGACGAGTCAGCACTCGACATCGTGCAAGATGCCATGATTAAATTATCCGAAAAATATGGCGACAAGCCCGCTGAAGAATTGCCTTTGTTATTCCAAAGAATTCTTCAAAATACAATTCTTGACTTTTTTCGTCGTGAAAAAGTTCGCAATAATTGGGTAAGCCTGTTTTCAAATATCAGCACAAACAACCAAGACGATGATAATTTTGATTTACTAGAAATCCATGCGGCCGAAGAAGGTAGCGAAGCAGCAGAATCAACAGAGAAGAAGTTGGAAAGAGAACAAGTTTTAAATATTATCGACGATCAAATAAAAAAACTTCCCACGCGTCAACGAGAAGCCTTCTTGATGCGTTACTGGGAAGACATGGATGTCGCAGAGACAGCAATTGCTATGGGCTGCTCTGAAGGAAGTGTGAAAACGCACTGTTCTAGAGCGACAAACGCACTAGCCGCATCACTTAAAGCAATAGGGATACATTTATGACTTACGCAAAAGAAAAAGAGGAAATTGACTTCGCCTACAAAGTGCGTCGTGCAATGACGGAATCAAGCGAAAACTTGCCGGAAGCCACTCTCGATCGATTGGCCGCAGCTCGTCAATTAGCGTTGTCACGTCAAAAGCAAGCTGAACCAAGCCGAGCACTCGCTTTTGGCGGTATTCTGGCAGGCAATATCGGGCAGTCCATATCGCAAAAAAGCTGGGTAAAGAAGATGTGGATAGCATTACCTCTCTTAGCTTTGATGATAGGCTTATATGGAATTTACGAATACGAACAAGAACAACAAATTAACGATCTTGCAGAGATAGACGCAGCTGTTTTGGTTGACGAATTACCACCTGATGCTTATTTAGATGGCGGTTTTAATGCTTATTTAAACAAAGAAACACCACCAGTAAAAACAGAGGAATAAGAGTGCAAATTACGAGTCTTTTGCTCCAAACAAGTTTCCCTAGCCTAGTATTTTTATTGACCGTTGGTTTATCGGCCGATGCTGTCGCACGTACGCCAATGCAAGCACCCGCTAGTGCAACAAGCGTCAACTCTTCCGCGTTTCCGACCAAAACAAATCAAAGTATGGTCACAACAAAAACCAGTTGGAAACAACTGCGACCCGATGAGCAAAGCGCGTTGGCACCACTAGCCAATGAATGGGAACAAATGGACGCCACACGCCAAAAAAAATGGCTTGCCGTAGCGCACAAATATTCCAACATGAAACCTGAAGAACAACAAAGAGTTCAGGAACGGATTCGCACTTGGGTAAAATTAACACCTGAGCAAAGGATGTCAGTTAGAGAAAGTTTTGCCAATACTGCCAAGAAATCGCCAGAACAAAAATCAGCGCAATGGCAACAGTATCAACAGTTGAGTGAAGAAGAAAAAGCGAAGCTGGCGCAACAAGCAAAATCCAAGAAAACCATTACAACAATACAACCCGAATCGAAAAAAACAAGTCCTGTGCTGGCACCAATAAAAAAGGTGCCTCCAGCAAAACCGGCTGATAGCACTGCATCGCAAGCGAATATCAAATAAAATAACGGTCAATACAAAGAACCATCGACTAAGTTAGTTATTCATGAATCATTCGCCAGCAAGTAAAAATACACCAACAGCACAAATCAACAGCACACCAAGTTTAAAGCGCCGCCTAGTATGTATGATCATATACGAGGCAGCGTTGGTATTTGGTGTGATTTTTTTTGCTAGTTTTATCTTTGATGTAACAACGCAAAGCAAGAGCGCCTTAAGCCTAAGACTGGCAAGAGAAGTTTTTCTGTTCGTTGTGATTGGTTCTTATTTTGTGTTTTTTTGGCGTCGTGGCGGTCAAACGCTCGCCATGCAAACTTGGCGCATTAAATTAGTCAACGATGACTTTTCTCGCATCCCATTGACCAAAGCGATCGTGCGATATTGCTTAGCTTGGCTGTGGTTCTTACCTGGACTTATTGTCGCCTATCAACTTAACCTAAAAAATGCACAATTAGCGATTCCCGTCGTGATCGGCTTTTGCTGCTGGGCGGCGACTGCCTTATTCATTAAAGATGGACAGTTTTTGCATGACAAACTGGCAAAAACACGCTTGATTGAAATCCCGAAATCAGAAAAGAAACTTGAATCAGATCAAATTTGATTTTGCTTAATGGCTTTTCTGCGCCAGTAAATTTGGGGTAATGCTTGATTCAATGATATTCTATTGCCAAATGATCGCTACTTGCGATTAGACAAGATCAATAGGCATTCGACATGCAAAACAAAACACCAAGACGAACGCGAGACCGCATTTTAGATTTATCACTAAAGTTATTTAATGACTTTGGCGAACCTAATATCACAACTACAATTATTGCCGAGGAGATGAGTATATCTCCAGGCAATCTTTATTATCACTTCAGAAACAAAGAAGATATTGTAAATTCCTTATTCGTGCAATTTGAAGAAGAAATTAATAAAAAGCTGGCCTTTCCAGAAGGCCGAAAAGCCAATATTCAAGATATTTGGATCTATCTTCACCTTACCTTTGAATTAATTTGGCGCTATCGTTTTTTCTATCGCGACCTCAATGACTTACTCACGCGAAATAGAAAACTTGAGCTCACTTTCAAGCAAATTCTAAATCACAAGATCAAAGTCGCGACGGAACTCTGCTTGGGTTTACGTGCCGATGGTGAGTTTGAAGCTGACGATATTACTGTGGAAGCATTGGCCACAAACATGGTCGTGGTTGCGACTTACTGGCTATCCTATGAATATGTTCGTAATCCGCGTAAATATACGGAATTACAGACGATGTCAGAATCATTGGCGCGTGGCTGCTATCAAGTTATCGTGCAAATTAGCCCTTATTTGCGGGGAAATACAAAAGAGGTCTTTGAAAAGCTGTCTCAAGACTATTTACTCAAAATTAAGCGTGAAGCCTAATTCATTTATATGAAATCAGTTTGTGTCTACTGCGGCTCAGCGAGTGGAAATTCGCCTGCCTTTCAACAAGCAGCCCTGTCTCTCGCTAAGCAACTTGTTGCGAAAAATTTAGAGTTAGTCTATGGCGGTGGAGATGTGGGACTAATGAAAGTCATCGCTGACGAAGTAATGCGGCTTGGCGGTCATGTTACCGGCGTTATTCCACAAGCTTTATTGGACCGAGAAGTTGGCCATACTCAGCTGAATAAACTCCATGTTGTTGCCAACATGCACGAACGCAAAGCCATGATGGCGCAGCTTTCGGATGGTTTTATCGCACTTCCAGGTGGAATAGGTACGCTTGAAGAACTTTTTGAGATGTTCACTTGGTTGCAACTTGGCTTTCATCACAAGCCTTTAGGTTTACTGAATGCTGATGGATTTTATGACCACCTTCTACAATTTTTGGAACATGCGGTTTTTTCAGGCTTCTTGAAACCTGAACACAACGCATTGCTTATTAAAGAAACAGATCCTTCGCTACTACTCAACCGTATGCAGCATTTTAAAGACGCAATCAATGCAAAATCTACGCTTGGTTAACCTGCTGGGCAGCAAATTCGTCAAACTCAATTACGATTCCAACATTTCCAATGAATATGTACTCTAATCAAGGGTAAATTTGTGATTACAAGGTAAAATACGAAAATTGCGCTGAATATGCCAAAACAAAGCAATTTTAAGCGCGTCACTTCCATTTTCTTTCGATTGAAACCCCATGAAATTCTCTAAACAATTTTCTCTTTATCAATCCGAAGCCACACAGTTTATCAATGGCTTAAAAGAAGCAAATCCACACTTAGAGCAAGGGCAGCGCGATGGTCGCGCCTTATTGTGGGACAAAGCACCAGTTGATTTAGATAATCAACGACGCATTGCGGAAGCTCGCGTCAAACAGCAAGCTTATGTTTATCAAAACAAAAACTAAGCAAAATTGAAGCTGACAAATCACTTTTAATCGCTCAGCTTCAATTCCTCAGACGCATGTCTACACAAAGTCTACCAGCGACAGAACTCCCAATTATTGGCGCAAACGACAGCACACCAGATGTTGTTGATGGTTTGGCGTTTGCCAAATTGTATGGCGAACCGCTGTTTAAACTGCCAAACGACTTATATATACCACCAGATGCACTAGAAATATTCTTAGAAGCATTTGAAGGTCCCTTAGATTTGCTGCTGTATTTGATCCGCAAACAGAATTTCAACATTCTGGACATTCCGATGGCGCAGGTAACACAGCAATACTTGCAATACGTCGATCAAATCCGCAAACACAATCTCGAACTGGCTGCAGAATATT
>VFQS010004049.1_pt1 | contig 10848 bp, 3 predicted proteins | sample 3512361 | NCBI WGS metagenome assembly VFQS01 (sample SAMN10412375, study PRJNA504923) | tailings metagenome | isolation source: Relicate 1 Philex TSF3 active mining | place: Philippines | reverse complement strand
GTGTGGAGTTGGTTTTGTTTGGAGCAGCTTTAAATACTTACACAAAAGCACTATACAGGATAATACATCAGCTCGCATAATTTATATTATGTCAAATTGGTGCTAACAGAACGAAACAAGGGGCAATGCGCCCCTTTTCTTTTGGCGTTCGCTGAAGTAAAAGTACCCATTTGTATGAAGCGAATTTGCCAATTCCTGAATACTGTGAAGTAAAAGTGCCAATAACGCAAATCGTTCGCATAACTTTCACTCAAATATTTGAATAAGACTCGCAGAATTCACAATACGAAATATTTTCGAAATCTATGAGAATTAAACGAAATAGCTTCTTTCCCCATCGAGATCATTCGCATACCTTTCACCTCAAAATTTGCACAAGATGTCGAAATTCTTTTAATTCTGAATTTTGTTCACTCATTTCTGAACTAAGAACTCGATAAATCGCATGAAAAATCATGTATTAATTGAAAAAATCGTGAATTTCATTCAATCACTTCAACAAAATTCAATAAAATTACAAAGTGACGGCAGTAAAAAAATTGGGGGTAAAAATTCTCTTTTATGGGATGGGATTCACCAACCGCAATATGATATGTCGTTTCAGATTTATGAGCCTATCGAAAACTTCTCTCATGCTAGGAACTTGGTTGAGGTAATTCCTAGCATTAGCGGCTACCAACCTAATGGCTGTCAGCAAACTAGATAAACACAGCACCCATAGCAAGTGATTGACTAAACCTATCAAATGTGTTGCCTCGGTGCAGTGTTCGCACCTGCCAGAGATAGAAAGAACGCACGGGCCCACTCATTGAAATAGGTCCTTCACGGTAGCCGGTGCCTCGAGAAATAAGTGCCGTACCACAATTTCCACCGAACTCCATCGGACGCGCAACTCCCCAACCCGCATTCCAGTAACAAAAATCCGCGACAACCTGCTCGTGTACCTTGATCTCCAGTTGTCCATTACGAGGGATGATCTCAGCCTCGCCAGAGTCAGGCAGCGTTGGAAGGAAAAGTCGCGCCGGATACAGGTCATGCTGAAGATAGCCCAAGCGGTCCAAACCGAGTGGTGCTGCAAGCGGCCATGCCTTGCATTCACCTTCCATCAAACGGTCAAGTTGTGGGAGAGTCAAGAAGGTTGTCGCGCTCAGTGGCTCGGAAGTTGTGCTTCGAAGCATCAGCCCGTGGTTGCAAGCAATCTCCAGATGCCTAGCTAAGTCCGTGTCGGCGATCATGCTGCCTGCCACTTGCGACCATCGAACGATCGAAACTTCCACACACCTTTCCATTGACATCACGATTGGCGAGCTGAACGCAATCAGTTCATCACCGGGTCGTGTGGCTTGAATGCGGCCAATCAAGGTGCCCAAGGACGCTTCGATCGCCTCGTTATCGCCGTCGAAGTCTGCGTTCTCAGGAAACCAGGCCGGACGTCGAGGCTTGAGTAAAGCCAAGGTTGGATGGACGGGCAATGCCAAAATTGCTTCAGCGTCCGCTCGGTGGGGTGGCATGGCCCAGAACTCTGCGGCAACCGCTAACGTGCGAAGGTAGGCAGAGATAGCGCGAAGTGCCGTCCGAAAGGATAAATGTCCGACAAAGCCATCGCCCAAGGGCCGCAGAAAGTACCAGGGGTCTCCTTGGAACGGAGCGTCTGGATAAGCGGCTCGATTCCTCATCCACTCAAAGGCCATCTGCCGGACGAACGGCAACCGAGTATAGCGCTCGAGTTCGCCCATAGAAGTCCGGAAAATCCGGGGCAAATCTGAGCCCTGCACGCTGTCAAAATCTTGAGGAATCTCGAACTCCTCCGACACTTCCTCAAGTCCTTTGTCTCCGCCTTCTGCCAACAGACCTAGGCTTTCCAGCAGTAAGTCTGAAAGGATGGATGGCCTCCGGACACTCTCAACCAGTTGTGGAGTCGGCGAGTAGCCATGTGCTTGCGCCGCTATCCAAAAGATACACAAAACCTCGACCACTTCGGCCTCAAGCTTGCGCGTATTCAGCCATTTGAGCAACGCAGACTCGGTTTCGGCTCTCAAACCTGGCTCACCCAGCCGAGCTGCCAACTCCTGCATTGTCCACCACCTTGCAGACGTTGACGGCCAACCAAGTCGCGCTATGAGAATGCGAAGCTCGTCCATCAAACCTCCGACCCAGTAGCAGAGGCCAACTCTGCAGCCCAGCGAGGCCGCTCCAACGGCAGAGTGCGGGTGTCCTCAATGACGCAGTTGACCATCGCCTCCGCAAACTTCACGGCCTCCACTTTCCGCCCTTGTCGTGCATAAAAATAGACCATCAATTCCGTGGGCGCTACACGTGACGGCGTGGGGTCACCAAACATCGCGTAGGTCGTCGCTGCCACGAACTCGTCGCAACGACGCGGATAGTACTTGACAACCAAATCAAGCCTGCTGCAGGTCGTCTCTTCGTTCTCAGTGAACCCGCTCCAGGCACCGTTTCGGATGTGTGCCTGGACTAGATACTTCCATGACGCTTTCAAGCCACTTAGTTTACGCTTAGTATGAAAGGCAAGGTCAGACAGCACAAGGACGCCCTTGCGCCTGCCATCCTCTGACAGAAGCAAGCCGTCGAGTACTGCGAGCAATCTTCTACCCTGACCTGCCTGGTCCCAGTGTTGATACCATACACGAAGAAGCTTCGTCTGCTCGTCGTAGCTGGTAGATAGGCTGTCAAGCAGATCGCCAAGTTGTTCCGGTGCAAAGGTCGTGACATCGCCAGTGTAAGGTTTGCTCTCGCTATTGCTGCCGCGGGATTCTGGGTGTTGGAGCACGCCTAAGTCCCATCCCGCATGCTCTTGAAGAACACGAAGCCGCTCCGTAGCGCTTGAACTGCCATCTTGTACAAGTCGCTTAAGCACTTCCTGAATCTCTGGATGCAGGCCAGTTCGCATCAGCGCGTCCAGGGGCCAACCATCCTTGACGCCTTGCGCCACATATGCCCGCAGACTGTCTTCCGCTTGCGACCAGTCACCCGCGTGCGTGTGTTCCTCGTACTTGACCACCAAGGCCGATGGCTTCAACTTTGCGAGCAGCCGATCGGCGGCCGCCAGAACATGTCTAGTGCCCTTCCCGTCGGTGTAGTCCAGCACTTGGTGAATCTGTGGCGAGATCATGCAAAGCAGCCGACTAGCGTCTTCCGGTGCCACATCGATAAGATAGCGGATGGCGTCGACCGTGTTGTTTAGAGTTGGGTCCTTGCGATGCGCATAACCAGTCGTCAGCTCCCACGTCTGTTTGCACAGCTCGCGAGCGCTGTTGCTCGACCCATGGGCTAGCGCAATGGCACAGAGCTGGAGTGGCGTCTGAAGATGCACGCTGGTCTCCTGGCGGATCTCTGAATCAAGCAGGACACGCTGAGACTGGACGAACGTCGCTGCCGCTGCGTCGGTCATCCTCGTCAGCAATCTGATCGCGTACTGAGTGCGGAAGGACGCACTGTCAAACCAGGCACACTGTCCGGCCGCTTCCATCGTTTCCTCGGTCAAGGTCGCTTCGTCGAAGTGGTTCTGCAGGATGCTGCCAAGCCGGATGTCACAGGCAATACGATGCAGAGCGCTCCGGAAGTCCTCGGCTGCAGAGCTCTCGTCATAGCCTTGCCTGAAACGCTGGAACTCCACTGGCTTGAGCAGCTCAAACAGTTCATGGAAATCCACGAACTCCCTACGCCACCAATGGTGAGCAACCTGCGCCGCGACCGCAGAGAGTGCGTCGAGAAAATCGGTGATGTTCCTCCTGTCTTCGTATAGGGGGGCTCGTATGAACTCGAAGTCGGTTTGCCCTTCTGCAGCCATGCACAGGCTCAGCTGGACTCCACTGAAGAACCAGTGGTGCGCGAGTGCCGCCAGATCTTCCTTGCGTTCGTAGTAGTCACCCTTGAGCCACTCAATAGGGATAGGCTCGTTCAACGGCTTGAAGACCTGCGTATGTGCTGCCTCCATGGCAGCGACAAATGGCGTCCGGGCAAGCTGGCTAAAGTCATCGCGCTCGGCGATGCTCACTCCAGCGGTCGCCGCCGCGCGGACGCAGGCATCGCTGATAATGTTTTTGCTCTCGCCAGGTCCGAGCAAAGCAGCGACTGCCATCAAGTCATCCAGATTGCCTTCCTCAACCAGCATCTGGACTCGCGACATCCACACGACCGGCCCGTTATCGGAAACCAGCTTGGCAAGAGCAGTCGGGGTTGCACCAATGGCACCAAGCCGAGCAAATGCGCCGACCAAGAACTTGAACTCATCAGAACCGGTGTTCAACAAGTACCTGCTGGAGAAACGGCTCAGGCCTCTAAACCGACGAAGCGCCTCATCGCCGCACGCTTCGGCCAGAACCTCGTCGCCTCGAGCATCCAGGGCTAACCCGAGCGCGGCAACCCGTAAGATATCCGCCTCGTGCCGGGAGGCCACGGCCTCTCTCACGACGCCTTCATCTGAGGTCAGGGTCAACGTGAACGAGATCAGCTTGGCCATGTCTTCGTTCTGCATCTGAAATTGGCTGCCACCTACCATCCGCGCCTTGAGGTGCTCAAGCCTATAGGCGTCGGCAAACGCGTTGGTGTCCAGCGCTGCAACCAGCGCATCAGAAAGCAGCGTGTCGAAGAGCGACTCTGGATATCCCTCCTCCAGGCGGAGCATGATCCAGTCGCGAGTGAGGCCGGTGATGAGGTTCTTGGGGTCACCCAACCTTGCTTGGACCGTCCAGAGCCAGTTCACGCGCAGTGAGGTCGGCGCAGAGCTTTCCAACCAGCTAGCAACTGCAGGCATCAGTTCGTTGATGTGATCGGGGTAGTCTGCGGTTGCACGCACGAAAACTGCCAAGCTCTCATGGAAAACCTTCAGACCAGCCGCCGACGAGTGAAGTAGATGCTCCACTTTTGCGACATCCGGTTTCGCAGCGCCGACTTTCGCGGTGATCTCTCCGAATGCTGCTCTAGGCCAAAAAAGCGGAAGGGCACAGAGGAGCCTCAGCGTGTTCTTGAGACTTGGAGGCAGGCCTTCCCAAAGCGACGCATAGTAGAACTTTGCATCCTTGCTCAAGTCTCCCTTCAGTCGCTCGACATCCCACTTCGTCAGGTTGCCACCGGTATGCTCGAGCTCCCCAGTGACATAAATGACGTGCAGAGGATGACCGTTGGTTCGCGTGCAAATAGCGATTGCAGCCTCCTGCAGTTGCCTTTCCGCCTGATCCACACTTTCTAAGCCAGTGGTAAGCCTGCCCTCTTGAATTGCCTTGCGCAGGTAGGACAGGACTGCGTTCTCGGACATCGCCGGCAAAGTGCGCCACACGGCCTTGGGTGCAACGGCAAGCAGATCCGTCGGCAACTGGACGTCGTCGACAGGTTGAGTTCCTACAAGCAGCACCATGTTGTCCGGGCATGGTATCACCTGAGAGAACACGTCGTCCAGCGGTCGCTTGTCAGCAGAATTGATGCGCCAGACGTGGTCTAGGCCATCCAGCACAAGAACGAACGGTTTGCCCAGATCCTTGTAGTGAGAAGCGCACGCCTCAAGGAGCGAGCGCAGGTCTCCCGCTGGCGCCTGGACATCGAGATGAAACCGCTTCACCTGCGCTGCGATGGATTGTTCGACCGCGTAGCTGTTCACCCGGTCACGCCCACGCTCTGTCGTCGATAGGAAGTAGTGGTGCCGGACCGTGGGGATGTTCTGTTCAGCGAGCTTGTCGCACAGCGCACTCAGATATGTACTCTTCCCGCGGCCTGGCGGTCCCGTAAGCACGATCACTTTCCCAGCAGCGGCGACGGCGTCCCGAACGAACTCCCGGTGAAACGTCTCGTCAGGCACCTCGTAGCCTAGGGGGACAACGAAGTCCTCGGGCAAAGGCGCCGGCGGCGTCGACAACACGATGGCACGTACTTGCTCCATTGTGATCCAACCATCCGGGAGCGGGAAGTTCCTTCGCGTCGCCCAGTTCAACGCGACGTTCTTGAGGGTGGCAATGCCCTCAAGGGTGCCGTGCTTGCGAAGTCGCGCATCGACCTCTTGCTCCAGCGTATCGAACCCCTTATCGCTGTGGAGAATGTGCAGCTGACTGAAGAACGCCTTACAGTTTTGCTCGTCACCGAGTTCAGCGATGACCTCAGAACGCTTAGGCTCGGGGATATTTGCGAATGATATCTTGCCGCCGTCCAGGCAAGCTTCGATATCGGCATCAGGTCGGCGATTGGTCCTCAACGAGAGCACGCCGGTACGCGCCGGATCCAGCGCCTTGAAGGCATCGAACCACTTGCGTAGCATCGACCTCGATCGCTCCGTCTTGCCGGGCTTCTCGAGCATCCAGTCCCAGCAAAGCGGATGCGCCTCCGGGTTTGGCGTGAACTTGACCTGTTGAAGGTCGATCAGACTGTCAGCACGCTCGACGACGATGTCATCCAGTCCCATCGGTGCGACGACCTCGTCATCGCACTCAAACTTTACTCGGGTGTAGCGAGCCGGAGCGTCTAGCCAATCGCACAAAACCCTGAGGCCTTGCCGAGTCTGATAGATGTAGCCAGCAACGGTAATAGAAGTGTTCTTGATATCTTCAGACATGAATTGGTTCACCTAAAAACAATTATGATACCGGCCGTTGAACAAGTCGTACAAGTCACTAAGCAATGACCGGAGAGCGATGAAAACTGACCATGGATATTTGGCGAATAAAGTCGATAGCTGCCGAAAATCAGGCGTTGACAGCAAAAAATCTATAGGGCTGGAGAAGTGTCTTCAGTCTCGGCACTGCTAGACACGACCATTTGCTGCAATTTGCTTACTTCCCTTAAAAACCTATATAGCGTAGCAACCAGTCCCGCCGCATTCTCGAATGCTTGGGACTAGCCGTGTCGACCATATGTTATTGATTCTTCCGGAGCGCTTTCAACTGTTCCGTGCTGGGTTCCAGAAAATCAATTTTCTGGCCAAACTGCTTCAAGTCTCCGCCATCAACAATGAAAACAGTAGTGTGATGAAGTCGTCCACCAAATCCATTGCCCATACCCAAGTCCTGACCCGCGTATACGTTCTTTTCGCCAGCGAGAATCCACACTGGCTCGAGTCCGGCTTTGGCGACGTGCTCCAGAAAGTAGTCGCGAGAGACTATGCCTGCTCCGGGACCGCGTACGTGTAGGGAAGGATCTTGCCATCTGAGAACTCCTGCAGAGTCGACGAATTCCGGCTTTTTTCCGTTGCGAAGTTGTAGACCAAGAAGTTGCATGGCGGCTGCAGAAGGAAGTTGTAGCGAAAATGACTCATCAATCGAATTGTCCTTAGTGTTGCTTTCGGCTGTAAGCGACTCGACAATGCTAGTGTAAGGGATAGCTATACCACTGAAGGCATCCTTCGAGAGCCTGATACTCTTGGTGTCACGCCAACCATGCTCGCCCAAGAACGTGTTCAAATATGCGTCACCTGAAAACCTCGACGAGTCACCACGATGATTCTTCAGAAGATCATTGGCCATAGCTACACCGTTCCCCGTGCGAGTAAGCAAGCACGTGATATGAGACCAAGCGTCAGCATGATTACGTCTGTTTTGACCTGGTACCGTCCAATGGCGATGGCTATACACAACTAGCCACTTGCTACCATCAGTATTTACCACATCAATCTCTTCGGGACCATTACACAAATCACCTTCTACCCTAACCCAGGCAAGAAGCAGGTCAGTGTCGCCGGACGGCAGCCTCGGAAAGGTAGGAGTCCACCACGTGACTGGTGTCGAGGACCAGCCCGATTCTTGCGTGCGGCGCACAAGTAGTGATGGATCTATATCAGCCTTCATGTCTCGACCTCTGGGGCCGTACTCAAAAGTTTTCAGTTCCCCTTCGCGAGAATAGGAACAAATGGCGAGGTTGTCGGTCAACCGAGCCGTGGCTTCCGCAAGTGCGATGCGCTGATACTTCTTTCCTATGCGTTCGACTCGGTGATTACCAATACGCTCGCGAAAGATGTGCGAGCCTTCGTCAAACGCTTCGAAGAGTTCTTCTGACCATCCGATAGCGTGGGCTCGAGCACATATCCAGCGCCTCACAATCGCGTGATCGAACTCAGGCGGATTAATGCCGTCGTCGTTCATCCTAGTTGCCTCAAGTTGATGCTGCTCCGCAAAGCGGCTGTACTCCGCAAGCATCTCCGGCGAGAGCTGCTCCTTTAGCGCCGCGTTCGCATTCATTAGGTCTTCCCATAACCGTGCTGACTCTTCTTTACCCTTATCGCTGTACCAACTCCGCTCCAGCCGTTGGCGATAGTTCAAGCTCGCACGAAGCAGGTTTATGTATGCATTTAGTTGTACAGAAGTAGCCTTATCCTCGAAGCTCGCTTCCCAATGTTCGTAAAGTTGCTTCGTGGTTTGCCCAGTATGTGCCCGAGGCAAACTTGTGATGCCGTGCAGCCATGCGCGCAAAGTATAGTTTCCAAAATCCGCATCCTTTTCGGTCGACGAAAAAATAGAATCGCCGTATCCTTTCAGGCAGTATTCCTTAAGGTCTTCATCGGTTACCAGTTCAAAAGGCCAAGGCGAAGTGAACTTGGCCTTGCAAGCTTCAATGTCGATTTCTGGAGGCAACTGACCTGCAGCTTTGGTATATAACAGCGTACCTAGTGCATAGTCGCGAGCTAACAAATTTAGAGGTGGTTTGCGGCCACCGGCGAAGTAGTTCATCCAAACGGCCGAAGCAACTGCCTTGCATCCACAGCGGTCTGTTCCCTGCATCATAGCCCCATAACACGCTGCAAGTAAGCGCTCGGAGATGTATGGGTCGTCGATTTGATCGAACTTATCAAGAAGAGCAGCAGCGGCACCAAGGTTTGAGGACAGTAGATTTACTAAGGCTTTCGTAGCACGATCTCGTACGGCTCGGTTACTTGTTGAAAGGAACCAAGTCAACGCAACAGCTGCGAGCCACAACCGCTGATTTTCCACTTCCCCTGCGTCCGCCTGCCAAGCCCACTCAATGAGGGTGTTCGCCGCACCGCCATCACTTAAATCATCTTCCGCGAGAAAGATAGACCACACAGCATCTCTCTGAGGCATGGGCCGTTGCCAGAGGTCATGGTGTAACCATTCGGCATTGAACTGATTTTCCGGCTCAGTACAAACTAGCAGCAGCAAGCCGTAAGAAGATTGACCATTAAGGTCGCAAAGCTTTGACACCCAATCGACCGTACGTTGCGTAAATGCTTTGGGAGCACGCCAGATAAGCGAATTTACGAAGGCGTCGGTAAGCAACTGGGAGTTGATTGCGTCCTTTGGCAGCATATCGAACAATTCGTACCCAAACTGCTCAGGAAACTGGACCGTAAACGCCTCAATTACACCAGCTAAACGCCAAGATACAAAGTGACCAAAGTAGTTGGACAGGGGCTCTCGTCGGATTGAGCCTTCAAGGTCGGCAGGGTCAATTTGTGCTATGAGGCGTTCGGCTCGTAGGTTATCCGATAGCCGCTCAAACGTGAACCTGATTAATTCAACATTCGTTCCTTCATACCGCTCTATTTCCTGCGTAAGCACCCCTTCGGACAGAAACGCCGATAGGAGGCTCTGATCCATTCGTCCCCCAGAATCGAGAAAACGCTCGAATAGTTCAGTCGCTGCATCGAATGACAGACTACCGAAGTCGCCATGCGTAGCGCAAGCATCAAGAAATTCATAGAGAGCTTTACGTGCAATCTTCTGCTGGGGTATAAGCTTCAACTCTCTTTCGACTTTCTTAACCACCGCTGAGAGATAAAAGTTGAAAATCGCCGTGATGCCCTCAAGACCCTTGGGAAGCTGCTTGAGATTTTCCGCATCAAGATATGCGCAGCATGTCCGCAGGAATAGAGGATTTTCGAACTCACGAGCCAAATTTGGCGAACTCGGTCGTGCGATACCGCGTATGTCCAGGTATGCCTTAGCAGCAGCCCCGGCATGACCTGCAAAGCCATGGTGAATGACATGCTCAAGTCCCTTCAGCGGGAGGTATTCCAAGTATGTGTCGCGTACCGTCAAGATCAAGGCCAAGCGAGGAAATTGCTGCATTTGCGCAATGAATCCTTGAAGACGAGTCTCCCACAGGTCGATTCCATACTTTTCGTTTAAGGCATCTATTGCGATTACTGATCGACATCCAGCAACCTCTGCAGCAGCATCCAAAGCTCCGAGGAAATCGCTCGTACTAACTAGTCCTAAGTCCAGTTGCTCACGAATCTGTTGCCAAGGTTCTGCATCAGCTAAGGTTCCGGTCAAAACCAAAATAAAAGGTCGCGCCTGTTCGAGCTGCTTCGCGCCGAAATCAGCTACTAAGTGCGACTTGCCGATACCAGCCTGTCCAGAAATAAGCAGTTCCCGCTTGTTCGTGAGACTCCAACGAGCGCTTGCTAGCTCGTGCCTAACTTGGTCTATCGATGAATACAGATCGAGAAGCTCTCTCCGAATACTGATACGATCCCTACTTTCGGCTTTGTCCTGAATCTCGCTCAGCGCATTCGATACGCTCAGAATGCCATCCGCCGACAATGCTAGCCAAATATCCATAGGAACATGAGCGTCCAGTGTGACTGATGAACTAGTGAGAGCATCTAGAAGCGGCTCGCAGAACTGTTTTATCTTGTCTGCTAAGGAAGTAAAATCGTGCCGTACCAAACTGCGTAAGGCTCCGTCGAGACGATAGGTAATTTCAGCTGCCCAGATGCTTGGCTCTTTCAGAAGTTCAGCATTGCGCGCAAGCGCTTGCAAAGTCTGTTGAATAGGTAAGTCCACATGACTTTCAGGACTGTATCGCTCACCAAGATTTCGACGTGGGACCTCGAACTTCTCACGGAACCACGCCGTACTGAAGCGAACGGTGTCAAACCAGTAG